>WNFC01000291.1_pt1 | contig 99235 bp, 86 predicted proteins | sample 5400541 | NCBI WGS metagenome assembly WNFC01 (sample SAMN13153342, study PRJNA577476) | soil metagenome | isolation source: 120 cm saprolite under Douglas fir tree site 2 hole 2 replicate 1 | place: USA:California | collected 2015-04-18
CGACTTTCCCACCTCGTTTGGAAATCCCGCACACCCCGCGGGATTCCCACTTTCCCACAGCCCCGACTGCTGCTGGATTAACTCAAACCGGACAAGTCACGTGCTAAGAAAACCGGACATTTTAACTTGCTAACGACAATCTGCCCGGTTGGCTCAAAGAAGCAAGCTAGATTTTACCGGGCAAAGGTTCCCACGAATGCACTGCGCTTGCCGTGCAGATCCCACGACTCGCCCAGGCCAGGGCCGCGCCAGGCATCAGTGACTGCGACAGCTGGCATAGAGTGCGCGAGAGTGGTAAGCGGCGGATAGAACGTCACTTCATTGCCACAGGTGTGGTCATGTTCGCCAAGCGAGCGCGTCTGCACGGTGGCAAATTGTCCAGCGCGAAGCAGCGCGACTCCGTGGCGCTCGTGATTCACAACCATCTCCATAGGAGCGACAATGACTTGGTCCACGTGGCTGAGCAGCTCGCCACCCATCTGGTGAGCGAAACTCATAAGCGCGGTCCGCTGTTGCGGGGTGGCCTGGTCGTCAACCAGCAGAATAGATTCCGCCGGATAGGGGTTGGCATAGGGATCGCCGAGGGTCGCTTTCGCGCGGACGGCGGCGGCCACCGTCAGGCCGTCGAGCGCCACACCATCCCAGCTACCGTCCTCGACATGCCAAGCTACAATCGCTTCGTTCCCCACCAGATTGACCTCGCCGTTGGCGAAGCACTGGCCAGTGTACACGTCGGCACTGCGCGTTTCGATGTAGTCGCCGCGGATTTGCTGGGCAGTTACCAGGCTGGACAGGAACAAAAGGAACATCGCGGACATTGCAAACAGACGAAACTTCATGGGGAAACTCCTCACCTAACTCTTCCCTCTATTGTCCAACAGCGCAGAGCCGGAATGCAAAGGTTCGGAGGCCATTTCCTGCTGGCACTTGCCGGTTCCGTGGCATCCGCGCGACTCGGAACTGCAGTTGCCGGGCTCGGCCAGTTCGCCGTCCGGGCCGATGCAGGTTTGGGTGTGCATGCACCAGAATAGTCCGTCATTGGACGCGGGCACGCTCGGGTCTGGCTCGCTCAAGATGAACTGCCCTTTCCAGCGGAGGGCTGGACAGAGATTCGGGTGGTTGGTATTGAAGCGATCCCTCGTGCGAATCATGCGGCACCTCCGGCTTTCAGGATGGCGCGCCGGACGGCGACGCGCGCAAGTTGCACCTTGTAGGCGTTCTGGCTGAGAGGATTCGCTTTCTCAAGAGCAGCCTCCGCCGCAGCCCGCGCAGTTTCTTCGCTGACGCTCTTGCCAGCCAGAGCCTTTTCCGCTTCGGGCGAGAGCCAGGGAATGGGAGCGACGTGTCCCATCACCACGCGGGCTGACTGCACCGTTTTGCCATTTGTCTTCAATGAAACCGCTGCCACTGCGAGCGGCCAGTCAAACGCCGCTTTCTGGCGAATTTCGTAACGCGCAACCTTGGCGCTGCCTGCGTGAGGCAGAGTCACCGCGGTGACGATCTCGTTCGGTTTTAGATCGTGTTCCCGCTCTCCGTCGGCCTTGGGAATTACGTAGAATTTCTCGAGAGCCAGGGTACGCTTCCCTTGCGGCCCCTCAATGTGTACTTGCGCCCCATAGACGATCAGCACGGGGACAATGGTTGACGGACTGACGAACTGCGCCGGGCCCTCATTCCCCAGGATCGCGTGATACCGGTTTTCCCCAGTGGCGACCAGATTCTTGCCCGACTCATCCTTCGGCAGCAGACCGAACCCGTTGCGGAAATACCAACACCGCGGCCGCTGGCAGAGGTTTCCGCCGAGAGTGGCCGTGTTGCGGATCTGAGGGCTGGCAGCCTCCTGAAGGGCTTCTGCAAGAGCGGGATAATTCTGCCGGACGCTCGGATTCTCAGCAAGATCGGCAAGCAACGTAAGCGCTCCGATCCGAAGGCCGTTGGTGTTCGCGCTCACGCCGCGGAGATCTTTGATCTCTTTGATGTTGACCAAGCGCTTCGGCGTGACCACATCCTCTTTCATGAGGGCGAGCAGATCAGTGCCGCCCGCCAGTATTTCCGTCTGCCCCCAGTTCGCGCTGAGGAGGCTGAAAGCTTGCCTGGCATCCGTCGGGCTGACATATTCGAAGGATCGCATTATGTACCTGCCTTCTGTCCGAGCGAAGCGAGTACGCGATCGGGCGTGAGCGGTAAGAACGGGACTCGGGCGCCGATTGCGTTCGCCACCGCGTTTGAGATGGCAGCACCACCCGAGATGACTGGCGGTTCGCCCAGACCGATCACTCCGCGTTCGTCGTAACCCTTTCCGGTCATCATATGTACAACCAGTTCTGGAATGTCATTAAATCCGGCGAGCCGGTAGAACTCCATGTCCGCGTTCAGCATGCGCCCGGAATTCGAGTCCATGACCTTTTCCTCGAAAAGTGCAGTGCTTATGCTCATAATGAGCCCTCCGAGCACGCTGCTCTCGGCGAGTTTCACGTCGATGATCAGACCGCAGTCCTGCACGGCGACCATCTTCTTCACCTGCACAACGCCGGTTTCGGTGTCCACCTCCACCTCGGCCATCTGCACACCACCGACTCCGCTGTTGGTCAGGTCGGGATTATTTTTCGCGGCCACCTGGTCGTTGTGTCCATGGCACGTGATGGGCGTGGCACCCATTTTGGCGCAAGCGGCTTTCCAACTCAACGAATGAGATGGATCGCTCTTCACGCGAATCACGCCCTGAACGCTTTCAAGGTCCGCGGGCTGGGCGTTCAGCGCCGGCGCTACCTTAGCAAAGAGCGCATCGCGAGCGTCAACCGCCGCGCGACGAGTGGACGAAGTCACTCCGCCCGGAGTGGTCGAACCGCCTGACCCGCCCGACGGAGGATATTGCGTGTCGCCGATGTACGGCTTGATGGCATCCACGGGCAGGCCCAGCGTATCGGCGGCCACGATTGCGATCGTCGTGCGGGTACCGGTGCCAATATCCTGTGTGCCCATCTTGAGGTCGACCGAACCATCGGGATAAATGGAAAGATCGCAATCGCTGCTGTGACCGCGTCCGCCCCAAGTGTGCAATGACATTCCAACGCCACGAGCGACGTGGCCCGAAATGTTTTGACCGCGAGGACGCCACTTGTCTTTCCAGTTCATGAGATCGGAGGCAATGACGAATTCCTCGAGATAGATACTCTGGCGTGGTTTGGCCAGTTCGATATTTTTTCGGAAAAATTCCAGCGGATCGAGGTTGAGCTTGGCGGCCAAATCGTCGAGAGCGCACATGGTGATTACAGCAGCCTGCGGATGATTGGGCGCACGCCACGCGCGGGCCGGACCGATGTTCGCGCGGATGGCGGTGTGCTCCTTACGTTGAGCAGGAATCGCAAAACAATAGGGGATCGGCGGCATTCCACCTCCGCCCGGACCGCCCGTTCCCCACGACTTGGACTGCCATGCCAGCAGCGTGCCATCTTTCTTAGCGCCTACCTTGACGCGCGCGTAAGCCGATGGGCGAGCGCCGGCGACTTTGAGTTCCGAGTCGCGCTCCAGCATCAACCGTACAGGCTTGCCGCCTGCTTTCTTCGAGAGCCGAGCCGTGGCGATACCCCAACGGTCTGGTCCAAACTTGCTTCCGAAGCCACCGCCAACGTGGTCTTGATGCACGCGGATATTTGCAGCTGGCATCTTGAGCGGCTCGGCCATCTGCCCGGCGATGCCGGAGACATTTTGGGTGGAGATATGAACGAACAAATGGTCTTCGTCCGTCCAGGCTTTCCTGACGGCATCGATGACTGCATCGGGAACGCCCTCTTCCTTGGCGCCCTTCAGTTCGTCTTCAGTCGGCTGGAACGTGATGCCGTACTGCTGCAACAGGCTGGCAATCTGGTTTTCCGGCACCTGATTGTCGAGCATGTCGCCGATATCGTCCATGCTGAGAGGGCCTTGACTCTCGCTGGCGCCCTCGGGAGGTTCGGCATCGCTTACCAGGTGCCCCAGTTTCTCGTACTTCACCTGAATCGCGCGGATTGCGTCTTCAGCCGTCGGTTCATCGATTGCAGCCACCGCGACCACTTCATCGCCGGCCCAGTGAATGGTTGAGCCGGGCTTCTGTACGATCTCAATCGCCTTCACGCCGGGCATCTTCTCGGCAGCGCTGACATCGACGCTTACGACCTTGCAGTGCGCGTAAGGAGCCCGCAGCATCTTGCCGAACAGCATCTCGGCCCGCTTCACATCGTAGGTATAACGCGCGCGCCCGGAGACCTTGTCAGGGGAGTCCACGCGCGAGATGCGCTTGCCAATCAGCGTACGATGTTCCGCATCGGGCCATTGATAGTCAGGCATGGCTTACGCTCCTTTCCGTGCGACTTGCGCGACAGCGCCACGAATTCCCCGGTAGGTCCCACAGCGGCAGATGTTCCCGCTGAGGCCATGAAGAAGGTCTTCCTGCGTTGGGTTGGGATGCTTGTCGAGCAGAGCCTTGCAGGCCACCACGAAGCCGGGCGTGCAGAATCCGCACTGTGAGGCGTCGTTGTCGACAAAAGCTTGCTGAATGGGATGAAGATTTCCATTCTCGGTGAGCGATTCCACCGTCGTGATCTTCTTTCCTTGCGCCTCAATCGCGAGAATCGAGCAGGCGTAGACGGCCTTGTCATCCAGCAAGACGGTGCACGCTCCGCACTCCCCCCGGTCGCATACGCGCTTGGCTCCGGTGATGTCCAGGCTGTCCCGCAGAGCGTCGAGGAGAGTCACACGAGGTTCGAGGCTCGCCTGGTACTTCTTCCCGTTCACGGTGAATTCCATTGGAACTTTGCCCGGACCGTAGACCTTCACTTGCTGTCCGGCAGCCATTACGACCTTGGGGTTGGCGACCGCAGGCACAGCGGCAGCGGCAAGGCCGGAAATCTTCAGGAAATCCCGGCGGGAAACACCAGAAGATCTCTCGGCGGGTTCTTCAGTTTTTTTGGGGATGGAATCGTCGTCTTGCATTCCTGGCCTCCGCGTAGCGGAGACTTACCGGCCGCTACCACCGGGTTGCGCTTGTCCAAGCCATGAAGGAAGGACAAGGGAGGAATGAGTTGGGCTTCGCCTTGCGGTGAAAATCATATCGAGTTTATACCAACTGGTGGGAGTATGGGGTGCCGGGCCGCTGAAAAAATTCCAGACTGAATTTTCCAGCTAATGTCGGCCTCAACGTGCCGCAGGCCGGGATACTTGATTGCGCGCTTTGCACCAACGTCCTCCCAGTCAACCAAATGCTATTATTCGCGTCTGTAAGGAAAGTCAGCCAGGGCATTCGACTCTTTCACACAGTGAAAAATCTTTTACGCAGTTTTCTCCGTTCTCGATCGAGTGCCGAAAGCAGGGCCGCAATGGAGGCACAATGGCAAGTGCGTTGAAATGGGGGAACACGAGAGTCGAAAAGCTAAGGTCTGCTCGAGTATTGCTCAGAGGGGCTGCCACCGTGATCTCCATTTTTTCTTTTGTGGCGCAAATCGGAAGTGCGTCCGCCCAAATCAAAGCTGCCAATGCAGTAGCCCAGCCCGCCACCGTTTGGGTCGATGCGACACCGGGCCACTCCATCAATTCGTTTGATCCCGACAGCGCCCTGGGCAGTTCGATTGATGTTCTGACTCGCACCGACATCAACAAGGTCTACACGCCACACATCATTCAGGAGGCTCTCTCGGCAGGCTGGGGACCCATTACTTACCGCAATAATACTGAACTGCGGATGGCGGCCTGGCACTGGACCGAGGACGGAACGTGGAGTGATGCTGCGCACCATAGTGGATACTTCACCGGCAGCACCGAACTAAAACGCTCAACGCGCTACATCCTAGCCTATGCTTTGCCTCACCGCGGTTTTGCCACCAGCGGCGACCGCCCCATACAAGGTCCCGATCTCAGTTATTGGAAAAGCAATCCGTATCTAACCAGCAAGTTCACCGCCGAAAGCGACTCACTGCATCCGCAGTGGGTAGTCATGGACCTGATGGCAGAAAAACTGGTGAGCGCTGTTCGCGTTGCCTGGGCCAGCCCCTATGCCACGACCTACCAGCTTGAATATTGGATGGGCACGAATGCGCTCGATTTTGACGGCGGGCCCAAAGGTGAATGGAAGGTTTTTTCCTCCGGCACCGTGAAGAACGTACAAGGCGGCACGGTCACTTTGAAGCTTGCCGATACTCCCGTTTCGAGCCGCTACCTGCGCATTCTGATGACAGAGTCTTCCAATACTTGTGATGAACATGGGCCGAACGATGTCCGCAACTGCGTTGGCTATGCCATTCAGCAACTCGCTGCGGGCACGCTCGATGCCAGTGGCGCTTTCATTGAAGTGGCGAGAAATACTGACGAGAAGCGTGCCACATATTGCGTTTCGTCCATCGATCCCTGGCATTCCGAAGATGACGTTGATGATGGGGGAGGCTATCAGCACAGCGGCTTTGACCTCTTCTTCACCAGCGGACTCACCAACAATCTCCCGGCAATGATCCCGGTCACTATGCTCTACGGCACACCCGACGACGCGGCCGCACAGATTGCTTACATCGAGAAGCGCGGCTACTCCATCGGCTACATCGAGATGGGAGAAGAGCCCGACGGCAAGCACGCCATGCCGGAAGATTATGCGGCGCTTTACCTGCAGTGGGCCACGGCCATTCACAAGGTTGACCCGAAGCTCAAGCTGGGAGGGCCGATCTTCGAAGGTGTGAACGAGGATATCCGCGTATGGCCCGACGCCCTGGGCCGGACTTCGTGGATGGGGCGCTTCGTGGATTATCTGAAGGCGCACAACCGCTTGTCTGACTTGGCCTTCGTCTCATTCGAGCACTATCCTTTCGAGCCGTGCACCATCACGTGGAAAACTCTCTACACCGAGCCGCAACTGATGAGGCACATCTTGCAAGTATGGAGAGACGACGGCGTTCCCAAGGATGTGCCGCTGATGGTGACGGAGAATCACCTTGCCTCCAGCCTCACCGGGCCGATGACAACAATTTTTGCAGCGCTGTGGCTGGCTGACAATGTCGGCTCATTCTTTGAGGGCGGAGGCTCCGCCTTCTACCACTCCCCGATTCAGCCGCAGGGCGTCCAGGAGACGTGCCTCGGTTGGGCCTCGTGGTCGAACTTCGTCTCCGACGAAAATTACAACATCAAGGGATATACCTCGCCCTATTTCGCGGCGCACATGATTAACCTGGAGTGGGTGCAACATCGTGCCGGATTGCACCACATGTTTCCCTCGTCCACTGATATCAAGGACGCCGAAGGCAACGTGCTCGTCACTTCATATGCGGTGCGTCGTCCGGACGGAAACTGGTCGTTGATGCTGGTGAACCGCGACGAGACCAGCCCGCACACCGTGCGCGTCGTGTTTGAGGATTTGAAAAACAAACGCGACGAATCTTTCTCGGGGCCGGTCACTTTCGTGACTTTCGGCAGCGAACAGTACGTGTGGATCAACGACGGGCCAAACAGCCATCCTGATCCAGACAATCCGCCTGTCGCTACAACGTTGTCGGCAAACTCCGGAACTACGTTCACTCTTCCGAAAGCCTCCGTGACCGTACTGCGAGGCAAGGTGGCGGGGCTTAAGGACTGAGTCGGGATTGAAGCTTGCCGCGAAGTATGGTCACGGAAGCGGGGGGCAAGCTGTATTCCGTGTGCTCACCTCCAGCGAGCGTGGATGTGACGCGCGGGCCATCCGGGTCCGCGTGTCCCTTTTTCCGGTCTGGATGCCATTGGTACTGTGCCTTGCCGAACGTGATCATCGTGACCGGGCCGGCGAACGACTGAGCTCGGTTGCCCTCTGCATCGTGAAACGCGATGTGGACTTGATGAGCATTGTCATAATCCTTATTGATGAGCATGAGCGACCACTCACCATCGGGGCGATGCAGCGCATACGCGGTTACCAGCACGTGTCCCTCAGAATCCTTTACGTCGCTTGCAGCAGCGTAGAGCTTGTGCTCGGCATCTGTCGGCTGCGCCCACTCCTGTGTCATGAGTTGTGCGGCAAAAAATTGGGCCGTGGGCTGCTGGATCTGATAGTGCTCATCCACCATGAACATGTGATAAGTTCCCCAGCTATTGGCGCAAGCCGGGTGTGGCGGAGAGTAGGAGAGGGCGTGGTAGTAGTGCGTGGACTTGCCGCCGGCCGTCAGAAAACCTCCGAAAGAATCAGCCAACCACAGAGCGCCGAAGATGTCGACCGCGGCTTCGCCACCGTGATCATTAGTCTCAGTGTCCAGCAGGGGGATTCCCGGCGGTAGACCGTCGTCTCGCCACACTTTCATGATGTGCGTGATCAGTTCAGGTTCCTGGTAAAGATTCTTCCAGGGGGTTTCGCAGCCGTCGTACGGGTAGTGCTCAAACGACATGAATGCCAGATCCTGAAGCCGGCCGTGAGCTTTTAGATAGTCGAGGAATCGCCCGAGCCAGGACGTTCTTCCTTGGGCGTCAGGCCAAACCTTGATGTCCTCCGTCACTCCTTCAAAGACGGGGTCGCCCAATTTTAAATTCGGGTCGACGCGATGAATCGCCGTAGCGAACTGTAAATATAGAGTGCCGTAATCCTCGGGCTGCATGTACTGCCCGTCGGGCTCTTCCCCCATCTCAACGTATGAGACCGGATAGCCGCGCCGCTTGATGTAGCTCATTTGTGCCGCCGCATCTTCTGGCGTGCTGTACAACATCGCCACCGGAACGATGGCGGGAAGGCCACGCGTAATTCCGCTGGTGAAGAACAGATCGAAGCCCGGCTGATCGCCGGATTCCATGTGGTCTGGCGCAACATACAGGTCGGCAGGCTCATGCCAGGGATCGACCGAAGAGCAAAGTGTCAACGTCTGTTTCTGATCCGGAGAGTGGTGCAGTAGATCCTTGAACTCGCGTTTGTCATTGATCGTTCCCAGGTAGAGCTCACGAATGGCAAAGCCGACACAGTTGCGACCATCGGCCGAACCATGAGTGTCGCAGGTATTCGACGAGCGAGTCATAAGGACGCGCACGTATTTCGTAGCCACCGGCGAGGAATCCAGTCGAAGAGTCGCGGGAAGAGCTTTCGCGTCGGTCACCGTTCCGGACGCGAAGGTTTTCCATGATCCTCTATCTTGTTCGTCCATGGCGTCACCGTCGCCGGCCCAGTACTGCACTTCGTAATCGCGCGCGTACGGTTCCGCCCAAGCTATGCGAATCGCGTTGACATTTTCTTTCTTGTCCAGCACGATCACCACCCACTGCGGATGAAGCGTGTCGTCTTCTCCCGTGAACTCCTTGGTGAGATAAGGATTGCTTTTCCAATACGTTTGCAGATCGCCATCATCAAGGCGCGAGAAGCCGTCAAATTCCGTGCCGCCATTACGGGTGAAGCCACGATGACGAAGCTGGTAGCCATAGGAGTGCCGGATCATTTCCTTCGTAGGGGTCGCGTCGCCGGTGAAGTATCCCTTGCCCGCAGGGTCGCTCCAGGATCCTTTCGGATTCCAGTGCCAGGCCTGCACGAATAAATCCGTGTTCTGCCGATAACTGATCACTCCCCACCCTGCGGACAAGACCTGCTTGATCTGATCAGGCCTGAAGAACACGTCGGTGGCGTTGCTTGGCACGCGATCAACCGTCGATCCCAACGCATATAGGGGACTAAACGTATTTGCGACACGGCTGGGTGTCGTGTCTACACGGACGGTTTGGGCTGCTACAACTAGCGACCACGTGAAAAGAATCACAGATAGAGAGCTAACGGCAGTCCTCGTGCTTGATTTTTCCCCGAGAACCAGACAGCTGAGGGATGATGAATTCCGATGCATATTCCGATGCATGATAAGGCCCTTCCTTGGACTTTGATAGCGACCCGGCGTAAGAGTCATACAACAATTTCCGTGCGTCCGCTACGGCGCGAGAAAGCCATTTTCATGCAATGAAACCAAAAATTCATGCCGGCATTTTTTCATTCCCGGTCTTTTGTATAATTCGCCACGCGGACTGAGGAATTTTCCGACATGCTGCTTAAGGTTTTCAACGACAAGATCGCGTTGGGCAAGGCAGCTGCCGAACAAGCCGCATCGGCGATACGCCGCGCTATCGTCGAGCATGGGCAGGCACGCATCATCGCCGCGACGGCCGCGTCTCAACTGGAGTTTCTGGATGCGCTCACTAAGGCGGTCGGTATCGATTGGTCCAGAGTGGAAGCGTTTCATCTCGACGAGTACATCGGTTTGCCAGTCACCCATCCTGGCAGCTTTCGTAAGATGCTGATTGAACAATTAGTCCGGGGAACTGGAATCACCAACTATCACCTGCTCGACGGTGACGCTCCAGATCCCTCGGAAGTGGTTCGCCGCGTTGGCAAACAATTGGCATCCGCGCCCGTCGATATCGCATTTCTTGGCATTGGCGAAAATGGCCATATCGCCTTTAACGATCCACCCGCCGACTTCGACACAGAGGACCCCTACATCATCGTGAACCTGGACGAAGCCTGCCGGCTGCAGCAGGTAGGAGAGGCCTGGTTCTCCGATATTTCCCAAGTGCCGAAGCAAGCACTTTCCATGTCAGCACGCCAGATTCTCAAAGCCCGGGAAATCCTCGCAGTCGTCCCTGATACGCGGAAGGCCCAGGCGGTGAAGGCTTGTTTCGAAGGCAAGATCAGCCCGATGGCACCGGCGTCGATTCTGCGCACTCATCCAAACGCGACGGTGTACCTGGATAAGAATTCGGCGTCGCTATTAAGTCCAGCCTTGCAAAATGCGATAAATGAGGAATCGCAGGTGACACTTAGCGTTTGACGCACTGAATACCAGCCCTCCCACATGGCGACTGCCCGGAAGCCGATTCCCGCATTGCGCTGGTGGATTGGCGGCCTTTTGTTTGCTTCCACGCTCATCAACTACATCGACCGGCAGACTCTCTCGCTTCTCGCGCCTTATCTCAAGCTCGAGTACCACTGGACAAATTCTGACTACGCCAATATTGCAATCGCCTTCCGTGTCGCCTATTCCATCGGGCAGACGGCATTCGGCAGGCTCATGGATCGTATCGGGACGCGGCGTGGTCTGACGATTACGGTGATCTGGTATTCGACCGTTTCGATGCTGACGTCGATAGCGAATGGGTTCTACAGTTTCGCGACATTTCGCTTTCTGTTGGGTGCAGGCGAATCGGCCAACTGGCCGGCCGCAACCAAGGCAGTCTCGGAGTGGTTTCCAAAACGTGAGCGAGCATTGGCCACGGCGCTTTTTGACAGTGGTTCTTCTATCGGTGGCGCCATCGCTCCATTTATCGTGCTTGCGATTTATTTCCGCTGGGGATGGCGACCTGCCTTCATGATTCCGGGCACGCTGGGTTTTCTCTGGTTGATCGCCTGGCGATGGCTGTACTACGCGCCGGAAGAACATCCGCGTATCAGCCAAGTTGAGTTCGAGATGATCGTTGCCGATAAGCGCGAGTCAGAGACATCCCAGCAAGGTAAGGCTCGTCCTCAGTGGCGTGACCTTCTGAAGCTGCCCCAGACCTGGGGAATCATCATCGCCAAGGCGTTCACCGATCCGGTTTTCTTCTTCATCACCGAATGGTTCCCGATTTACCTGGTCGCGAAAGGCATCGAGCTTAAGAGCGGTCTGATCGCAGTATGGATCCCTTTCATTGCCGCCGATGTGGGAAGCTTCGTCGGCGGCGGCATCTCTGGCGCTTTGATCAAACGAGGCTGGTCTCTTGGCGCCGCGCGCAAGGCGTTGATCATTTTTGGCGGGATCGGCATGACTATGCTCATTCCTACAATTTTCACGACCAACCTGTACCTGATCGCATTCCTCTTTGCTCTCGCAACCTTCTGCTATGCGAGCTTCACGACCATGGCCAACGTTCTGCCGTCAGACCTTTTCCGCAGCGAATCCGTAGCGTCGGTCAGCGGTCTGAGCGGCACAGGGGCGGGGATTGGGACGATCGTTGCCTTCAAACTGATCGGCTATTTTTCCGATGCTGGCCAGGCCGCAGGCACGCATTCCTTCGATCCCATCGTGATTGTAGCCGGGCTGGTCCCGTTCATCGGTATGATGCTGGTATTGCTTCTGGTCCGCAATACTGAGGCGACCGACCAAGGTCTGGTGCGTCGAATTTGAGACCTTCGCTACGTTTGCTGCTGACGATTTTAGGAGACCTGAATGAGGATCACCGACGCTAAGGTGTCCGTCTGTTGTCCAGGACGAAACTTCGTCACCTTGAAGATTTCGACTGATGAGGGCGTGTACGGTCTGGGGGACGCGACTCTGAATGGCAGGGAATTGCCGCTCGCATCCTACTTAACGGATCATGTGATTCCCTGCATTATCGGGCGTGATCCGTTCCAAACGGAAGACATTTGGCAGTACCTTTATCGTGGAGCCTACTGGCGTCGCGGCCCCGTCACGATGACCGCGATCGCGGCAGTCGATATGGCTCTCTGGGACATCAAGGGCAAATCTCTGAACACGCCGGTCTATAACTTGCTCGGGGGGAAGAGCAGAACTGGAGTAATGGTCTACGGGCACGCCAACGGACGCGACATCGAAGAGACCGCCGACGAGGTTGGAAAGTACAAAGACATGGGATATCTGGCGGTTCGGGCGCAGTCAGGCGTTCCAGGTCTGCCATCCACATACGGGGTCGCGAAGGACAAGCTCTTCTATGAGCCTGCCGAAAAGGGTCTGCCTCCGGAAAACGTTTGGTCCACGGAAAAATATCTTCTGCATGTTCCAAAACTGTTCGAAGCATTGCGCTTGAAGTTCGGTGACGAGATCCACTTGCTCCACGATGTTCACCACCGGCTTACTCCGATCGAAGCCGCACGGCTCGGTAAGAATCTCGAACCCTATCACCTGTTCTGGCTGGAAGACCCGGTCACTGCGGAACTACAGGAAGGCTTCAGGATTATTCGTCAGCACACGACCACGCCGCTTGCGGTCGGCGAAGTCTTCAATTCAGTCTGGGACGCGCATATTCTCATCGCCGAACAACTGATTGACTACATTCGGATGACCGTAGTTCACGGCGGCGGACTAACTCATCTGAAGAAGATTGCCGCGTTGTCAGAGATTTATCACGTTCGCACGGGCTGTCACGGAGCCACAGACCTCTCGCCGATAGCGATGGCCGCGGCTCTCCACTTCGACATCTCAGTCAACAATTTCGGGATCCAGGAGTACATGCGGCATACGAGTCAGACCGATGAGGTGTTCCCCCACGGTTACTACTTCAAGGACGGCTATCTGCATCCGGGCGATGCGGCAGGCCTTGGCGTCGATTACAACGAAAAGTTGGCCGAGAGTTTTCCGTACGAACGCGCCTACTTGCCCGTCAACCGGAAGTTAGATGGAACGATGTTCAACTGGTAGACAGTGCGGCGGGACTTCTTCTTAATTCTTGTTCTTAATTCTTGAGGGACTATGGGCTACATCGGATTAGAACTGGGCGGGAAGGTAGCAGTTGTCATTGGAGGAAGCTCCGGAATCGGTCAGACGATTGCACGCGGGCTGGCGCAGGCAGGTGCGGATGTCGTGCCCAGCGCACGGCGCATCGATCTGGTTAAGATTACAGCTGACGAGATTGAATCTCTAGGCCGCCGATCCTTGCGCGTGACCTCTGATGTCACCGACCGTAGTTCGTTGGAGAACTTGCTGAAGGCTTCGGTAGAGACATTCGGGAAGGTGGATATCCTGGTCAACGCCGCCGGATTCAACCAGCGCGCGCCCACGCTCGACTTTCCCGAGGCTGACTGGAACCGGCTCATCGACACGAATCTTACGGGCACGCTGCGGGCATGTCAGGTTTTTGGCCGTCACATGATCGAGCGCAGCTATGGACGCATCATTAATATCGCATCGATGGGCTCGTTCCTGGCCCTGTATGAAGTAGCGGCGTACTGCGCCAGCAAGGCGGGCGTGGCCTCCCTGACGAAATCACTGGCCATCGAATGGGCGCGTCATGGAGTCTGTGTCAACGCAATTGCGCCTGGGTATTTTCGTACGCCGCTTACCGAAAAACTGGTTACTGGCACGGCCCGTGGCCAGGAAGTCCTGATACGCACTCCGATGAAACGCTTCGGGGAACTAGAGGAATTAATCGGCGCTGCAGTTTTTCTTGCCTCAGACGCGGCCGGCTTTGTAGCCGGAACTCTGCTAGCGGTAGACGGAGGCTATCTTGCCAGCGGCGTAAATCAGTGACTTAACGACCGGAATTCTATCTCGGTCAATTTTTTCGAAAGCGATAAGCGTACTCGGCCCTCGACGGAAAAGCCTGGCTGTTAGACTTCCTCTCGACGTTCGCACTGCCCCAGATCATGCCAGCGCCCAGCCCCGCACTCGACACCGAATGGTCTCTGCTGCTGGCAGCATGTTCCGCAGTCGCGCGCCCAAAGAATCTCGACACCGTCCATGCTCGGCTGGCCGCCCCGATCAACTGGGCCTTCTTGCTCGACCTTGCAGAGCAACACGGAGTTGCCCCGCTTCTTTGCGAGGTCCTGTCGCCGATTGAGAATGAGGTTCCCGCCGAGCCTATGCGCTCGCTGAAACAGAGCTACCAGACAAACATCCGTAAATCACTGATTCTCGCGCGCGAACTGATCCGGATCCTTGATCGCATCGATGCGCTCGGCGTCGAGGTTATGCCCTACAAAGGCCTGACGCTAGCCGAAACAATGTACGGAAATATGGCGCTGCGGCAAACTGGCGATATCGATCTGCTTATTCGGCCGCGAGATTTTCCGCAAATCAAAAACGCGGTGCGGGAGCTTGGTTACACGCCTCACATGCCTCTCTCCGAGACCGAGGAGCAGGCTTACTTGATCTCGGGATACGAATGCGCCTTCGACTGCTCTGCGGGACGTAATCTTTTGGAGTTGCAATGGGCGTTGCAGCCGCGCTTCTACGCCGTCGACATCGAGGTGGACGCATTGTTTCGACGTGCGGTACCCGCAACAGTCGCTGGGCGGAAAGTGAAGACTCTTTCCCATGAGGATATGTTCGTCGTCCTGGCTGTCCACGCCGCGAAACACGTGTGGGGCCGGCTGATCTGGCTGTGCGACATCGCGCAAATCATGAATCTGCCGAATCTGAATTGGGACTGGATTGCGGATCAGGCAAGAGATCTCGGAATCGCCCGCATTCTCTCTATTACATTGCAGTTAACCGGTGCACTTCTAGAAGCGCCGCCGCCGCCTTCGGTAGAAAGCAAGTTACTGAAAGATCCGGTGTCGGTGGCGTTGGCAGACGAGATCCGCAGGCGTATTGTCAGCCGAAATTCGCTGAACCCAGAGTCCTTGGCTTACTTTCGTCTCATGATGCGCTTGCGGGAACGCAAAGCGGACCGGTTGAAATTCCTGCAACGCCTGGCGTTCACACCGGGGCCTAACGAGTGGAAAGCTGTTCGCCTTCCTGCACCGCTCTTTCCAGTGTATCGACTGGTGCGGCTTTCGCGGCTGGTCGCGAGGCTGGTGCGGGCGTAGAAAAATAGAAGCGAGAGTTCTGAGCCGGAAGATTCCACCTCTACGACTCAAGTTGTCCCGCGGGGGCCGATTTCCAGTTCGAGAAATACAGAACGAACATCGCGATGCCAGCAATGAGTGGAACTGCCAGGCCCACCTTAAGATTGGCGAACCGGTTGGAAGCGAACCCCACCAACCACGGCAGGCAAGAGCCCCCCAGGTTTGCCATCGTAAACATGACCGACCCCACTCGCGATGCCGCAGGACCAAACTCTCGAGATAAGAGCGAGATTGTGATCGGGTAGACAGCAGACAGGCCCAACCCAGCGACAATGGCGCTGCCGACGACGCCCGGCATTGCTCCCGACAAGACCAGTCCCGCCATTCCCGCGCAGGCGACTAATATTCCAGAACGCGCAAGTTTGACTTCGTCGATCTTCCGCAGGGTCAAGGGAGCAATCCATCTCCCTACAAGAAGCGCGGAATAAAAGAATGACGGCGTCATGACTGACCGCGCCAGCGGCATACTTCCCAGACTCTTTGCGTAGGAAGCAATCCATCCCCCGAAGGCATTTTCCGTCCCCACATAGAGAAAAAAGAGAGCCGACAGCACGAACAGAGAACGTGCACCCCAGTTAATCTTTGCAGGCTTGTTGTCGCTGCCGGTCAAGACAGGTTCGACCACACGCGAAGACATGCTCGCGATTCCAAGCATTACAAGGAGCAAGATACCGGCGACCACAATCATCAGAATCGCCACCCGATTGCTTTTTGCTGCTCCGGCCACAAGAAATGGACATGCCACAGCGCCCACGCTCCAGGAAAAATTCAACAGGTTTAGCGCCGCACTGCGCCGCTTGGGATTTACCTCCGCGACCAGCAGGTTAGCGGCCGGAACCGCAAGTCCGAGACCTGCCCCATACGCTGCGATGCACATCAATCCCCACAGGTGCGAACCTACTGACAAACCCGCTACGCCCGCGGCCATCACCAAGAGACCGGTATTCAACGCCAATCGAAATCCCCAACGTGAAACGAGAGCTCCGGACACTGCCACGCCCACGGTCGAGGCCAGGAATTGCGCGGTGAACAGGGAACCGGCCTGGGAGTAGTTGAGCGACCAGCGCGCCGATAGCGCTGGCAGCATAGGGCCCAGAAGCACCGTCACCACTCCGATGGGTACAAACGCTGCGTTGGCCGCGCGGGTCAATGCCCGGGAAGAGTCCGCTCGTGGTGTTTCGGAGAGAGGCATCAGCGATGGACGTGCGAAGCTCACAACAGGAAAGAAAAAGTGTTTAGGGTTTCGGAGCCCTCGCTGTTGATTCGCGCACCACCAGTTCAGGCTCGATGGCGATCTCTGACGGGTAGTCCTGCTTTCCCTCGATGCGTTCCAACAGGGTCTGCGCGGCGACCTGTCCCATGCGGCCGAGAGGCTGCCTGACGGTAGTGAGACTCGGGGTATTAAAGGCCGCACCCGAAATGTCATCGAAACCCATTACCGAGATATCCTCGGGGACGCGAAAGCCTGATTCCTGAAAAGCCCTGATCGCCCCAATCGCGGAAATATCATTGTATGCAAACAACGCAGTGAACGGCTTGTTGCGCGCCAGCAATTGCTTTGCAAACGGATAGCCCAGTTGTGGCGACGGAACGTCAATGTCGATTTGCACCGTCAGAGCAGGATCGATTTTCAAGCCGATCTCCCGCGCCACGTCGCAAATAGCCTGCCACCGGTCTTTCGAGTCCGAGCTCACCGGATTTCCCTTCATGAAGGCAATTCGTTCGTGGGAGAGTCCAACCAGATGGTTGAGCGCCAACGACGCCGCACGATAATGATCGAGAACGATATTGGTGACACCTTTCACTTTCTTGTGCCCGGCAACGGCCACAGTCGGTAGAGACGGCTCCTCGTTCACAGTCGTATCCACGGTGATGAAACCTTCAACCCCGCGCTCCGACAGCATCTGGGAATACCGATTCAGCAGCCCCTGATCATGGCGATGAACCACTGTAAGAAAGAAGTAGTCTCGCTTCCTCAGGTATTCTTCGATGCCGCTGATGACCAACGAGCCATAGGAGTCGCCGATCTCCTCCGCGATCACTCCAATCGTGTAGGTCCGCTTGTTGCGCAGCGTTCGAGCGAAAAAGTTGGGCCGGTAGTTCAACTCCTTGGCTGCGGCCTGGATGCGGTCCTTGGTCTGCTGCGGAATCGAGCGGGCAGATGGAGAATCATTCAGAACGGCGGAAACTGTTCCCGGAGTCAACCCTAAATGCTGAGCAACGGCCTTGAGTGTCATGACCGGGGACTTCTGGCCTGATCTCTTCTCTTGGGCCATAATTTAGCTGGAGTAATTCAGTCCTTATGAAAGGAAACCAGCGGGATGATCTTATACCAGATTCCACTGATCCGCAGTTTTCAATCGATACGCCAGCTCGGCGGAATCGTGCTTCGTCAGTTATGCGTGTCCGTAGCGCTCGCTATTCGGTTTTGATCCACTCAACGCGAAAAACAGGATGTACAGGTAGCAGATGACTGGCAGAAAAAAAGCATGATGGATACCGACACGATCCGCAATTGCGCCTTGCAAGACGGGAATAATAGCTCCACCGACGATCGCCATGATCATGATTCCGGAACCGTCACCCGTGAGCGGGCCAAGTTCAGCCACCCCCAGCGTGAAAATGCTCGGGAACATAATGGAATTGAAGAAGCCGACTAGGATGATGCTCCACATGGCAACTTGCCCACTGCTTAGCATAGAGATTGCGACAAGGACGCTAGTGGAAACCGCAAAGGCTCCGAGCAAGAGGCCCGTTTTCGCGGTTACCCGTCCACCACGAAGAGCCGCAGCAATTGTGGCGATAAGGGCTACAACTGCGACCAAAGCGAAGAGAGGGCGCGCCGTAAGCAAGACCCACACAACCTTCCAGAAGAAGGCCAGAAATCCGGCTTGGCCACCCGCAACAACGTGTCCGTTAATCAGGTATGAGATCACAACCAACAGGGCTGCAACGGCTGAAACCAGACCCATGTAAGCCGCTTTCGCTCCGCCCAAGAGTGCCGAACCGATGAAACGACCGATCATGGCACCGCCCCAATAAAAGGCGACGAAACTGGCTGCGACTTTTTCCGTGAATCCGCCAATCTCGGGCTGACTAAAGTAGTTCACTAAGAAACTCCCGATGGAGACCTCGGCGCCCACGTAGACGAAAATCGCGATCGCGCCAAAGATCAAGTTCGGGTGCCTCCAGATCGAGTCGTTCACTTTTTCGCCGACCTTGTGTTGAGCGTGCTCGATTTTCGGCAACTTGAAACTGCCAATCGCCGCCGCCAACAGCACCAGCGCAATGCCCAGGCCCACGTAGGGCGTCTTAACTGTTGCCGCTTCGTGAAGGCGATAGGCCTGCAGGGCATCGGGCGCCAACGCGTGTATCTCTTGAATAGTCTTAGGGGCTGCGCTCAGGATGAAAAGGCCGCCAAAGAAAGGTGCCAGAAAAGTCCCCAGTGAGTTGAACGCCTGCGTTAGATTGAGTCGGCTGGAAGCGGTCTCGGGTTTCCCCAGTACCGTGACATAAGGATTCGCGGCCACTTGCAGACACGTAATGCCAGCGGCAAGAACAATAAGGGCAAACAGGAATAACGGATACGACGGAACACTGGCTGCAGGCACGAACAGGAAGGCTCCAGCGCCCATGGTCAGCAGGCCCACCACCATCGAACGTTGGTAGCCGATCCAGTCAATGATCCAAGCGGAAGGTATGGAGAACAGGAAATACGCTCCAAAAAATGCGAACTGAATCAACATGACCCGCGTGTAATTCAGGTCGAAAATCGGTTTCAGGTGTGGGACAAGAATGTCATTGAGACAAGTTAGGAATCCCCACATGAAAAAGAGCGTAGTCACTACCATCAGCGGCCCCCGGTACGAGGACGAGGAGGTCGAAGAAACTGTTGTGGAACTGGCAGGCGTTGAGATCGACATGAATCCGATATCCACCCTTCGAAGAGTGTGATGAACTGGGTCGCTCCGGCATCATAGCATCGCCCGCTTCCCGTTTCGCTATTTTTCTTCGCCGGGGAAACGCCTTCCGATCCTAGAAAATCGTTTCTCTACTAACCTCTATCGAGTGCCGCAACGATTAGGCAGCCTTTCCCGACGGGGATTTAGCATTCACCGTTTTCGGCAGCCCGTGTGCCGGCCGATTGATTTCCTGGCGCTTCGTTGGCCGGCGTGCCTTGGACATTTCCGGCAATACAACCATTCTGCCCGTTCGAGCCGACTTATAGATGGCTTCGATAATCCTCACATCGGCCAGGCCCTCGTAGCCGGAGGGTTCCGGCTCTTTGTTCTGTAGGATGCAATCGGAGAAATAAACAAGCTCCGCTGCAAACTGATCTCGCTTGGGAAACTTTCTTGTCTTTGCTTTCTCGTGAATGGTCACGCGGTGCGATAGCCCCTTGGAGTATCCGTACGCCGGATCGGCCACCAGCGTCCCCTTCGTCCCCGCAAGTGTGTACTGACCCACCGGCGCGGCGCCGAAACTGCAAGTGAAGGTCGCCAGACGATCTCCGCCGAAGCACATGACCACTGACGTCATTTCCTCCGTTTTGTTGAACCTTCCTTCGCCCCTGTTGGCACTGAAAGCGAAAATCTCGCTGGGCTCCGCTCGGAACAAATATCGCGCCGCGTTAATGCAGTAGAGGCCCATGTCATACACCGGCCCGCCACCTTGTTCCACCGGCATGGTCACCCTGATATTTTCCGGGTCGACCTGCTGCGCGAATTCGGAGCCGAAAAATCTCAATTCTCCAAGCTTGCCGCTTTCCGCCAGACGAATGGCTTCCAGATTCGCTCTCTCGAAATGAAGACGGTAAGCGACCATGAGCTTAACGTCGTTCGCCTCAGCGGCGGCGATCATTGCCTCACAATCTTCCTCGGTGACGGCCATCGGTTTTTCGCAGAGGACGTGCACTCCCGCCTTCGCCGCTCGAATGGCGTAATCGCGATGAAGGTGATTCGGCAATACCAGGTAAACCGCGTCCACGCCATCAGCGAGACACTTCTCATATTCTTTGTAGGAGTACACCCTCTCAACTCCATATTTTCGGCCAAGCTTCTCTCGCTTTTGAGGATCATCGGAAATCAGGGCTACGAGCTCCGAATTTCTTGCACTCTTGAAGGCGGGGAGGACAGCGACTTGAGTGAGATGTCCCAGTCCTACAACAGCGTAGCGAATCTTATGTTTGCCTTTGGTCGGTGTTTTCATTGCTCCTCCTGGTGTCCGCCTGAGAATCGAAAACATTTCCGAAAAATAATTTGATGTTTCGATGCTGACAACTCGACTTCCGAGTGTCTATACAGCATTCGACGTATTGTTCCTTGCTGAACGAACGAACTACTTTCGGGTTAACGATGAACAATGAAGCGGGAAGCCGCATTCGAAAGTAGAACTCAGCTAAAGGAGATTGAAAAGATGCCAAAGGATTCATTGCGGGAACTGTATATCGATGAACTGAAGGACTTGTATAACGCCGAAACGCAGCTGGTGAAGGCTCTTCCCAAGATGGCCAAAGCAGCCTCGAACGACCAATTGCGCCAGGCCTTTGAAGAACATCTGCGCCAGACGTCGGAGCATGTGTCGCGCCTCGAGCAAATATTCGAAACGCTCGAAGAAAAACCGAGCGGCAAGAAGTGCCTCGGGATGGAAGGCTTAGTCAAAGAAGGTTCGGAAACAATGAAGGAGAACTACACCGGCGATGTAAAAGACGCGGCGATCATCGGCGCGGCCCAGCGAGTGGAACATTACGAGATGGCGGGGTACGGATCCGTTCGGGCCTTCGCCGAATTACTGGGTGAGACCGAGCATGTTTCTCTTTTGCAAGAAACCCTGAATGAGGAAAAACAGGCAGATGAGAAGCTCACGCAGCTCGCCGAAGAAATCAACGCTTCGGCGGAGCAGGCTGGGTCCTCAATGGCAGAACCCTCCCGCGAGACGTTTGCCAAGGGTAAGACGAAACGGGCCGCCTAGTCCCGTAAATGAAGGGCGCTCAAACGCGCCCTTCCCTATTTCTTCTCTAATTTCTCTCCTGCCTTCCCCTCGCCCCCAGCCTCGGTCACTACAGTGTTCACCCGATAGAGTCCCGGAGAAAAGGGTATTAGGGTGTGCTTGCCTATCTAATCCCTGCCGCGGGCGGCAGTCCGTACAAAGGTGCAAGGTCATGAATCAAGGCACGACCGCTTCCTTCCCCAGTGTGTCCAGTTGGCGCGAACTCTATAAAGCTGCGCTGTTTGAGACGAACCGAGACAAACTTCCTGAGCGCATCGCCAATGCCGAAAAAGCAATCGTAGCGCGTGCCCGAGAGTTGTTCGCCAGCAGTGCCGATACCATTGAAGAAGATCAGGCCTTGGACGATGCCCTCTACGCCCTGCGCGCGCTCCAGAGTTGTGTGAATAGTCAAACAGCAGCGGCGTAGGTGCGGCGATTCTGGAAAGCACTAGAGGGCACCGAGGCCGAGGGAGTGCGTCTGTCCTTTCCCAAGTCGTCACTGTTGGGGGATCTAGGCCTATTCTTCTTTCCCCATCCTCACGAGTTGAACACCTCAGGAGCAGACAAGTTTTTCCCCGGCTCGCTTACGGCAACCAGCCACACCGAGTAAGGAACCTTCTCGCCACCACCCGGTGCAACGCTGTATTGAGATAAAGCAGCAGCCATCTTAAAGTTGCGGAGAGTTAAGACACCCACAAAAAAGCGAGCCTTTCACCGTGATCAACAAATTTGCCAGCCAGGACGCGCCCTCCGCCAAGGATCTGCAACAGATGTTTGAGACTGCTGTGTGCGAGATTCAGCAGGTAGAGATAGCTGCCCAACCGGTTCGCCACCGGACTCCGATCGCCCCACGCATCCCTGCCACAGCGGCCACAACACGGGCCAATGCGGAGAAGCGTGCCGTATCCGATGCCGCCAGTGCCCTTGCCCGGCTGTGGAAAGTCTCCCCTCATCACGCTCGCTAGAAATTGCTTCGCGGCTTTCAGGCTCTCATTTTCACGGGGCTACGAAGACAAGTGTGCAAGCCACGGCTTTACGGGCCGATCCGAAAGTTTTCGGGTGCTCGCAGCCGCGCCTCGCGCGAAGGAATTGCCCACTCGATGCCCACCTGGAATTTCTCTCCAACCTTAGCGGCCAAAAAATGCAGGGGTGAGTTGCGACTTGACGTTGCCCTTCAACCCTGCGTCGAATCAGTGTGGAAAAAATTGCAGTTTACTCTCTGAAGTTTATTTGCGGTCCTGAGCTTCAGCGATGTCGATTCTTCTCGTGCGGTCTCGCGAAATCAGCACTAGAGCCCTTACCACAGGGATAACTATCAAATCGAGAAACTAGCTGGCCTCGCGGCGCAGCCGAGCCGCTTCCTCTTCCTTCTCCAGGGCCTCGTCAGCCTTCCGCTGCTTCTCGCGAGCTTTCGCGTCCTCGGCCACGTCCTTGCCAGCATCCTTCACCTTGCCCCATGCGTTCTGGACCTTGCCCTCGGCTTGTTTCGCGGCTCCATGCGCTTGCTTTTCGCTGTCGCCCGTCCACTCGCCAACTTGGCGTTCAACCCGACCCGCGATGTCTTTGACTTTGCCTTCCGCGCGATCCTTGTTCATAACTCCTCCGTATTTTGAGTTGTTCTGTCGTGCTGCTTGCACACGCCGCAGCTATTCGGTGCCGTCATACAGGAATCTCCACTGGTTTGGCGTTTCCGTCCCCCACGGGCTGCGCGCACAAAGTCCGGAACTCTCGTCGACTGCAAAGAAACCGCAATTCCAGCCAGGGAATTTCCTTCTTTGGTCGTGCCTATCCTCGAGACACTCAGCTTTTCAAACCACCGGGCTTCTTCCCTGAATCAGCCGGATCAACACCGCAACAATGGCCAACACAAGAAGAATGTGGATGAACCCGCCCAGCGTATAGGAGCTCACCATTCCCAGCATCCAAAGGATCAGAAGCAGCACTGCGATAGTCCAGAGCATGGAACCTCACTCCTTCAATCGGAAAAGTGATTGCCAACCGAAAAGCTGTGCAATCCTGATGTGAAGCTTAAGCACAACGGGCGGGTTAGCCCATCCGTTAGACTCCGTAAATCGATGCGAAGACCGCGTACTCGCAGTGCGGCTACCTACCTGAATCCACTTAGGTAAAACCGCCCGGGCACTGCCAGCACGTTGCCTGTGTCAGAGGGTTGTGGAGTCAGTAGATCTGAACGATGCCTTTCCGGATGGCGTACAACGTGAGGTCGGCTACGGAGTGAAGGTTTAGTTTTCTCATCAGGTTGGTTCGATGTGTTTCCGCGGTCTTCACGCTGAGGCGGAGTGCCACAGCTACTTCCTTGCTGGTTTTTCCTTCGGCGAGGAGCTGTATAACTTCGCGCTCCCTCGGGGTGAGCGTGTTTCTTGAGGACTGCTCTGTTTCGGTTTCCGGGTGCAAATATCCATCGAGCACCATTTGAGACACTTTAGTCGTAAAAAAGGTTCGTTGCTGGTGCAAAGCCTCAACAGCAGTCAGCAGATCGCGGCCGGCGTCGGACTTAAGCAGGAAACCTCGGGCCCCTGCCGAAAGAACCTCGCGTACCACCTGTTCGTTATCATGCATCGTTAGAATCAAAATGCTCACGTCCGGCGATGCAGCAAGTATTTGCCGGGCTGCGTCGAGTCCGTTGAGGTTGGGCATGCCGACGTCCAGTAAAATGACATCCGGCTTCAGTGTGCTGGCCATTTCGACAGCTTCTCTTCCGTCCTTTGCCTCACCGCACACTTCCCAACCGGGATGTGCCTCTAGCAGGAAGCGAATGCCGCGTCTAGCAACCTCGTGATCGTCGGCGATCAGGATCCGCAGCAGCGCGTTCGAGTTCACGTTTGACCTCCAATTTCTGGTCAGGAGGCCCGGGGCGGGCCCACCCAACGCATTTCATCCCCAGAAAGGTGGGCGAAATGAGCTGCTGTTGCCTCGCGGCAGGATTAGCCTGGTGATCCCACCTCCGGGCGAAGACACTTTTCTATCGAACCATGGCTGATAGAAAATCCAAGCTAACCCATTGCGAAACATGAACTTGGTTGCGTACAAACTTGGAAACGTTGATGAATGTTTTCCCGATGGTGCGGTTCAGATTCCCCTAGAGGTTAGAGAGGTGGAGCAGTTTGCTGGCAAGAGGAAATCACGGGCGATAAACGATCTCGCATCGCCGACCACGTAAACGCTTTGTTTCCAGAAGAATTTGGGCTCCAAGTGGCAAAAGGCTGCTAAAATCCTGCCTTTTTGACAGTCGGACTTAGAACTTCTCATTCATCCACATACAGTTTTTATTTGGCTTACATACAGTCTTTTTGGTATTCTGCAAAAACTTTACTCACAGGCACGTTCGAAAGCACGAGCCTCCGGGGCTATACATCTGGATTCCAAGGGCACTTTCGGCCTAGCTCAACCACGCCACTATTCGTCACTTTGAAGGGCTCCGCACGCGCGTTCCCGCTAAACGCGCAAGTAATTCCAGGGAGCCCGTGGTTAGCAAGTCCCAGTAAGCAAAACCAATTTTGGAGCAGTGTTTCATGCAAAAATGTCTCTTGCTCGTCGTGTGCCTTTTGGCGATTGCGGTCCCAGCCGCCTTCGCAAGTGTCTCCGTTAGCGCTCCAGGCAACGGAGCCACCGTCCAGTCCCCCGTGCATTTCGTCGCTTCGGCCTCCACAACCTGTTCAAAGGGTGTGGCTTCCATGGGCATCTATACCGCTCCGAACAAGCTCGCCTACACGGTCAATGGGTCTAAGCTCGACACCAATCTGTACCTCGCATCCGGAAAATACTCCACCGTCGTGGAGGAGTGGGACTACTGCGGTGGAGCGACCACGACTCCCATCAGCATCACGGTATCGGCTTCCTCCGGGGTCCAGGTTTCAACGCCGGCCAATAACAGCACGGTCAGCTCGCCGGTGAATTTCCAGGCAACCGCCAGCTCCACATGCAGCGCAGGCGTCGCCAGCATGGGTATCTACACCGCTCCAAATCAACTGGCTTATGTAGTGAACGGAGCCAGCCTGAATACGAATCTCACGCTAGGTCCGGGCACTTACAACACGGTCGTGCAGGAGTGGGACTACTGCGGCGGGTCAGCTACAACCCCGATCACCATCACCGTGAGCTCGGGCGGCGCCAAGGTGTTTTCCAGCATACAGACGTGGAGTGGCTGGAACGGCTACATTGAGCTGCCGCCTAGTTACGGCATTTGCTCTTGGTGCAGTCCGAACGGACCACAGACTACCTGGTGGACGAAGCAGGGAGTAAGCTCGCCATCTCTGAGCGGCAAAGCTATGGAGTTTAATATCGGTGGGTCCACGGACTACTCCGATGTCCTTTGGAATGTGCACTTGGTGGGCGACGGCTCCCCGAACCTGGACTCGAACCACCTGATCGTCCCCAACCTTCACAATTTTATTTACGACGTTTATTTTTACAGCTCGAATCTGAATCCTTCGCAGGCTCTGGAATTCGACATCAACCAGTTCACCAATGGACTCTCATTCATATGGGGCACCGAGTGCACAATTATGGGTGGCCACAAGTGGGAAATCTGGGACAACCAGAATTACAAATGGGTCTCCACCGGCATTGCTTGCTACCCCAACAACAATTCGTGGAATCATCTGACCATTCAGGTGCAGAGGACGTGGGACAACAAACTGCTGTATCAGAGCATTACTCTAAATGGCGTGAAATCCACTTTGAATACCTACTATCCGCCGACATCGACGTCATGGTATGGCGTCACAGTCAACTACCAGATGGATGGGGACTACAATCAGGCGCCCTACAACATCTATCTGGATAACTTCAACTTGACCTATTGGTAGACGATATCCGCTGGGGGTAGTCCTCGCGAGAGAAGTGCCCCCAGCGCTCTCTTCTCTGTTCTCCTTCTACAGCCAGCATCTTAGTTCCCTCAGGTCTTCACCCTAGAAAATGCCTGGGGAACTCCGGATCGCTCCAGGCGTGTCTTGATTTGATCGCGGTGTAAATTCCTGAAAACGCGCTCGCCTTTAGAAGTTCTTCCCTTCGCTTCGGTCACCCACCTTCGTAAACGAATCGGCATCTAAGTTACTGGATGGAGAAACTCATGCGCTCTGCCGCTTCAGGGTCCAAGTGCTTTCCGTGGAGTATGGGCCTCATCGTTGCAGTCTTGGCATTAACGTTAGGATTGTCCGCCCAGACTACCTCAACGCCTCCCGCTTCAACGCCGCCCGCCACGAGCGGGAATCCAGACGCCTCCATAGCGCCCGACAACAGCAATAACACGCAAGCTCCGGCCTCGGGGCCGGAACCGGTCGGCCAGCAGCCAAGCAGTAACGATCAGGGCATGTTCGTTTTCAAGAAGCAGGTGCAAGAAGTGGTCCTGCATGCCACCGTGCTCGACGAACAACGGCACTTGGTGCCTTACCTCGACAAGGAGTCCCGCAAACCATCACGTCGTTCCGCCGCGAAGACGTACCCGTGGCCATGGGGATTGTGGTCGACAACTCCGGTTCGATGCGCGACAAACGGGACAGGGTCAACCAGGCGGTACTGAATCTGATCCGAGCCAGCAATCCTCAAGACGAAATCTTTGTGGTGAACTTCAGCCAGAACTATTACCTGGATCAGGATTTCACTTCCGATGTGAACTTGCTGCAGACGGCATTGCACCAGGTTTCAACAAAGGGGAGCACCGCCCTCTACGATGCCATCGTCGCCTCCGCAGTTCATCTAATGAACAATCCTCGCCTGGATAAGAAAGTTCTTCTCGTCATTACTGACGGACAGGACAATATGAGCCAGGAAACCCTGGAAGAGGCCGCGCGCAAGTTACAGCAAGTGAATGGGCCCACCCTCTACGCCATCGGTTTGGTGGGAAATGGTATGAGGACTGGCATGGCTGGACCGGGACGCGAGGCACTGCAGACCTTGTCGGACCGGACCGGAGGTGTGGCGTACTTCCCGGATACTCTCGATCAAGTGAACAGCATCACACGGGAAATCGCACACGACGTCCGCAGCCAATATATTGTCGCCTACAAACCGCGCAATCAGAATGCGCGGCCCACTTACCAGTCGCTGCGGGTAGAGGCTCACGCCCCGGGATATGGCCGACTCACTGTACGAACCAGAAGCGGATACTACCAGCAGGGAAACAGTAGCCGGTAAGCCCCGCGGCCCAGAGTTCTCAGTTTAAGCCGCAGGGCTTCCGGTGGGATTTTTCATCTGCGGCGGCACATCGATCTGGATAATATTGTTCTTGATCGCATAGACGACCAGATCGCGGATCGAATGGAAACTAAGCTTTCGCATGATGTTGCTGCGATGTGTTTCCACCGTTTTCGTACTCAAATTAAGCAACGAAGCCACTTCCTTGGAACTCTTGCCCTCAGCCAGGAGCTGAGTGATCTCCCGTTCCCGCGCGGTCAACGTTGGCAAACTGGGCGGCTCGTTCCGCGAAATGGCGTGCCCCTTGTCCAGGAATCCCGCCAAAACCAGGTCATTGACGCGCGGGGTGAAGAACATTCGCTTGTGCTGTAGCGCTTCCACTGCTGAAACCAAATCGCGCGCTGCATCGGACTTCAGAACAAAACCGCGAGCGCCGGAGTCGAGAGCCTCTCGAATGACCTGGTCGGAGTCGGTGATCGTCAGCACGATGACTTTGAAGTTCGGGTCGTGCTGCATTAACTGACGCGTCGCGTCCAGTCCGTTAAGATTGGGCATCCCGACGTCCAGAATCACGACGTCTGGTTTCAACTGCTTCGCCTTCTCAACGGCGTCGCGGCCGTCACTGGCTTCGCCACAAATCTCCCATCCTTCGTGCTTTTGCAGAAGAGAGCACAACCCGCGTCGCACTATCTCGTGGTCGTCAGCTACCAGAATTCGCAGTTTCATGGGATCACCCTTTCCACTATAAGTCCCTGGAGTACCATAGCTGTTCAACATGAGCTCACCGAGTCCCGGCGATTCAGCGCCGTGAACACGCGATGCTGGCTTACTGCTTCGACTGCTTCTAACAAATCCCGCGCCGCATTCGACTTTACGACGTATCCGCGGGCACCCGCCTCGAGCGCCTCTCTCATCATCTGGGGAGAATCGTGCTGGGTCACAAACAGAATCTCCATCCCAGGCGCCTTCCGGCGAATCAAGCGGCAGGCCTCGAGCCCGTTCATCCGGGGCATGGTTACATCCAAGACCATGACGTCTGGCCGCAAACTGTCAGCCTTATCCACAGCCTCCATACCGTCTGATGCCTCGCCAATCACTTCCCAACCAGGGTGCCCTGCCAACAAAGTTTTCAACCCTTGCCGCACAATCGGGTGGTCATCCACCAGTAATATTCGAATTGCCATGATCTCCAACCAGCCTCGGGAGAGGCTGAGATACTGCTCGCCATAGTGTAGCTCGCTCCCCGTTCGAACTGCAGGGGCTTTTTTCCTTAGGTTTCAACAATTTCCGCTTACAACAACTTCGTAACGTGAACGTAACATGGTCCCCCAGCATGCCCGAATACAGTGAATCCTGTAGGCCCTCAAAATGCGTTTTGAAGCTCTTCAGGCTGTAGCCGACATATCCGGAAAGTAGGTCTGCTCATGAAGAAGCGCCTCTACCGCCTGCACGATCGAGCCAACATCAGTCTTGGCGCAAGCACCTCGGACCCCTACTCTCTTAGCCGCCTCGGCGAGTTGCGCGGACAGGTGGATCGTCACCAGAAGAATTGGGATCTTCGGAAAAAGCTGTGCAATCTGCTGGGCGACATCCAGCCCGTTAAGGTCAGGCATCTGAAAATCCATAAGGATCAGGTCCGGAGGTGGCTCCTTTCGCACCCTTTGCAGTGCTTCCCCACCGGTGCGAGCCTCGTCGCACACCTGCCATGCGCTTTGCTGCTCAAGGATCGCGCGGAGGTAATGCCTGACTGCCGGATTGTCATCTACCACGAGAATGCGGACCAAGGGAATCTCCATGCCCAGCTGAAAGACTTACGAGTTGAAATCACAGTGTGCCGTCAGACAGACGGCAAATGCCGTATAGCCAGCCCTTCCGTCAGGCGGTCCACTGCATTCCGCGCAGGAAGAATCTCCACGATACGCTCGCCGGTTCCCTCGGAGAATCCAGCGAAGTATGTATGTGCTCGCACAGTCACGGTTACGGGAGTCACTGTTACCAGATTCCTTTGTCACTGCCGGTGAGTTTGAGCTCCACTGCAGCTGCAGTGGCCAGACCCGGCAGCAAACTCAGGCGTAACGTATTGCGAATCTCACCGTTCAGAAGAAGCCGCGTCAACTCCGAGGCATAAAGTTTGGCCGAATGCGGCAAGAGCGGAATGCGAAGGAAGTTCCGCCGGAAAACAATCTCTTCTCCGCCGAATCGCGCCGCGGACCTTACCAGGTCTGGAAGTGGAAGTCCTTCGCCGCGATACAACTTGACGTAGTCGGAAATGATTACCAGATAAGTTGCCAGACCGTCCCACAGTCCTGCGGATTGAGCCAGGGAGCGCAAATAAAGATAATCCACCGCACCCGCCTCCACCAGCCGGGCATTGTCGACGATGTCGCACAAACGGATGTAAAAGTGGCGGTACATCCGCTGCAGTGTGCTGATCACCAAGCGCTCTTCCGGGGCAGGAACCTGAAATGCGTGCGACGCGAGTTGCGTTGGTCGAGAGCGCGCAACCAGGAACTGTGCAACGGCAATTTGTTCCCCAGTCTGGCCCAAACGGCCTACGTGCACTTCCACCAATTCGGGCAAGCCCGGGACCACGAAATTCCACTTGTTCGCCAGACGATCTCCCCAGCTGCGCTCGGCCAATTCTGCTTTGAAGCGCCGGCGCATGGTGGCTGCTACCTCCCCGCCTTCCGCGTCCGCGTACAAATCCAGGTCGCTCCCGAGATCGGGCCAATGATCGAGTGACTTGATGACAACCACTTTCCCGGCTTCTTCCAGGGCACGACAAATAGGCTCAAGGAAGGACAAAGCATTCTGGATCCGGGCGCGCTCTTTTTCGATCGCGTCCTCAACCCATTCGGCCGACTGCGAATTTCCCTCGAGCGTCATCATCTGCCGCAGGGCCGGGAACGTACGCATGGTCACGTGGTGAGAGTTCGCAAGAGCACTCAGTTCGAGCAACTCGTTCTGGCTCAGGCACGCAGCGACACGGGAGAGTTGTTCCAGAGCATGGCTTTCCCGTCTATCGGATGAGCTGGTGCTGCCGCTTCCCCGCGCCATCAGTATCTCGGAAAGAAGTATGAGGCACTTCGTGGAGTCGGTTACACCATTCATTTCGATTCGCTCGCTGTCAACCCTGATAGCTATACCCTTGCAAGTTGCGGAAAAACTTCGATCCGTGTCAGGTCACGGCTTCGATGGATTCGTATCAGGGCATGACTTCAGTCATGCCGTGAGTCGCTGATAATGAGTTCGGCTTCAGCCGCTGGAGGGAATTTCTCCGCTCCAGATGCTGTTATTGCAGCCATGCTTTGGATGTGAGAATCGGCGCTTTAGGTTGGCAATGGATTGGCCCGCGATGGTGTGGTCGGAGAATCAATCACCCTTTTGCACCAGGGACTGCCCGGTGCGGTCATGGCCATCGCCGCAATTGGTCACAGTTCGCCTTTCGATGGCTGTCCCTTCCTCGTAGTCGTTCCAGGTCTCAATCAACAGGAACGGAATCGGCGCAGAACTATCGTAGTAGCGGTGGTAAAAATTGAGCGTGTCGTCGAAGGTCTTTCCACACCGGCTCTGCATATGGCGGTTGAGTCCCCACTTTGCTCCAGAATCGTCGAAGCCCGGCCAAGCCCCTCCAATCACAATCTTGTCGGGGTACTTGTTCTTCATCGTTTTGTAGAAATTTTCCAGGTACTGTTGGCCCCAGTCGCTGCCGTCGGCGGACCATCCACCCTGCCCCGGCTGCACCCACGCATAAGCCCCGGCAAAATCGCTCAGATACTGCGCGGGCGGCACATCTTTGTAAATCAACAGCGGCCCTGCTTCCCAGTTGCTGCAATGCTCGCGTACGCGGTTCCAATCCACGTGACCGTGCTTGGGGAAAATGAAGATCATCGGCCGGCCGTCGTGGGTAAGGTAAGCGTCACGGAACTTCGCTTCCGGCCCAATGTAGGATCGATACGCCTTATCGAATGCCGCGATGGCATCGTCGGTGGCCTGCGCGTCCTCGTCTTCCGATTCGTTGTAAAGCAGCGCAACGTGAAAATGGTTCTCACTCGCAGCCTCTTGCATCAGCGCAAAATTGTGATCAGAGTACGGTCCTCTGTCTCCGTACCAGTCGACGACAAACCCGGAGATTCCCATGTGGTGTGCCTGCTGAATTTGCTTGCGGAGGACCGCCGGATCCTGGCTCGAATAACCAACATCCATGTGGCTGTGGTCCCCGAACCATGGCATGTAAACCGCCAGAACCTGGGGAAACGATGCTGGAGCCTGCTGATTTTGCTGCACAGCGCGCCGAATGCCGGGGGTGGTACAGCCGCTCGCGACGACGAAACACGCCATGGTGAAACATAACAAGGCCTTCGACAAATGACGGCTCCTGAAAAGTTGGATGCTCCGGGGGACCCGCCGGTTGGAATGCTGCTCCTGTGGACGGCCCATTGAGGATACGTACGCGTCCCCCCGCGCAACTGAAATCAAGCGGGATCTGATCAAAACTGTGGAACCGCCTGCAATTGTCGAATCACCCACCGGTCCGCGGCCGGATTCATGAGCACAACATAGTGCGTGACGACATGTTCGTCATGAATTGACTTGTTGCCGTCCATGACTTGCAACTGGTATTCCGCCGTGTCGTGCAATTCGATGACGTCGCCCTCGGGTGCGTAAAACACAGCTTGTACTTTGTGATTTTGATCCAGATAGTGGGAGCTCAGCCCGGTGCGCCGTTGGTTTGAAATTCTATCTTGCAGCTCTTTCTTTGCTACTCCAACGAACGGCCCTTCCAGCCGATCGAGCGTGTTGACTTCGAGAGCCTGCGCGATGCTTGCCCAGGCAAATCGGTAGTCGCGAAGAATCACTTGTTCTGTTTCGCTCTCGACTGCTCGGGGACCAGCCTTGCTCACGTCCAACTGTAAGCGCACGGAGGAATCAGCGGCGCCCGAGGAAAAAGAACCTGCAAGCAACACGGCCCCCAGCCCGAAGACTGTGGCAGCTCTGCGGAAATATTTCTCGGGTATTCGCCTGCTCATCATGGCTGTCCACCCACGCGGAGTTCGTTCCCCATCACCACACCGGATGCCACGGAGATTACTTGCGGTCCCGATGCCTCGATCTGCGCTCGCGCCACGCCTTGCTTGATGGGAGCGTCCACCGTGCTCCGTCCGTCTGCGCCCGCTGCGCTGAAGGTCACGATAGTCCCGTCGGGGACGGGATTCCCAGAACAGTCGCGAACCGGATCGGTTTCCACCACGATTCCCTTTGGCGTCCGCTGTCCTTTGATGCGCAGATTGCACGGGTCGGCAGCAACCTGTTGCACGGCGCGACTGGCAGACACAGTCCCGAGAGTCGCGACCACTTCCAACTTCCCAGCCGACTTGCCGGAGTTGGTTCGAAACCACGCAACTCCGTTTTGCGTACGAACCGCCCGCGACAAAAGTGATGCGTTCCCGGCAGTGAGCTGAAAGTTAACCACCACCGGATCAGGTACCAGATTGTGAAATTGGTCAAAGGGAAGCGCAACTCCGGTGATGGCTTCTCCTAAACCAGCCGGCACGCGTGAAGGATGCACGAGAAACGTCAAGCCCGCGGGCTGCGCCGCGGTGACGTAAAACGATGAGCTCCGACAAGTTTCTCCGCACACAATCGCCAGATAGTCTCCCGCACTCCGAAGATCCTGGGATCGCAGATGGATTTCTCCCCCCAGGCTCACTTCGCTCTTATTTGCAACGCCGGGCCCTAGCAGGTAGAAAGTTGCCTTCCCGCTGCCTGTAGTAGAAATTGTTGCCTCTTCGCCCGCAGACACTGAGGCAGGAACACGAAGTTCCTGCGCCGCGCCCAATCCAGCCAGACACACAACCCAAAGGACGCAGATGAGCCAGCCCGTCCGCATCCTAGGACTTCTCCAGGCTGTATTGGTTAACCAGGACATGAAAATTTTGCACCTTGCCGGCCAGGGCTTTCGGAATCTCGACTGCGAACGGCTCCGACGATTGCGGCAGCAGTGCTCGATCCACGTATCCGTCCGCCACCCAAACCACCTTGCCCGTGTTGTCGTAGAAACTTGCGATCACGTGCGGAATGTTCACGGTTTGGCCGCTCTGGTTCAGCAGTTCTCCGCGCAATACGGTCTTGCCTTGCGCGTCGGGATCGAGTTTCTGATTCATCACCCCAATGACCGGGTCCGCCGACGCCGGAACCAGCGTTACTTTCACATCCATGCGAACGTTCTTCACGTTCTTCAGGCTGATCTTCGGAAAGTCGACGCGATACGGGGAAACCTGCTTGGGTAACAGCACGTGCGCAATCTTGTCGAAGCTGCTCTCGTCATCGATCGCATTTCCCGCGGCGTCTACGAGCGTGGCGTTGACGTTCACGAACGCCGGCACGGTGTCTTCGTTTACTACTTCTCCCATTACCACCGAGCCCTCGGCGGAGTCCACTGCATTCATGGAAATGATTCGCACCCGTGGAGCGTCCACATTGTGCGAACCCCATTCGTCGTCAGAGCCGCCGCTCACCAGGTCCCAGCGCAAATAGGTAACCGGAACCACCTGCGCGGGAACGCTGGGCAATTGCATCTTGTGCCACACAATTTTCCAACCGTCCGCTTCATGATTCAGGTGAAAGTCGCGGACTTCCTCGACCGGCCCGACCGGCGTCGTCCAACGCAGGCGAACGCGCATATCGGCATCGGCATCCGTAGCGTGCATGGGGCGCACGTCGAATTTCTCTAAACTCGAGAATGTTCTCAGGCCCCCATTGGAGCCCGTCCATTCCTGCGTAAACGATTGTTGGTCAACAGCGCTCGTCTTCGATAGTGCTGCGTAGGCCCGGCCCCAGTTCCGGCGCTGCACTTCAGTCAGGAAATTCGTCGCCGCCCCTTCCGGGGTATCGGCCTTCGCAGGACCACTGAAGCCTGGCATAACCGTCCCAGTAGCGACGCCTCCACTAGCCTGGCCAACTCCAAAGACCGCAAGAACCATAAGCCCGGCGGTTACCGCGACAAGAATGATTGGCAGAATAATCTTCATTTCGTTCCTCAGGCGGCGTAGTGTCCTTCCGCAGGAACCTCAATCGGCACCGGCACGCGGCGTCCCACGGGCAACAACAATTCGAGGAAAATCGCAAGGAAACTTACACCAATCGGCACCGTGCCCCAAAGCAACCCTTCCCACGGGGGAGGGACAGCGTCGGATTCAATCTTGTGAGCTGGCGGCACGTCGTCTTTGGACCAGGCAGTGATTGCCCCGTTGTCGAAAGTTTCGATTTTTCTCCAGCCTACAAAGGTCAACAAGGGCTCGTAGTACGAATCGTGAACAAAAATGTATTTCAACCCGTAGCGGTTAGCATGGCCCAGCATCGAGCGAAGGGATGCCATTCCCGCAGCGCCGTAGAACTTGGCATTGGTAAGCTGGGCCGACCCGTAGCTCGTCATCTCCGGCAGCAGACGGGCAGAGTTGTAGTCTCCGTCCACGCTGCCCGCACTGGTGTAAGTCGAGACTCTTGCCAGTTCGCTTCCAAAACCCAAAGTTATATAGCGATACGCGTCGTGGCCATCGCGGTTGAGAAACGCGATCACCGGGGCAACATCTGCGGTGGAGGTAGGCCGGAACGGATTCGCCGTGAGCCATGCGAGTGCCAACCCCAACGTAGTAACGGCCGCCAGCGAAAGCCCTACAGCGGCCTTGGCGCGGAAACGATCCAACAGTTCCACCACCACCATACCAACGATCGGCATGGCCATTAACGTCGCCCAGAAGGTAAACCGTTCGAAGGTCAAGATGTCGAAGGCACGACCCAGCAGCAACTTGGGTAAGGGAGTCGTCCCGCCTAGTCCAAAGATAAACGTCAGCCAAAAGCCGAACAGCAAAGGCCGCAACCGGCGGGACGAAGAGCCGCGGATCAGAATGAACGGAAGCGCCAGGATCAAAGCTCCGTAAGGGATCACGAAATAGTTGACCGCCGTGACGGGGTTCAGCAAGAAATTGGCGCGGCTGTCGTGAGGAATCGGAATCTGGTGAATCGGATGCTGAATGATCGTGAGCCAATAAGGCAGAAGGATTACTCCCACCCCGAGGGCGACGACCACGCCAAACACAACTGCCCGTGAAAACACTCCTGCGACCGACCCTGCCACACGCTCATCCCGAGCGTCCACCCATGCCGCCCAAAGTACGGGGCCGGCGAAAAGTACTACGCCGAAGATGAGAGTTACGTGGTGCGCCGCCGCCGCTGCCCAACTGATCGCAACGCCCTTAATCAGAGAACGGCCGGAAGCTTCAGTAATCCACTCATAGAAGTAGGGAAGTGCGTTCAGGTAGAGCGCCGCGGAAGCCACTGTCGCCAGCTGCCCCGCCTGATAAACGAGGAATGCCAGCGCCCCAAGAAAAACGCTGCCGAGAGCCGCGTAACTCGCCGCACGATCCTCAACCCAAATCCTGGCAAATCGAAACACGCCCACCGGCAAAAGCAGGACGGCTATGAGCTGCACCAGCATGTAGGCCATTTTCAGACCGACTACATTCGATAGCAGAGCGATCCACTGATGCGTCAGCGGCGGGTAGGTTGTTTGTGAGAACCCTGCGAACCACTTTTCATTCCAGGGGTCGAACCAATGGTGGACGTAATGCGAGGCAAAGAAAATGTGAAAATTCGTGTCGAAAGAACCAGCGGGCAGTTGCATCAGCAATAAAGGCCCATGCACTGCCAGCGCCACCAGAACAATCGCGAGAAGCGGAATTGGACGAGAGTAACCTTCGTCAGTACTCACTATTGTGTGCTCCAGTGCCCGTAGCAATGAACTTCGATTCCTAAAGTCGCTCTAAGGTTTATCCCTATTTCCGCCTTCGCCGAGGGGTGGGCCTGAGCCGTCAGTCGATTTCCCCCATAAAGCAGCCATAACGGGCTGATTGGCATCTGAAAGACACCGCAGAAATAGATGTGATGCGGGAGGTATCGCCGAATATTTGCAAAACCGTGGTGACTAAGTGAAAAGCCGACTTCCGCTCGCGAGCTTTTGCATCGTCGTGGCTCTTTTAAGTTCCGCCCTGGGTCAGACCTACGAGGTCGACAAACAGGGCGGTACTTCTACGCCTTCCAGCCAGAAACAGAAACCCTCGACGAACGACAATTCCCAAGGCAACACGATTGGCTGGGGATCAAGCATCGATGTCGCCCGTCAGGCGCGGGCTGCCGACGTCGCGTTGAAAAGAAATGACTATGCGGCCGCCATGGCCTTCGCCGAGCGCGCTGCCAAGTCGGCTCCTCAAGATGCTGAATTGTGGTTTCTCTTAGGCTACGCCGCGCGCTTGAATGAGCGTTACCAGGTTTCCGTCGACGCCTACAACCGCGGCCTGCAGCTCAAGCCCAACTCGGTTGGAGGTCTCGCGGGGTTAGCGCAAACCTACGCCAAGATGGGCCGCGACGCCGAGGCGGAGCAACTACTGCGGCGCGTAGTGGATGCAAATCCCAAAGACGCGAGCAGCCTTCAGCTAGCCGGCGAACTGCTCCTGAACTCTGACCCAAAACGATCTTTGGATCTGCTGCAGCGTGCGGAGGCGGTGAGCCCCACGGCGCACACTGCCTTGCTTATCGCTCACGCCTACGAACGTATGAATCAGCCCGAGGAAGCCTCCCGCTATTTGACGCGCGCCAAGAATCTCGCGCCCAAAGATCCTGAAGTGTTACGCGCCATCGCCGGTCAATACCGCGACCAGGGGCAATACGATTTGGCGATATCTACACTGCAGGCCCTTCCCTCGAAAAACGTCGACGTCCAGGCGGAGTTGGCGTACACCTATCAAGTCGCAGGAAAGCAACAGGAAGCCGCAAACCTTTACTCGCGTGTGGCGAAGAGCGCCAAAGGCAATATCGGACTTCTGCTGAGTGCGGCGCAGGCCTGGGTCAATCTTGGTCAGCCCGACAAGGCTCGTCCTTTCCTGGACCAGGCGCGGCAGATCGATCCGAACAATTACCGTCTGCACGCCATCCTGGGTGCCAATGCCGAGTCGGAGGACCGCCTCGCGGATGCCAGCACAGAATACAATCTCGCCCTGCAGAATCTTCCCAAGCGTGTTTCTGAAGGGCCTCTCTATCCCATCGAGCTGCGTCTCAATCTTTATGAAATTGACGTGCGCCAGGACGATCAGGCCGCGGCGAAGCAGCAGCTGGATGCGGCGAGCGCGGAAATTAACCGGGTGAATGTTCCACAGTCTGGGCGCGCGGAAATGTTGCGCTTACGGGCCGCAATCGAAGCGGCATCTGGTAACCTCGACGCCGCCAACAAAGACTTGAAAGAAGCTTTGGCGCTCGCTCCTTCCAGCATAAGTTCGCTTCTGAATTACGGAAACTTGCAGTGGAAGCTCGGCCAAAAGGACGCCGCTCGCGACACCTTCACCAAGGTTCTGGAGCTGGACCACCAGAATCGAAATGCCCTGGCATCCCTCGGATACCTGGCTCGTGACAAGGGAGACACGAAGCTCGCGGAAAGTTACTTCACTCAGGCCGCCGCCGCCCACCCCAAGGACTACGCTCCATACCTCGCTCTCGGAGACTTGTATGCCGCCGAAAGAAACTTTCGTTCGGCAGAGTCGTACTATGAAAACGCATATCAAAGAATGCCAGGCAATCCTCTAATTGTCGCCGGAGGCGCAAATGCCGCGCTGGAATCGCACAATCTCGATCTGGCAAGGCGCTGGCTCGATCGCGCCACCGGTACTGCGAATGACAGCCCACAGGTCAAGCGCGAGCGCGAGCGCTATTTAACGCTGAAAGGCGATTACGCCGAGTCGGCAAAACTTGGCTATGAAGTTCTCGAGAAACTTCCCAATGACCGCGAAGGTGTGGACTACCTCGCCTACGACCTCTTCTACCTCGGCCGCTACGAGGAAGCCATGGCACTGGTGCAAAAGTACGACTCAATTCTCGCGAATGACAAAGATCTTCCACTGATCCAAGGCTACGTGCATGTCCACGACGGTAAATCGCGCGAGGCAGTGGCCGACTTTACGCGCGCTCTGGAACGCGATCCGAAGATGGCGACTGGATATGAAAGCCGCGGGTTCGTCTTAAATGACCTTCATGAAGGCGCAAAAGCGGCCCAGGATTTTCAGATTGCTCTCCAGCTACAGCCGGACTATCCAGAAGCCCACCTGGGGTTGGCCTATGCTGACCTGCAACTGCATCGTCCAAAGGCAGCCCTCACCCATTTGGACGCCGCTCAAAAGCTTCTTGGAAAATCTCATTCCTGGCACCTCGCGCGAGCTGAGGCATATCGCCAGGAACAGGACTTCAAGCATGCCGAGCCGGAATACCGCATGGCTTTTGAGGAAACGCCCAACGACCTCCCCACCCAGCTTGCCTATGCTGACACGCTGTTCCACATGCGCCGCTACGGACAAGCGATAGCGGCTCTCGAGGTCGCGCAAAAGCTAGCCCCCACCGATCCGGCGGTCTATGCCCTCAAAGCGCGAGTCCATGCCAAGGCCGGTGCGCGAGAAGAAACACTACGTGACATCCAGATGGCCGAGCAGTACGGCAAAGATCAGGTCGACATTCTGGTCGCCACAGGAGACGCCTTACTGACTCTTGGCGATCGCGATGCTGCCATGCAACGTTTCTCTCGCGCCTTGGATGCTCCGAAGGGCGATCGACTGGGAGTGCGCCTGGCAGTGGCTCAAGTCTTTCTGCGGCAGGGTCGCTTTGACGACGCCAGACGCCAGATCGCCCTGGGATTTGCCGAAGCGCGCGTCGATTCTTCGGCCGTCACGCCCGAGGACATCCTGGAGGCAGCCAACATCTTCCTGGCCATGCATGACTTCGATCTGGCTGAAACTTATTTCGATAAGGCGAAACTGGCAGGTGCGAATTCGCGGACGGTTACCATCGGTCTGACCAATACCTATCTGGCGGAAGGAGAGACTCGCAAAGCCGAAACGGAGTTGGCCAGCCTGGGATCGCCAGAAGATTTCCGCGACGATTACGACTACATGATGGCATCGGCGAACTTATATCGCCAGCGTCAGGATACAGTGCACGCGCTCTCGGCCTTCGCGCAGGCCAGCTCCGTCGCTGGGCAGGAGGACCAAGGCACGGCCCAGACCGCGCAATATGAACTCGCGGGCCAGGAGGGACGTCAGATCAACCAGAAGCTGAGTATCTTCCCGGAAGCTTCCTTCTCTCCGCAGTTGGAAGACATCAACGTTTACACGCTGGACGCGAAGATTCTGAACGTGACCAATCCGGCGCTGCTTCCGCCGCCACGGCGTTCTTTTCAGAACCTCGCGGAATCGCACTATCGGATACATCTCGACCACATACCCGTGATCTCGGGCTTCGTAGGCGAAAGTCTAACCACGGGCCGGTTCTTATTCCCCAGCATCAATGTGGTTCAACCTCGGCACACTTTCGACACACTTTTCAACGGCGGCATCACACCCATTCTTCACTTCGGCTCTAACACCATCGCCTTCAATGGCGGACTTCAGTACACCATCCGCCGTGACACCATTTCGCCTCTGTTCATGAATCAGAATCTGTTCCGCCAGTTTCTGTATATTTCGACGAGTTCATTCTTCAATTGGGTCTCCATCAATGCCAGCGCCATTCACGAGACGGGACCGTTCACCGATCAGAATCTCCACTCGCGCGATGTCGGTGCCACTCTCGAGTTCACCGTGGGCAGACCCTGGGGCAAGACTTCTCTGCTGACCGGATACTCGGCCCGCGATCTGCTTTTCCGCCCGCGGATTGAGGAGTACTTCAATACTTCAAGTTACATCGGACTCCAGCGCAAATTCGGCAGCCGATTCACGGCTGCTGTGCTGGCCGAGTATTTGCGCTCCTGGCGAGTACAAAACAGGCAGTACGCCATCGCTCAGGCATTTCTTCCCGGTGCGCGATTCGAGTTTCGCGCCAATCCGCGCTGGAGCGTGCAGGGCTCGTTCCTGCTCTCCCGCGGTGCCGGATATCACCAGTATGACAACGCGCAGAGTGAGTTCCTGGTCTCTTACATACGCCCAGTCCGCGGAAGTATGAAGGACGGAACCGGCGAGATACCCATCGCCTACCCCTTCCGATTTTCCATCGGCGTACAGCAGCAAACGTTCTACAACTTTGCCGGATCGGCCAAAACGACGACTCTCCTTCCGGTAGTGCATTTCACTTTGTTCTAAAGATTTCCTGGAAAGTATCGATGAACACCCGAGTGGCATAAGATGAACCTCCCAACGCCAAGCGACGTAAACAGTTCCTCGGTCGCAGAGAAGCCCATTGACAAGCCCGCCGCCGCGGCGACGCCGGCCAAGACGCTGAAGTCTCAGCTGCTCGGAGGCAGCCTGACACTGCTGGCGGGGTCGGGACTCGTCGGAGTTACAAACCTGATCTACAACGTAGCCACGGCCCGGCTTCTCGGTCCCACCGGATTTGCGCACGCGACCGCCGTCTACACCCTGCTCATGCTGTTGTCCGCGATCACACTTTCGTTTCAGGTCGTTTGCGCAAAATACGTGGCGAAGACAAGTTCTCCGGACGAAAAAGCTTCAGTCTTCGCCAGCTTGCATCAGCGCGCATGGCTGGCCGGAATCGCTATCGGTCTCCTGTTGTTTCTGGGAAAGCATCTGTTGACGCGGTATTTGAACCTTCCTGATCCGGTTCTGATTTCGCTGCTGGCATTAGGAATAGCCTTTTACGTACCCCTGGGCGTGCGACGCGGTTATATCCAGGGGGTCCACGCCTTCGGTCCTCTGGCACTCAATTTCATGCTCGAAGGTGTAGTTCGTCTGGTCGGAGCCTTCATCCTGATTGCACTCGGCCTCGGCGTACAAGGTGCGGTCCTAGCCAGTGTGCTGGCGGTGATCGTCGCTTATTTTGCGGCCCTTCCTAGCCCGAGCGTGACGTCCTTCCATTGGTGCGGAATCTCCGTTCCTTTCCTGGAGGGACTGCAGGCGATCATTTTCTTCTCCGGCCAGACTGTCATCAATAACTTCGATATCGTCCTGGTGAAGCATTTCTTTCCTCCCGACGAAGCCGGAATCTACGCCGCTGTCGCTCTGGTCGGGCGGTTGGTCAATATGTGCGCCTGGTCCGTGGTGAATACCATGTTCCCGGTCTCCGCGGGCGCGGGCGGAGACGAGCGCGAGGGTAGTTCCGTCTTATTTACTTCGTTGTCGCTCGTCCTTCTCATTCTCGCCGTGCTGATCGGCGGCTTGCGGATGATTCCGAACTTTCTGTGGAAGATCCTGTTTGGAGCTCACTTCGAACTGACCCACTACGGTGGCCTGGCAGGACTGCTGATCCTTTATGCCATCACCACCGGCATTTACTCCTTAAGCTCGGTGATCATTACCTACGAAATGTCCCGCAAGATCGCAAACACCAGCTGGATGCAGCTCGCCTTCAGTGCTGCGCTCGCCTTGGGGATATACATCTTCCACCAGACACTTCATCAGGTAATCGTTGTCCAGTTGCTGCTCATGATTGTTTTGCTCATCGTGCTCATGATTCCGCTGATTCGGCAACGGCTGGCCCCCCAGGACCTTGGCATCTACAGCAGTATTCGACTGCTCCGCCCTCTGACCGAAGAAGAGGTAATTGCGGAATTTCTGAGAAGCGAATTTCATCATCCCGAGTTTAAGGAATACCGCAGCGAGTTCAACCGGCTCGTCATGCAACCGGACCTTAGCAGTTCCCGGGAGAATGCCCTGCGCCGTGCTTTGCTCTTTCTGCGGCGAGGTCCCATGTGGCGCGAACTTCCCGCCGAGACCAAGTGGTTTGAGGTGGCACTGAAGGCTGAGGATCTGGCCCGGATCCGGTTTTTCCCCCGGGCCCAGTGGCGCCGCATAGCACAGGGCAACTTCTATCTGATGGATGTTGTGGAACGTATCCGTATGAAGCTGGAAGACGCGGTCGACGACGATTTCTTCCGCAAACTTCGTCTCTTAAGCGACTCGCTGCCGGAAAATCTTGTGAACCCCACCGTCTTGCTGATCGGGGTGGACGAGAGAGGACCACTCACGATTCTGGACGGCAACCACCGCATGGCCGCGGCCATTCTCAGCCAATCCTCCGCCACACTGGCGGAGCTCCACTTCATCTGCGGCTTCTCCCCCGAAATGACTCATTGTTGTTGGTACGCCACGAATGTCAATACGTTGTTGCGCTACCTCAAGAATCTCATCCGCTACGTCACCTACGATGCCGAATCCGATATTGGACGCTTTCAGGAAAGTGACTCCTAATGTGCCGCCCCGCTCGTTCCTAGCGGAAGCATTGGACGCTTTGAAAGGGCGTGGCTTCCAGCCACCGTAAGTTCTCAGTTTGGAGGGAGCGTCTGAGCGCTCCCTTTTTGCGCGTTCGTATCAATTGAGTCCCGCTGATAGGGAGTCGTCTGATGCTGATGCTATCCCCACGATAGCGATTCGTATCAGGGCACGGCTTTAGCCGTGCCACTAAAGCGCACGTGGGAGCTGGGCTTTAGCCCCAGCGGCGCCGCATCGGTCTCAAATCCTGGATAGGCCGAAGAATACGGATACCCCTCTACCTCCGAAACCAGATGCCGGACAACCGGGTTGTTGCGGATATACTCCCCGGTTCTCAGGAATGCGTCAGCATCCAGAATCCGCACTTCCGAAAATCCTCTCTGCCAGACGGGCGCGATGAAGCCCAACTCGCGGCCCGCACGGAAAGCAAACCCTCCCTTGATGAACTGAACGGCACGCTCGATGGTCATGCCGCAATCGACGGTGAGGACGGTGAGGACGGTGAGTAAGAGATGAAAGTGATCCGGCATGACCACAAGTTCGTGTAAACGGAACTTCCCTTGCGCCCGATAGTCATAGAGGACGAGTACGAACAACGCAGCGGACCGGTCCGACTGAAACAGGTTGCGCTTTTCGCAGATCGACGACGTGACGAAGGATGTACGAGCGCCAGCAGTAGCGCGTACTGGATCGGCGTAACGAAGCGGAGTGGCCATAAGGCAGCGGCTAAAGCCGTCCCCTTCTTCTCCTCGTTTCGGCACGCCTGAAGGCGTGCCCTGATACGAATCTCTACGCCCGAAGAGTGATTTGATGTGATGGCCATCACACAACGAGCGCGGACGGTCTTCTGAAGTTTCAATCCGGGAAAACGAATGCGGCGATCTGGGAGCTTAGTATCAAGACTGTAGGTGCATATCAGCGCTTGTGGATTCGTATCAGCACTGTAAATTCGTTTCAGGCCCGCAGCTTCGTATCAGGGCACGGCTTCAGCCGTGCCGTCAAAGCCCGTGCCTGGGGACGGCTTTAGCCCCCGCTCAGCGCCGGGATCCTGCGGGCGAAGGTACGCCAGCAGGTGCTAGCGGAACGTTAGCACCCTCGAGTTTCTCGACATCTCTAAGCAATTGCTTCACACACTTGTCGGCAACGTCTGCACTTGACCCCTTATATTTGGCGCCTTTGCTCTCTTGGGTGCTCGTCCAAAGCACATCACCATCGGGGGTAACCAGCCGGATAGAGAGCTTTGCGTCGTTGACTGTCTCGGTATGCGCAGACGAGTCACTTATCGCTCCGCGTCCAGCAGCAGTGCTTTCGCCGTATGCATGTAGCTCCTGGGAGGTCTTCTCAAGAGCTACGCCCTTGAGTATGGCGTCGGCTCGCTCGTGGTTTTCAGTCACCATGAACCGCTTCGTGGCCACCAATGCAGAGACGATCATGGACTGAAGCTCTTTTGAGATTATGTCGTCCCCAAAACTCTCGACATAAATGCGCTTCACCTTGAGCAGCAGAGCGGAATCAGTATCTGCTTCCTTGCCCGGTGCCGACGCAGCTTGAGCCACAGTGGATTTCGTTGCTTGAGCACTCGGTGTGGCATGCAAGAAAACCCCAGCCATTAAGATCAGGGCCAGCACGCTATAACCCACCCAATCCGCTCTTCCGAGCCTCGTCGTCCTGGTAATCGACTTTCTTCCCAGTCCTGGCCTCCATCGTTGCAATCGTCGTCCTGATGATTGACTTTCCGAGTTCGAAGACGGCAGCGTGCTGCTTTCCTTGCTCATCTTTCCACCCAACCGTCAGGAAGTGCTTTCTCTTCTTTGAGAAAAGAAGCCAAGGGCTAATTGCAATTGCTAGGCCGATTCTGCGGCCAGCTTTCTGCCCATACTCCAGGTCATTCACTTGATCATACGGAATTCCCAGCTTTCCCCCCTTGTACTCAAATGTGAAATTCTTCTCATCCTTTGCAGAGGATTCGCCCTCTGCACCGTCCTTAATCTGGTTCTCGGTGCCGCCGACATAGGCGGTCTTGTCACTTCCTAAACCTGCAAATGCAACGAACTCGAGCAAGAACAAGCACACCAAGACCAGAGATATTGATCGCTTCATCGTTGTCTCCTTTGGGGACCGGCGGGGGAAGAGTTACGGTAGCAAACTCTAGTCGAAATCAAATGGCGACGCAATGGTAACTAGCGAGTTAATAAGTTTTAAGGTTGGTAGAAACGCCAACCTCAACACTGATCTTGAAAAAGCTATATCGCATTGGCACACGTAGATTTCTGGCCCTTCAGGCTCAGTCGGATCTAGTAAAACAAAAAGGGAGCACACTTCGTGCTCCCCCATCACTACTCCAATCTCTTGCCTTTACTTGCTCGATCCCGCCTGCATGCCGTCGCTGGCCTCTCCGAATTCCAGGGCGGTCTTCTTGCCACCAAAGCGGACTCCCGACAGAGATGAGCTGCCATCGCTATTCGTCCGGATGACGGCCGCGTTGCTATCCGGGGCGGTGCTCAGATCCACCACGTGCGCCTGTGTCTTGGCAATTACGTTCTTGCCTTGCAGGATGCTCACGTCCACGTTGGGGCCGCTGCCATCCCATTCAACCTTGTAGTCGCCCGGCTTCAACTCGGTTCCGTTCACGGTTACAGGATGACTGATCTGCAAGCTGCCCTTCGTCGCCGCAAACGCGCTTGAGGCCAACAGTAGCGCCAACCCCAGCATCACACTCTTCGAAACTGTCGCGAACTTCATAGCTGCTCCTTTTTTCTTTCCCGAGAATACGTCGGGAAGCGGTTGGGGCGGCCCGGCTCACGACCAGCGTGAAAAAAGAACTTGTCTTTCTTCACGAATCGCCTACAATGCAGCCGTTGGGGTTGCGCAGAACAAAGCTGAGCCCACAAGCCAGTCTTGTGCTGCCTTGATGGGGGTTTTCTCACCTGGGCCGCCAAACCGAGTGTGAGAGAATCCCCAGAACCCCGCGAAAATGTCGTGCCAGAAGTCAGGCCAGCCTCATCGGAACCGGCCCTGCTCACTTTCACTGCTACGCGGTTGCCCCTCTGAAAGTTCCATGAAGTATTCGATTGCTGCCACACTGCCTTGGACTCAGTGTAATTATTTTCGGTAGCAAAAAAGTGCGGTGCATTCGTCTCCAACTTTGGAACACAGTTGATGTGTCTTGTGTGGAACGATGCGCCTTTGTCGGCTGATTTTTCTAGAAGGGCGAGAAAGGCTGGGCGCAATTGGCGGTCGCAGGCACTTTCTGATACACCTGACTATTTGAACCTGCAATCGGCCATCTTTCTTTTTTTTGCCGGAGTGTTGGGCGGCGCTCTGAATTCGGTCGCTGGCGGAGGCAGCTTTATCGCATTCCCGGCGCTGCTCTTCACCGGAGTGCCACCCATCCCCGCGAATGCCACGAACACCATCGCCTTATGGACTGCCGCTGCCGCCAGTGGTGGTGCGTATCGCGAGCGACTCGACGTGCCGCGACAGGTCATGATCCCGCTCCTGGCGGCCAGTCTTGTTGGTGGATTGGCCGGAGCCTTTCTGTTGCTCAAAACGCCGGCTCACACCTTCATGCTGGTGCTTCCGTGGCTCACGCTGGGAGCAACTTTGTTGTTCGCGTTCGGCAAGAAACTCGCCGGAGGACGCAAGTCGATCATCGAGCATGAGGCCACCACGTCGGCTCTCGCGGCGGCGACGCTTTTCCAGTTGGCCGTCGCCGTCTATGGCGGCTACTTCGGCGGAGGAATGGGAATCGTGATGCTGGCCATGCTGGCCGCTCTCGGCATGACGGATATCCACGCCATGAACGCCCTGAAAAGCGTGATGGGATTCGTGATCAATGGAGTTGCCGTCGTGGCGTTTATTGTGGCGAAGGCAATCTACTGGAAGCACGGGATCGTAATGATTGCCGGCGGAATCATCGGCGGATACGTGGGCGCGCACTACGCACAGAAGCTGCCGCAAGCATGGATCCGCGTATTTGTGGTCCTGGTCGGCGCCGCCATGACCATTTACTTCTTCGCCAAAGCGTATTGAAAAATAGGTAGAACGTGCCCAAGAAGCGCTACTGGAGCGGCACAGAAACGTGTTCATGGACGATCAGCCACTTGCCATCTTCATTCGCCCAGATCACCGTCCAGCGGAAATTGCCCATCTCAATCTTGCCCGCTTTCGTCGTCATCTCTTCCTTGACGGTGGCTGTGCCCCACACCACGTCACCCTGCGGATGGACTGCCGCATCGTCGTTGACGGTGAACTTGGCGCTCTTGTAGCCAGCGAGCACGCCTTTCACGCCGGCCTGGTATTCGTCCCAACTGCCATATTCCAGCGGCGCGATATCGAAGAAGGTGTGCGGTCCAGTCGCGTAAAACTTGGCGACGTTGGCAGGGTCCAGAGTTGACCAGCCGTCCCAAATCTTCTGCATGTAGGCTTTGTCCGGAGCGGCTCCGGCAGCGGACTTTTTCATGGACGGCTTCTTAACTTGCGCGAAGCCGGACAGAGCGAGGGCGAGCAAACACAGCGAAAAGGGCAAAAGACGCTTCATTCGTTCCTCCGAGGAATGTGGCGGAATTTTCGCACACAAGGAGTCAATCCACAAAGTGCATTGAGGACCCACGGCTCACGGCCCTGATCTGAAGCGCTCCGGTCATCCTACCGGCTACCGGCTGTATTGGTTCTTCTTCTTATCCTCATGCCGCTCCAACCCCAGCTGAATCAGGCGGTGGATCAGGTCTGGATACGCCAATCCCGACGCCGCCCATAGCTTCGGATACATGCTGATCGCCGTGAATCCCGGCATGGTATTGATCTCGTTCAAATAGATCTTCCGCTTCTTTTTCCCGTCCCCGGGTTCCATCAAGAAATCCACGCGGGCAAGGCCGGAGCAATCCACGGCCTTGAACGCCTGCACGGCGAGTTCCTGCACTCTCTTCGTTTCAGCCTTGCTGAGCTTTGCAGGAATGATCAACTGCGAGCCTTCATCCAGATACTTGGCCGTGTAGTCGTAGAACTCCTTGCCTGGAACAATCTCGCCTGGGACGGACGCTGACGGCTCGTCGTTGCCCAACACCGAACACTCAATCTCGCGCGCTTTATTCTTCTTCCCCCCAACGCCTTGTTCAATGACGATCTTGCGGTCGAATTTTGCAGCCTCTTCAATTGCGGGGCCGAGTTCTTTGCGGTTGTGCGCCTTGCTGATCCCGACCGACGATCCCAGATTCGCCGGCTTCACGAACACCGGATACTTGAGCTTCCTCTCCACTAACTTCTCAACTCTTTTCGGCTGTTTCTCCCACGCGCGCCGCAGAATCGTGACGTGCTTCACGATCGGAATCCCCGCGGCAATGAATAATGACTTCATGATGTCCTTGTCCATGCCCGCCGCCGATCCCAGCACACCGGCGCCCACATAAGGGATGTCCGCGAGTTCGAGCAGTCCCTGAATCGTCCCATCCTCGCCAAACGTACCGTGCAGCACAGGGAAAATCACGTCCACGTTAATAGCGCGATCGCTGGCGCGTCGCGTGAGGGCCTCATCAGTTTGAAAAGGAACCATGCCACTCTGCCTGTGAACGGGCTCCGGTGGCACGACGACGGATTCGCCATTGGCCAGCACAGCCGCCCCCGGCGTAGCCTCAGGGTCGCCCGCGCGAAGTGCATGTGTAGGATGGGCTTGTGTGGTGAGCTTGCCCGCCGCCTTTCCCTGCAGCAGCTTCTCAGCGTCCCCAGCCGTCACCCAGCGTCCTTCCTTGGTGATGCCGATCGGCACAACCTCATACTTGCTCTTATCGATAGCGTTGAGAACGGACGCAGCCGAAAGCAGGGAGACTTCATGCTCCCCACTGCGGCCGCCGAAAAGAATCCCGACACGAAGCTTTTTCATGACCTTTCAGTGTGGACGCGGACCAAGTTAAGCGTCAATCGCAGGATTGATTCCTCGATGCGCTACAGTATTTTCTTCCCAAACGCCGAGAGCGCCAATTCGACCGCCAAGTCCGCCGTTCGGTTATGCTCGTCGATCACCGGATTCACCTCAACGATCTCAAAGCTCAGCATGCGTCCGTGATCGGCAATAATCTCCATCGCCAGATGAGCCTCGCGATACGTCGCGCCGCCACGCACCGGAGTGCCCACGCCCGGCGCATCCTCGGGATCAATCCAGTCCATGTCGAGCGAGATGTGGTATCCAGCCGTCCCGCGTCCGGCCAGGCGCAGCGCTTCTTCCATCACAGTGCGCATGCCGCGTTCGTCGATGTCCCGCATGGTGAATACCCCAATGCCGGCGCGGCGCACATTTTCTTTTTCGACGGCGTCGATATCGCGCACCCCGACCAGCACACAGTTCTCCGGCTTCACCTTCGGAGAAAAATCTAAAATATTCGACAACTCGTCCGGACCCAATCCCATCAGCGCGGCCAGCGGCATCCCGTGCACATTCCCGCTGGGCGAGGTCTCCGGCGTATTGATGTCGGTATGCGCGTCAATCCAGATAAGACCGATACGCTGATTCTGGCGGCGATAAAACTCGGCTACTCCCGCGACCGTACCGGCGGCCATGGAGTGATCACCGCCGAGCGCCAAGGGAATCTTTCCCGCTTCCAGAGTCTTTATGACCAGCTCCGCATGCTTAGTGCACGTGGCCGTGATCTCCTTCAAATACTTGGCGTGTGTGTCTCCCTCTTTTTTCTGCTCGGGGATGGCCACGGCGACGTTGCCACCGTCCTCCACCTCATGCCCCAAGGCTTCTAGCCGCGCCTCGAGTCCGGCCACGCGCACTGCCGAAGGCCCCATGTCGACACCCCGCCGGGATTGGCCAAGGTCCAGCGGCACGCCGATCACGCGAATCTTCTTAGGCGCAATGTTGGTGGCACTTATTGTTGTTGTCATAGGTCTTGGAATTGAGTCATTGAGTGATTGTTTCATTGACTCAATTTCTTCACGGATAAAGCCGATTCAGCGTCCGCGGGAACGGGATTGTTTCCCGCACATGCTCGAGACCGCAAATCCAGGCGACCGCCCGCTCGATTCCCATGCCAAAGCCTCCATGAGGCACGCTGCCGTACTTACGCAGGTCGAGATACCACTTGAACGCCTCTTCCGGCAATCCATGTTCATGAATACGCTGCACTAGTAGTTCGTGCGAAGCCATGCGCTGCGACCCGCCGATGATTTCGCCATAACCTTCGGGGGCCAGCACGTCCACGCACAGGGCCAACTCCGGCCGCTGCGGATCTGGCTCCATGTAGAACGCTTTCACCTTCGCCGGATAGCGATGCACCATGACCGGTTTGTCGAACTGCGCGGAAAGATAAGTTTCATCGGGAGAACCCAGATCGCCGCCCCACTCGAATTTCGATTCCAAAGCACCCTTGGCGTGACCTTCCTGCAGATTCTTCACGGCTTCGTCATAGGTGATCCGAGGAAAAGGCGCCTCGATCTTCTCCAGCCTGGAAAGGTCGCGCCCAATGCTCTGCAGATCGGTTCGCCTCCGCTCCAAGCAGCGCTTCACGATGAAGCTGATGAAATTTTCCGCCAGATCCATCAGGTCGTCGAGAGTGCCATAGGCAATCTCCGGTTCGACCATCCAAAATTCGGTCAAGTGGCGGCGGGTTTTCGACTTCTCCGCGCGAAAGGTCGGGCCGAACGAATATACCTTGCCCAACGCCATGGCCGTGGCCTCAATGTAAAGCTGGCCGGACTGCGTGAGATAGGCCTGATCGTCGAAATAATCGACGGGAAAAAGTGTTGTCGTGCCTTCGCACGCTGCCGGCGTAATGATAGGCGGGTCGGTCAGCGTGAAGCCATGCTCGTCCAGGAAATCGCGCGCGGCCTTGATGATCTCCGCGCGCACTCGCAGAATCGCCGCCTGCCGCTGGGAGCGCACCCACAGGTGGCGATGTTCCATGAGGAAGTCGGTGCCATGCTCCTTGGGAGTAATGGGATACGGATCCGAATCTGCCACCCGCTGGATGACCTGCACATTGGCCACATCGAGTTCGTATCCGCCCGGTGCGCGCTTGTCGGCGCGAACTTTTCCTTCGACGATGACGCTCGATTCCTGCGTCAGTGTCTTGACCGCGTCAAATACTTCAGGCGTAACTGCGTTCTTGGGCACTACGCCCTGAATCACGCCCGAACCATCGCGAAATTGCGGGAATAGCAACTTCCCGCTCTCGCGCAGGTTGTAGAGCCAGCCGCGGATCGTAACGGTTTGCCCGTCGTGCTTTCCGATTTCTACAATTGTTGTTACAGGTGAGGACATAATTGATGAAGTCATTGAATCATCGGATCATTGACGGAATGAGTCATTGATTCAATCTCTCATTCCCTACGCCGTCTCCAGCTTCTCGAACGTGCCCCCCAGCTTCTCCAGTGGGTTCACCTTCTCGTCGGCTTCGAGCTCCAGCAGCAGCGGCGGTGTCTGGGGCGCGGAGCGCAGCAATTCCATCGCTGCTTTCCAATCGATCGTTCCCTGTCCCGGCCACAGATGTGAATCCTTGTCTTTGCCGTTGTCGTGAACGTGCGTCGAGGCAACGTGCTTTCGCAGGATCTCGAAAGCCTCGCTGACGGAACTCATCATGTGAGCGTGGCCAAAGTCGAAACACACGCCCACATCGTCAAAATGCGCACCCTGAATCATCTCGACCAGACGCTCGGGGGTCGAGAGTTCGTTAGGAGTGTTCTCCAGCAAAATTCGCACTCCTAATGGCTTGGCGAATGCCCGCAGATGCTCGATCGAGGTCATGGCCGCCTCGAATTTCTTCTCGTCGAAGCTCTCGTTGGTCGTCCCCAGATGCTGCACCAGAAAACGAAACGGAATCTGCTCGGCAATTTCCAACGCCCGCTTGACCTCGTCCATCGCGTCCACCCGGCCGGCCCGGTCGCTGGAAGCAATGTTCACCGGCGGTGCCCCTGCGCGTCCCCACTCATAGTCCGCATACAGCGGCGAGTGCACGGAGTTCAGCGGAATCCCGCTGCCGCGAAACCACTCGGCAATCTCCTTGACGTGCGCTTTGCGGTTGGCGTAGTCCAGATGCTGGCGTGCCGCGAAAATTTCAATCGCCTGCACTCCGCTGCGGACCAGTCCATCCAGTATCCCCGGATGCAGCCGCTCCTTCACATACAAATAGGTTGAAACCGCTTTCAGCATCAGTCGCCCACTGCCTTTCCGTCATTTCTGCCGTCGCTTGCCCCCAGCCGCTCGCCGCTCTTGGGATCGATCGCGATACATTCGGCGTCACTCCAATAAGGCGAAACATCCGCGCCATCGTGCAGCCCGATCTGCACGTTGTATCCCATGTGTCGCAACGCGCTCACCGTATCGGGAGAAAACCATTGCTCGACATTGAGCACGTCCGGCAACCACTGATGATGAAAGCGCGGCGCGTTGACCGCCTCCTGGATATTCATGCCGTAATCGACCACTCCCATAAGAACATTGGCCACAGTCGTAATGATCTTCGAACTGCCCGGCGAGCCCAACACCAGCACCGGTTTTCCTTCGCGCACAACAATGGTCGGCGTCATCGACGATAGCGGACGCTTCCCCGGTCCGATGGCATTCGCCGCACTCTGAATCAGCCCGTCGGAATTCGGTACACCAGGCTTGGCCGAAAAGTCATCCATCTCATCGTTCAACAAGAAGCCCAGGCCCTCGGCGGTGACTCGCGATCCAAACCAGTCATTGATTGTAGTGGTTACCGCCACGGCGTTCCCATCGGCATCGACCACGGAATAGTGTGTGGTGTGCGGCGACTCGTGCATGCCCAGCGGCTGCGGGTGCGCGACGGCATACTGCTCCAGTTCGCTGAAAATGGCTGGCCGCTTCAATTCCTTGCTGGTGCTGGCATGTGCCGGATCAATCGACTCGCGCCAGGCCGCGCCGTATCTCTTGTCAATGAGCTGGGCCACGGGAATTTTTGAAAAGTCCGGATCACCCATGAATTCCGCCCGGTCAAAGAATGCCCGGCGGAAGGCTTCGGTTGTGAAGTGAATGGATTGTGCCGACCGGTTCCCCAGTCTCGCCAGGTCATATCCTTCCAGAATATTGAGAGACTCGATCAGAACCGTTCCCCCGGACGACGGCGGCGGGGCGCTGATGATTTCATACCCGCGATACGTTCCGCGGACGGCCTCACGCTCTTTGACTTCGTACTGCGCCAGATCTTCCGCGGTAATCAGCCCTCCGCCCTTTTGCAGCGCTGCAGCCAACTCCCGCGCCATCGCGCCGTGATAAAAATCATCGGGCTTCTCCGCAATTCGTTCCAGAGTCCGCGCCAAGTCAGGCTGGCGGAAAATCTCTCCTGGCTTGTAGTAATTGCCGCCGCGCTGGAAGATTCGTCGCGACTCGGCAAACTCGCCCAAATACTTGTCGTGCTGCAGATCGCGTGCCTCCTGCCAAGTCAGTGCATAGCCGTCGCGTGCCAGCCGGATGGCCGGCGCAATTACCTGCTGGAGTGAAAGTTTGCCGTATTTTTTCTCCGCGTAAACCATTCCCGCAACCGATCCCGGCACTCCGATCGCTTTGTATCCAATCACGCTGGCGTCTTCGATGACATTGCCCTGTGCATCCAGATACATGTCGGCCTTGGCCGCTGCGGGAGCCTTTTCGCGATAGTCGAGGAAATGAACCTTGCCATCGGCCATGCGGATCAGCATGAACCCGCCGCCTCCCAGATTTCCCGCCGGTGGATGCACCACGGCCAACGCGAATCCTGTAGCCACGGCAGCATCGACCGCATTGCCGCCCGCCCGCATGATGTCAGACCCGGCTCGCGAGGCTAGCTCGTGTACGCTGACTACAATGGCGTGTTCTGCGTGAACCGGGTGGACGGAAGCGACCGCGAAGTCCGCTCCCCACAAAGTGAGGGCCGCCATCAGCAGCAAAATCAATGATTTATGCGGGGAGCGCATGCCAGTTGAGCTGTCCCAAGGTGAGGCGGACTCTTGAGGCTAGCCGACCGCGGCAATCCGAGTCAAATCAGTGAATTCTGGCGTGAAGGTGTCAGGCAAGTGACCACACGCTCTTACCGCCCAGGAGAACTTTAAGTATCGTGACGACTCTTCTTGCGTCGGCCTGAAGGTTTCTTTTTCCGGCTCTTAGATTTCCCACTTTTCAGTCTCGGCGCCTTGGCTGCTACCATGTCATATGACTGCCTGATCAATTCTTTCAACTCATCACTGGGCAGCGCGTCCAGCCGATCCTGCATGACCCATTTGTAGCGCCCGACATACGGCGCCGGACGAATGTTCTCGCGCTCAATCAGTTCGGCGAATCTTTCCGGAGCGCACTTGAAGCACAGCCGCGGATCGTCCAGCCCAAGAATGACAAAAATTTTCCCGCCAATCTTAAAGCAGAGATTATCGCCCCACTGCAGGTTCTCCGTCGCGCGGGGAAATGCCAGACAGAAGTTGCGAATCGCGTCCACATTCATTGCGTTTCAATTCTGAAGCGGAATTGGGAGATCACCACGCATTGGGAGATCACCACGCTACGACGAGAACGGTGTCAATGGAATGACACGTCCTGTGCCATGGACATCTGACATCGCGCCTTGGTCATAGAACGTTCGCTTGTTCACAGACTTGCTTCACTGACTTACGTTGATCTCATCACAATAAAATTTTGGCCAATCAATTGCTCCTTCTGACTTTCAACTGGCACCGGGTGCGGCATCTTCTGGTGCTCATTTCCTGATGCTGGACTGACTCGACCGTAATCAAATTCTATAGAGGAGATTGGAATGCAAACCCGCAAGCTTGGCAACTCCGACTTGTACATCACTTCCGTGGGCTATGGAGCCTGGGCCGTCGGCGGCTCAGGCTGGCAGTTCGCCTGGGGATCGCAGGATGACAACGACTCTATCGCCGCCATTCACCGCGCGCTCGAACTCGGCGTCAACTGGATCGATACGGCTGCTGTCTACGGCCTGGGACACTCTGAGGAAGTCGTCGCCCGCGCCCTCAAAAACTGGTCGGGTCCGCGGCCTTATGTGTTTACCAAGTGCGGCCTGCGCTGGGATGCCAAGGGCGATGTGAGAAGAGTGCTGAGTGCCGATTCCATCCGCAACGAAGTCGAAGACAGCCTGCGCCGACTTGATGTCGATGTAATCGATCTCTACCAGATCCACTGGCCTCCTGATCCGGACTCCCCCGCGCTGGAAGAAGGATGGTCGACGCTCGCCGAGTTGAAGCGCGAAGGCAAAGTGCGCTGGATTGGAGTTTCCAACTTCAACGTACAGCAACTACGCAGAGCCCGGGCCATCGCCCCCGTGACCTCGTTGCAACCTCCGTATTCGATGGTCCACCGCGAAATCGAAGACGCGATTCTGCCTTACTGCCTGCGCGAAGGAATTGGAGTCATAGTTTATTCCCCGATGGCTTCCGGCCTTCTCACCGGCGCCATGACCCGCGAGCGCGCCGCCAATCTGCCCAAGGACGACTGGCGCAGGGGGCATCCTGACTTTACGGAACCAAATCTTTCGCGCAATCTGGCACTGGTTGACCGCCTGCGAGAGATAGCCAAACGCCACAACTGTTCTGCCGGGGAAGTCGCAACCGCCTGGGCGCTGCACCATCCCGCCGTGACCGGTGCCATCGTCGGGGCCCGCAATGCACCGCAGGCAGAGCAAGTCATGCGGGCTGGGGAGGTGCGCCTCAGGGAAGAAGAGGTGAACGAGATCGAAGCCTTCTTCGCCGAGACTGCGGCATAAGAAGCTTCCCCGAAGAGGCACTGAGAAATAAAAAAAGAAGAACACCAGCGAAGTCTTCATTCCCGACCCGCTCGCAGCCGCGCGAACAGCGCGGCGAGAGCGCTGGGAAAATTTGCTTTCCCTCTCGGTGCCTCGGTGCCTCCGTGGTGAAGCGGTCTTAGATTTTAATGACGGTCACCTTGCTGTAAGCCACCCGAAATCCAAGCCGCTCACAGTTCCTCTGTGACGCCGACCCGCCTTGGGTCACGACCACCGCATATTCGCATCCAGCCTCGGCCGCCGCAGCCATGCGGGCGCGCAACAGTGCCGTCTGCAATCCGCGCCTGCGGAATTCGACTGCAGTTCCTGCGCCGCACAAAGCAAACATGCGACGCTCCGGAATCACGAGCCCTGCCCCGCAAGCCGAAATTTTTCCGTCGACGGTCGCGATAAACGTAATCCCGCCTTCCATCTGATACAGCGGCGTCAGCAGTCCCCGATAAGGTTCCGGAGCGCCATCGGGAAAGAACGCCCGCTCCACCAGTGCCGAGGCTGTGTCCGCATCCTCCAGCGTCCCGCGCCGAATTTCACAGGCCACAGGCGCTGGCGGAAATTCCTCTGCCACATCCAGCTCGCGATAGAGCACGTTATTCAGCTCGGCAATCGAATATCCGCGCTCCTTCACCATCGCAAACACTTCTGCATCGTGCAGCGGACAAAAATCCACCTGCGATGGCGCCCCGTGAGACTTATAGAACTCCTCGATGCGATCCAAATCTTCCGCCATAAAGGGGCGATCCAGTCCCATTCCTCCCGCACGCCCGATCGGCGACCCGAGGCCTGCGAACGACATATGACCACCACAAATCTCCGCCTCGTCCGCGCCAATCTGCGGCTTCCACCTCGCCAGAATGCGCGCATACATCACCTGCGGCATCTCCTCGCCCGACTCAAGACGGCGGGCGAATGCCTTATCCACGAATTGCATGGGGACAATCCTTTCTAAATTTGAGAAAGCAGCAATCAGGATGGAACGACAACGCACACACCTCGGCGCGTTCTCGCTCAGAGCTGCAAACTGCGGAATTAGCGAACGGCGGTCATAAGCAGGAAGATAGACTACTTCGGCTGAGCAAGGATTTCAAGGAGCAGCAAAGGGTAGCGTCCTATTAGTCTAACCACGAAGGACACTAAGGGGCACGAAGGAAGTCCCAGCAATTTCATCCCTTCGTGTCCTTCGTGGTTAAATGAATTTCGGAATCCAATCAGCGGTCACGCTCCAGCCGCCGAGCTGATAGCTGCCGTCCTCACACCTGCTGTCGGGCTTCGCCTAACGAAACTGTCACATCCATCTTTTTTTTGCTGCGGAAGATGGTCACCTTCACGCTGTCGCCGGCGCGATGATTGTTCATCATCTGCGCCAGATCCTGCTCGTCCTGAACCTTCTCGCCGTCGATAGCCACGATCAGGTCTCCGCCCAGCATAATGGGAATGTTCCCCAGGTACGCTCGTTCGGTACCGCCGCGCAGTCCAGCCTGGTCAGCCGATCCTCCCGGCGTCACCTGAACGATGAGCAAACCGTAGTCAGCCGGCAAACCCATCTCGTCCGCCAGTTCCGGACTAATAGGAATCGTGCGCACGCCTAACGCCGGACGCCGCACCCGGCCCAGCGTCATCAGGTCATTCAGCACCGCCTTCGCCGTGTTGATTGGAATGGCAAAACCAATGCCCGCGTTCTGTCCTGAGTTCGACAGGATCATGGTATTGATGCCGATGACTTCGCCGTGCCAATTCATCAGCGGCCCTCCCGAATTGCCGGGATTGATGGCGGCGTCCGTCTGAATGGCTTCATCGATGGTGGCTCCGTTAGGCTCGCGCACCGGGCGGATCGAGCTCACGATTCCGCGGGTCATCGTTCCCGCCAGCCCGAAGGGATTTCCGATGGCATATACCTTTTGCCCAACCTGCAGGTTGCGCGAATCACCGAGCACCGCAGGAACCAGATCCGGCGCCTTGATTTGAATGACCGCCAGATCGTGCGGGGCGTCGGTGCCGACGACAGTCGCTTTGTACTTCTTCCGGTTGTGCAATGTGACTTCAACCTGCCGTGCGTCGGCGACCACGTGATAGTTGGTCAGGATGTGCCCTTCCTTGTCGATGACGAAGCCCGAGCCTTGTCCTTCCTGCGGCACCAGCCCATAAAAGAAATCAAAGGTCATGGCTCGCGAAGTAACGTTGACCACCGAAGGAATGTTCTTGTGGTAGACGGAGATATTGTTCTGCTCTTCGTCATCCAGCGAGCCGCCGCCGGCCGCTTCCGTGATCTCAACCTTCGCCGGCTGGCTCAGCCAGTTCGAGGGATGCAGTCCAGTCGACCGCCAGTTGGAACGCCAGGTGGTGAAGTAGAAGAATCCGCCAGCGATGGCCAGCGCCAATATCAGAGGCCTCACGAGTTTCATAAATTCAAACCTTCGGGCCGCGAACCGAAGCTGAGGAGAAGGCCCAGATTCGATTCTAAACAATCTGCCGCCGCGAGGCATGCGGCGGCGGATCATCTTCTCTTATTCTCTTACCTGTGGATTTCCACCCTTAATAATTCTGTCAACGATCACAGATAGCGCGCATGCAAGAAGAGAATTCTGGTTCGCTGAGGGTATACCCCCCTCCCCCTACCTCTCTCATCGACAGTAAACATGCGGGTGCCGCGAGAGGCACGTGGCAAAATCTAGATGGCAAAGAGCTTAGAGGTCAAAATCTAGAGACCAAAAGAGTTACGCACCCGTTGTCCGAGCTGGATATACCGCCTCCGCCTTGACCATGATGAGGCGATTCGATGTGGGAGGCAAGGTTGGATGTCACACGCAACCATACACGTGCTCGATCAGGACCAGGCCCAGGACTTCTAGGTTTGGCAAGCTGGGCTTTGAACTCAAGGTCAATCACTGTTCAACGGCTTCCACTGGCTGACCGTCGCTCCCAAAGGACAGTCCTAAGCTGGAGATCGTTCGAGAGGAATTCTCTCTCGTCCGGAAACTGGCTGACGTGCCGCCATCGGTACGGGGCTGGACGCTCGACGTCCTTACCACGGTACGCAAACTAGGAAAGGCGCGCTTCTCGCTTAAACAACTCTATCAACTTGAGCCCTATCTGCAGCGAATTCATCCGCGGAATCAAAACGTGCGCCCGAAAATACGCCAGCAACTCCAAGCGCTTCGAAACCTAGGTCCGATCGAGTTCACGAGTCCGGGAAAATACAAAGTGGACACGAGCCTCATGCCGGGCGGCCGAGCCTTGGCTTCCGGAAGTTGAACCGACCCAGTGCAAATTGTTGATTTTAGGAGCTCCAAAGTAGCTCGTAAATTGTTCGCGTTGGAGTATTCTTTGTATATGGCTGTGAATTGGACGGAGATGGCGCAAAAGATGGCCCAGGCAGCCCGCGCCGGGCTCGTCATCGAGAAGAAGCGCCTGCAGGAGATTCTCGCTGAGCGACAAAAGAAGTCCGTACCTGCCTCCCGGTGATCCGTCCCACACTTACCTTCATTGCTGGAGCCAACGGTTCCGGCAAGACCACGTTGACTCGGTGGAACTCTGCACTCTTCAAAGAAATCCCGCTCCTCGATCCCGACGCCATCGCCAATACGCTCCAGACCACAACGTCCGCACAGTTTCCCATTGCGGCCGCTCGCCAAGTGCTCAAGTCTGCCTCGGAGCATCTGAAGAACGCCGAGAGTTTCGCGGTGGAGACAACCCTGGCGGGAAAGAATTACTTGCAAATGATGCTGGAGGCTAGGAACCGTGGATTCGAGATTGTGCTTGTCTATATCGGAACTGAAAATGTCGAGATCAATCCAGCTCGAATTAGGAATCGAGTTCTGGCAGGAGGCCATGACGTTCCGGAGAAAGACGTCCGCCGACGCTACAAGCGCAGCTATCAAAATCTTCCCATCGCCATAAAGCGCGCGGATCACTCCATCCTATTCGACAACTCAACGGAAGACGGCTATCGCTTGATAGTGATCTTGGGACCAACAGGAAATCGTTGGTTCGAGCCAAAGCCGTCTTCGGTCACTTTTGAGGTGTGAGGCAATCTCCTCCTCTGAAGCGACCCTCCAAACTGTCGGCAACAATGCGCCGAGAGCCTATTTTGCGATTGGAGCGATTCCCGTCGGTCGATTCGGTCAAGAGAAATTCTTTCCGAAGCTTTGTCCGCATTAGTATGGGAAATGGAGGCCTTCTCCCGCATATTTTACCTCGCGGCCGATTGGATTTGTAAGTGGTCCGTACAAGAACGCGAGCGAGATTCCCAAGGACCTTGGCGCTAAACACGAGGCCGATGGCGTGCTCAAGATCCTGCCCGAGTTTTGAACCGGGGCTCACCGACATCGAGGGGTTTTCGCATCTCGTCGTCCTCTGGGAGTTCGAATCGTTCCCCATCGTACAATGTGGCATTCGGACGATCCCAATGAACAATTACGTTCGTGCTCTGGTTGCCGGAGCTGTTCTGCTGGTGGCCTGCGGGCCGCTGTACTACACGACTCGTCTTTTCGATCCGTTTCTGCGGGCGCATGGGGCGGTGAGCGATGCGCCGGGTTTCGGGTCCGACCTTTACCCGCGATGGGTCGGGATTCGGGCCATCTTCAACCATGAGAACCCCTACAGCGAAGCGATCTCAAATTCCATTCAAACCGGATATTACGGGCACGTCCTGAGGATGGACGAACGACGACGCGACCCGCAACGATTTGCGTACCCTGCACACGTAGCCATCCTGCTCGCACCCCTGGCGTTGCTTGACTTCCGCACAGCCCAGGCGCTGTTCGGGGCGCTGCTTGGACTGACGACAGTCCTGGCGACGCTGATGTGGCTGCGCTTCGAGCGCAGACCGGATCGCGACGCCCTGTCGCTCGGCATGGCCGTGGTTCTTATCCTGGCAAGCTGGCCTGTCGTGCAGGGAATCTACGCACGGCAAATCACACTGCTCGTTGCGGCGCTGCTGGCGGGCGTGTTTTACTGCGTCTCGCGCAACTGGCTAGGGGTTGCCGGGCTGTTGCTGGCGTTTGCGACGGTGAAGCCGCAATTGTCCTGGCTGGCGGTGGCGTGGCTGCTGGCCTGGAGCGTGTCCGATGGGAAGCGTCGCAAGCTGGTCTGGTGGTTCGCGGGCTCTGCTTTGTCATTGCTCCTCTTATCGGAGTTCCTGGTTCCTGGATGGCCACGGGCTTGGTTGTTTACCCTTCACGACTATCTGAGCTACACCGGGTCGCGGCTCAATTTTCAGGTTCTGACGGGCACCGTGGCCGGTGCCTGCATTACGGTAGCGGTAGGCGGGTTGTGCGGACTCGTGCTCTGGCGCGCGCGAGGTTCAGATGGGGCGTCGGAGCAGTTCGGGTTTGCCGTGGCCCTGCTCCTCGCGTTAACCCTCGTTGTCCTTCCAACCTGGTCATGGGCCTCCTACAACCAGGTCCTGCTGATACCGGCAGCGGTTTACCTCTGGCGACACGGACGCGAGGTGATGCCGGGGCGAATCGGGTTGCGCTTGGTGTATGCCCTCACAGTCCTGGCGCTGGGCTGGAGCTATCTCGCCACCCTGTGTCTCACCTTGGCGCATCTGACGGGCACAGTCATCCGGCAGGAATCGCAGTTGTGGCTCCCGACGGTAAACTTCTTCGTGGTCGCACCGCTCACTCTACTCTGCGTGTATCTGTTGCGGCCAAGGCCGTGTCGCAGCCTGGGCAGCCGTGAGTTGTGAAGTCCTCAATGAACATGGGTCGACATCTGTGGGGGGCAGTCTCAAGTGTCAGAGTTCGAACGGTATGCAGGAAACGTGGGCCAGCGCCCCTGATTCTTCGTAGATCTTTTGGACGCTCCAGACTTGGCTTTCGAGACTACGCCTCACCGCGTAGGTGCTGCCATACCTGCTGCACCTGCTCGCGCGTCTTTTCGAGCGAGCCGCTGTTGTCGATCACATAGTCGGCGGCTTTGATTTTTTCTTCGTCTGGGAGCTGCGCCGCCATGCGGCGGGTGACTTCTTTGCGGGCCGCTTCCATATCGATTTTCTGGCGTGCGGCGAAACGGGCTACGCGCTGCTGTTCGCTGCACGTGACTACGATCAGGCGGTCGAAGCGGTCCGCGGTGTGCGCTTCGAGGATCAACGCAGCTTCCACTATGGCCACGGCATGCGGATCCTGACGCCCCATTTCTTCCATCCAGCCTTCCTGGCTGCGAATGACTGCGGGATGCACGATCCGGTTCAGCTCCTCGATGCGGGACAGCTTGCTCTCTGCCGGCTTGGGGCCTGTGCCAAAAGCGGCCTCGGCCAGCTTCGTCCGGTCCACGCTGCCGTCTGGATTGAGAATCTCGCGGCCGAAATGGCGGACCACTTCGTTGTATACCAACTGGCCGGGTTGCATGAGTTGCTGCGCGATCCGGTCGGCTTGGACTAAGTGCGCGCCTAGCGCGACGAACATCTCTCCTACCACCGATTTGCCGGAAGCGATGCCTCCGGTGAGGCCGATTTTCAGCATGGAACCCCCGGACATGCGGTCACGGGGCAAGGAACGTTCACCACGGAGACACAGAGGCACAGAGAAAAACGAAGCACGAAAAAGAAAGGGTTTCTCTGTGCCTCTGTGTCTCTGGTTCCTTTGTCTCGGTGGTGAATTCTCATCACGCGGTTAGGGGTGAGACAGTTCCGGGACGCGATTTCCTCGCCTCATCTTCGCCGCCTTCACCGTGTTAAACATCAGCATGGCGATGGTCAGCGGTCCGACTCCGCCAGGGACCGGGGTAATTGCCCCTGCAATTTCCGCCACTTCCGGATGCACGTCGCCCACAAGCGTGGAACCTTTCGCCCGGAAAGTCTCTTCTCGTCTGGCATTGCCCGCGAACAGGCGCCCAAATTCCGCTGGATCTGTCACTTTGTTCATGCCAACGTCAATCACGGTCGCGCCCGGCTTCACGAAGTCGCGGGTAATCATGCCGGCGCGTCCAATGGCGGCCACCAGGATGTCAGCCCGTCGGCACACTGCTGGCAGATCACGCGTCTTCGAGTGGCAGACCGTGACCGTAGCATTGGCGTTGAGCAGCAGCATGGCGGCGGGCTTTCCGACGATGTCGCTGCGCCCGACGACCACCGCTTCCTGTCCGGCGATGGGAATGTTGCTGCGCTTGAAGATTTCGATGACACCCGCCGGGGTACAAGGAACCAGGCCGGGCCGCTGCGTTGAAAGAAAGCCGACGTTCACGGGATGGAATCCGTCGACGTCTTTGGCGGGATCGACCGCCATAAGTACCTTGTTCGCATCCACTTGCGCGGGCAGAGGTAATTGCACCAGGATGCCATCGATGTCGTCCCGGCGGTTCAGGCTGTCTATCACGGCAAGCAGGTCAGCGGTCGTGGCCGTTTCAGGCGGCGTGTGTTGCTCGCTGTAGAGGCCAACCTCTTGACAGGCTTTGACTTTGCCGCGCACGTAGATTTCCGATGCCGGATTGTGGCCGACGAGCACGACGGCCAGTCCCGGGCGCACTCCGGCGGCGGCCATGGACGTAACCTCGGCCGCGACTTCGCTGCGGATGTCGTTCGCAATCTTGATCCCATCGAGGATTTTGGCGGCCATTGGGTCTCCGGGCTTCGGCGTTCGAGCGTCGGCTAGAAAATCTTACACCGCCGAGCACGCCGAGTGCGCCGAGGAATTCTGGGCTCACCACGGAGACACTGAGGCACCGAGAAAAACATTCCGGACTTTTCTCGGTGTGCTCGGCGATCCCGGCGGTAGAGTGCCATTTTTTCGCCTTCCGAATGTCGTACAATGCTGGGGTCATGATTGCTAAAGATCTGCTGGAAATTCTGGTTTGTCCCGCCGACAAGCAGCCGCTCGAGTACCGCGAGAAACCGCAGAGCCTGAAGTGCAAGCAGTGCCACCGTGTGTACGCGGTGAAGGACGATATTCCGATCATGCTGATTGATGAGGCAACGATCGAGGCTTCGTAGGTTGCCGTCGCTTTCTGCTTGACGCGGTTGAATTGCCGGCCCGGCTCTGCCCCCATGAGTCAAAATTAGTCTCTCCGTGGTTTTGATTGCCTCAAGGTGAGTTCGTCGCTCCGCGGACGGATTTCTGTTGTGCCTTCCAATCTCTATCTTCTTCAGTTTGCTTATTCGACCCGCGAGCCCTGTATTTTCAAGCCACTGGAACTAATGCCTCCGGGCAAGGAGCCTTTCTCGACGAAAAAGAAACGCTGGCTGGCGTCTTTTCACAATCTTTTGACAGTAACGGCAGATTGCCGGCCCTAGACTGAGGTGCGCCTCTTTTCGGGGGCGTACGGCCGGGAACGACACAATATGTCGGTTTTGAGGCATCGGTGGGTACTAAAGAGAGACATGGAAGGCGGGGCGGCAACGCAGAGTCGTCCGCAACATGTCAGATTCAAAGGGGTTTATCGATCCAAGCGGTTTTTTGCAACGTACTCTAAGAATAAAGCCGAGTGCGGCAACTAAATTGCATGCAACTTGAACGGCTGCCGATGAGTCTAATAGAGCAAGAAGTCGAAGCGAGGTCGAAATCGGAGGTGATGACGGCCATGAATGATAAAGACAGATTTACGGTGACCGAACTAACGGCATTGCGGAACGATCTGATCCAGGGTGGGATGATCGATTCCTACGAGGCCGCCGAGTTGCTGCAGGTGTTTTTGATGGGCCGCGGATACGGAGTTTCTCCGAAGGCGGCTCTGGACGCAGCCAGCCGTGTCGAGATGGCGGGTTGCGCTCTGCCTGTACTGCAATATGAACTGGAGAACCTTGCGCTGGTGATGTAAGAGTTACCCTGCGACGTGGGCTGGTGACCCCGCGCCGCAGTTGGACTCGAAGGGCTTAAGGCTCACGGAGGAACATCTCAGAAAGCTGCGTGGCCGAGAATTGCTATCAAGGGTTCGACATTCTGGGCGGCGATCGAAACAAGATTGACCGAACCAGTTCCACGGAAGAAAGCCGGGCAAACCAGCCCGGCTTTGTGGTTTTTGGGAGGCCTTTGGGATGGTGTTGGCATTCCCGGCCGGAAGTTTTTCCGCCAACATACAGGCAGACTCGGATATCACTTGCGAGGACTTCTGTAAGCCGTCCGGTCTTTAGCGCGTCCGCGAAACCTAGCTCACTCGTAGCGCAGGCTTTCGACGGGATCGAGTTGGGCGGCGCGGGTGGCGGGAACCGTCCCGAAGATGATGCCGACCAGCGATGAAACCACGATGGCGATGATCGCCGACCAGCCCGAGATGGGGATGCGGTAGTCGGTAAGGAAACGTACAGAGTAGGGCAGCGCGAGGCCGATTATGATGCCGGCGACGCCTCCGATGAGCGAGATCAGGATCGCCTCGGCAAGAAACTGGAAGCGGATTTCGCGATTGGTAGCGCCGATAGCCTTGCGCACACCGATCTCGCGGATCCGCGAAGTCACGGTAGCCAGCATGATGTTCATGATACCAATGCCGCTGACCAGCAGCGTTACCATGGCAATCAGCAGAAGCACCCAGGTCAGGCCGGTTGCGATTCGATCCGCCATCGCCAGCAGCGCGGTCAGATTTGACACGTTGTAAACCGACTCGGCGCGATGGCGCGACTGCAGCACGCGCTTGATCTGCAGTGTAGCCGCGGGCACCATGGAAGGATCTGCCATCGAGAAATAGACCAGTTTCACCGTGGGCGTGTCAGTGAAGTAGCGGCTGACGGAATAGGGGATCAGCAGGGTATTGTCCACGATTTCCGACTGGCCGAAAGTCTCAACGCGCTCCTTGAAAGTTCCGATGATGGTAAAGGGCAGGCCCGTGAGCTTGATCACTTTGCCGATGGCGGCGGCGGTCGAGCCATAAATTTGGAGCGCCATCTTATCCGTGATCACGCCGACTTTGTTATGGGCCTGGGAATCATTCTGGTCGAAGAAACGGCCGGAGGGCACGACCAGGTTGCGGACGCGCAGGTATTCGGGATCCACGCCCAGAATCTGTATGTCCTTTTCTTTGCCATTCCCCACGGGAACGCGCTCTTCGAGATTGATCACCGGCGAAGCCGCCACGATGCCAGGGACATCCTGGCGCACGGCCTTGAGGTCGTCGACGGTGAGCGGGTCAGGTGAGCTGCTGCTGATGTGCTGCGTGCCGCCCTGGTATTCGGCCCAGATTTCGTTGGTGCCGATGGCCTGAATCTGGCTGAGGACGTACTGGCGTCCAGTCATCCCAATGGTGACCACGAGGATGAGCGAAGCGGTTCCGATCACCATGCCCAGCGCGGTGAGCATGAAGCGTATTTTGTTGCTGCAAAACGTGTCGAAGGAGAAGGCCAGAATCTCGCCGACCGCCATCTTCGACCGCAGCGGTATTTGGGTGGCAACGCTGCTCATTTGTCTATTAGATGCTACGTGGGGGGAAGAAGACTGGCAAGAAACAAGACGGGCACGGTGTAAGCAGGCCTATGCGACGGTAGATTCACGAATCAGCTGGAACTTATAGAGACCGATCACCGGGATCTGGAGCGATCACAATGACTCGGACTACAGCCCTACTTCCCCGCCAACTCCCGCTTCACGGCTTCACTCACCATCTTCCCGTCCACGCGCATGCCGGCGCCGGAAAACCGCGCCATGGCATTCTTCATCACGGTGCCCATGTCCTTCATCGTCGGCGAGCCCATCTCGGCAATTACCGCCTTGACCCCGGCCACCACTTCGGCCTCCCCAACCGCCTTCGGCAAGTAGCTCTCGATCAGGACAATCTCCGCCGCTTCCTTGTCGGCCATCTCCTGGCGTCCGCCCTTGGTGAACTGCTCGACCGAATCTTTGCGCTGCTTGATCAACGTCGCCAGCACCGCCTGGGATTCTTTTTCGTCGAGCGGCGACATCTTATCGACCTCGCGGTTCTTCAACGCACTCTTGACCATGCGCAAGGTCGACAGCCGCTGCTCATCGCGCGCCTTCATGGCTGTGGTGATGTCTTTCTGGATTTGTTCGACAAGGCTCATGTGGGGATTATAGCCGCGACGGGTGCAAGCCGGCCTTCACAGCGGTGAGCCAAATCACTGCTCCCTCGACCCGAACGCCGTTCATTTGATTCGCGGTAGTGTCCTCATGTGCCACCAAGGACACAAAGGGGCACAAAGGAAATCTTCAGGGATTCATACCTTTGTGTGACTTCGTGTCCTTTGCGGTTTCGAATTCAGGACACTACCTGATTCCCTCACCGGCGTGCTCTTGGCGCGCGGTTCCGGTAGACTTAATAGATTATTTCTCCACAAAGGATTCTTCCTATGCTCCGCAAGAACCGTCTTTTTACTCCCGGGCCCACGCCCTTGCTGCCTGCGGCACAGACCGCCATGGCTTCCTTCACCGCGCATCACCGCACGGCTGACTTCCGTGCGCTCTTCCAGCGGGTGCTCGCCGACATGAAGGAATTCGTCGGCACGCGTAATGACGTCCTGGTATTGGCTTGTTCCGGCACCGGCGTAATGGAAGCCTCTGTCTCCAACCTGACATCCCCCGGAGACAAGGTACTGGTGCTCAGCGCCGGAAAGTTCGGCGAACGGTGGCAAGGATTAGCCAAAGCCTTCGGCTGCAAGGTCGATCTGTTGAGCGTTCCCTACGGAGGAACGTTTTCGCTTGACGACATCCGCGCCCGGCTCACTCCGGACGTGCGCGCCGTATTCGTCCAGGCCACCGAGAGCTCGACCGGCGCCCGGCATAACGTCGAGGCTATCGCGAAAATGGTTCGCGCCCAGGACGACACGTTGTTGGTGGTCGACGCGATTACCGGGCTTGGCACCACGCATCTCGACGTCGACGGCTGGGGCGTCGACTTCATCATCGGAGGATCGCAGAAAGCTCTGATGATACCTCCCGGCCTTGCCTACTGCGCCGTCAGCGAGCGCGCATGGCAGCGGATGGAGACGGCGAGCTCTCCGCGCTACTACTTCGACCTGCGCAAGGAACGCAAATCCGCAGCCAAAGGCGAGTCTGCCTACACGCCGGCGACCTCGCTGTTCGCGGCGCTGGGCGTGGCTCTAGAATTCATCCGCGCCATGGGCAAGGGTGACTTGTCCAAGGGACGCGAAGAACTCGTAAACAATGCTGAGCTCTGCGCAGAGATGACGCGCGCTGGAGCATCGGCGCTAGGCCTTAAGCTCTATGCGTCTCCGCCGGCGGCGGCGCTCACCGCGATCTCTTCGCCCGACGGCGTCGATTCCGGCAAGATCGTAAAAGAGTTCCGCGAGTCCTTTGATGCGGTGGTCGCCAACGGCCAGGGCGAAATGAAGGGCAAACTTTTCCGCATCGCCCACATCGGCTACTACGATTATCTGGACACCATCGGCATTTTGGCGGCGCTCGAACACGTGCTCGCCAGAACAACCGGCAGAGCCGTGGAGTACGGCGCCGCCGTGCGAGCCGCGCAGGAAGTCTACGCCCGCGCCACCGAAACATCGCTGGCCGCGCGTTGAGGGCTCGGTCAGTGAGCGGGAGCAGATCAGAGCTCCGAACGCGGGGAGACTTATACGCCACACAGGCGAGATTCGGATCCGTACCAGGGCTCGACTTCGCAGGCTTCGGAAAAGTGGCAGTGCAGGCTGAGGAGCCCTCAGCGGCTAAAGCCGGTTCTGTTTTTGTGCACTTACGGCGCGGCTTTAAGCCGCGCCCTTTCAAAACAAAATCGAAGCAAGAAGTTTTCCCAAGCTGTTCAGTTACTATACATCGCTGAAAATGGGTTTGACTTCAGCCGCTTCTGCTTGCATCTCTTAAATTAAAGGACGAATTCATCGGTGAAGATTATCGTTGCGGAAAAAATTTCGGCAGCCGCGGTCGAGCAACTCAAAGAACCGTCCTGGACGGTGCTTACGGCCGATCAACTGGACGGCAAACTGGCGGAGCATCTCGAAACCGCCGACGCTCTAATCGTGCGCTCCGCTGTGCAAGCCGATGCCAAGCTCCTGCAGCACGCCACGAAGTTGCGCGTGATCGGGCGAGCCGGCGTGGGCGTCGACAACATCGATCTCGATGCCGCTACCCACAAGGGCATCGCCGTGATGAACACGCCCGGCGCAAATGCCGTGGCCGTTGCCGAACAAACTCTGGGCATGATGCTCGCCATGGCCCGCCATCTTTGCCGTGCCGACGCTCTCATGCACGCCGGCAAGTGGGAGAAGAAATCTCTGCAGGGCACCGAACTGCGCGGCAAGACCCTCGGCATCGTCGGCCTGGGCAGGATCGGAATGGAAGTCGCACGCCGCGCCCGCGCCTTCGCGATGGAAATCGTGGCTCACGACCCCTTCGTTTCGGTCACAGTCGCCAAGGAACAAGGCATCCGCCTGTCGAGTCTCGACGAACTTTACGCTGCCGCCGACTACATCACCTTGCATGTCGCTATCACGCCGCAGACCGCAGGCATGATCAACGAGTCATCGATCCGGAAAATGAAAAAAGGCGTGCGCCTGGTGAATTGCGCGCGAGGAGAACTGGTCAACGAGGCCGATTTGGCGCAGGCGCTGAAGCAAGGGCACATCGCCGCCGCGGCGCTCGACGTGTTCGCGGAGGAACCGCCCAAGAATTCCCCGCTGCTCGCGCTCGAAAACGTGGTGCTCACGCCGCACACCGGCGGATCCACGCACGAGGCCCAGGAAGCCGTCGGGGTGCAGATCGCGCAACAGGTCAAGGAGTATCTGAAACATGGCGTCATCCAGAACGCCGTGAATGTGCCCTCGGTTTCCGCCGAAGAGTACGCCACGATGCAGCCCTACATCGTCCTCGCGGAACGTCTGGGTGCATTTCTCGCGCAAATCTCCGAAGGTACGATCGAGGAAATTTCCCTTCGTTACAGCGGCCACATTGCCGAATGGAAAACGGAACTGATCCGCAATGCTGCCATCAAGGGCATCCTGAACCAGGCGCTAGAAGAAAAGGCCAATCTGGTGAACGCCGCCTCCATCGCGGACTCTCGCGGTCTACGCGTGCACGAATCACACAAGGAGAAGGCCTCCACCGGCGGCGCCGGCAGCGTGATCTCCATTCTCTTCAAGAGTTCCCGGGAAGAGCATCTCGTAAAAGGCGCCGTGCTGCGCCGCAGCGCTCCGCGTCTGCTGCAAGTGGACGGCATCGACATTGAGGCTCCCCTCGAGCGCAACCTGATTTATGTCCGCAACCGTGACGTTCCCGGAGTCATCGGCAAACTCGGAACCATCCTCGGCGATCACCAGATCAATATCGCGGACTTTTCGCTCGGCCGTCGCGCCGCAGATGGCGCTTCCGACAAGCCTCGCGAAGCGATCGCCGTGGTCCATGTGGACGGACGGGTCCCCGAAGCTGTACTGCGTGAGTTGTGTAAGGTTCCTGCCGTGGAGGTCGCCAAGGCGGTCGAGTTATTCTGAACTCGATCGACCTTCAACCTAATTCTCCTGGCATTCGGAAGGACGGAAGCGACGAGGAATCTGGGTTACGGGCGATTGCTGTAAACGTATTTGCCCGAAATCTCCGCCACCACAAACTTTCCCGGCAAAAGCGCGTCGACTCTTGATCTCTGATGTGGCGGCACAAACAGAAACACGCACTCGTCGCTGGCCCATTCCTTTTGTAGATCCGCGTCGCTCAAATAGATCTTCGGAGCGTCCGGATAAGTGGACCCAAACCACATCGACGTAGTCCGTCCCTCCACCAGTTCAATCGGCCGCCGCAGATAAAAGAGGAGGGACGATCCAAAGGCCTGATCCCCGTAAATCATGACTCGATCCGCGGGCCGGGCGCGTGCGGCGATCTCGCGAGCCAGTTCTTTCGAAGAAAGATAGGGCCCAAACCTTCCCAGCGCGATGTGCGCCGCAATTAGAAAAACGGCCATGCCGAGTGCCAGCGTCCAAGTTGCGAGGTAATGTCTTCGCCTGAGGCGCAGCACAAACGAAATTAGAGGAGCCACGAGCAAGGCCACTGCCGCCAGCGCCGCCGGAAGCCGCAGGGCCGCGAACGACGCATAGCTCAAGTCCAGCATGTGCGACGTTGAAAGCGTGTCCTCGGCAATGTTGTGCTTGGCCAGCACCATTCCGATGTCGGGCTCGAACGGCAAGTTACGGGAGCGCCAAAGTCCGACGAACAATGTAACACTCGTCGCCACTCCGATCACCGCCACCGCTCCTGCGGACGCTCGAAGCCAACCTGCGCGTCTTCCGCCAGAGCACTCACTCCACTCCCGACGCGCAATTCCATCCGCCAGCAGCAGCAGCAGCGGCAAATAAGCCGGGAAAGTGTAGTACTCCTGGTTGGTTGAGATCGCGAAAAACACGAGCACAACGCCCGCGAGAAGCCAGCACAGCAATCGCGTGCGGTACGCAAAGCCGGCGCGCTCCGCTCGATTTGTTCCAGCAAACCGGGCTCGCCGCGTTCGATACTCGTCGATCAAAGTCCGTATCGCGGCGGGCAAATAAAAGCTCCAGGGAAACAGCCACACCAGATGCAGCGACCAGTAGAGTGCCCAAGGCAGCTTGTTATAGTCGCGCGGATAGCGCCTTCCCAAAAATCTTAGGAAATGTTCGTTGACGAAATAAAACCAGAAAAATCCCGGGTTGCGAACTCCTGCGAGGAGATGCCACGGAGCAGCAATCGCCACGAACAGGGCCAATCCCGGGACCAGGCGGAACTCGCGCCAACGCCGCCACTGTCCGGTAATCAAGAGATACAAAAACGCCGTGGCTCCCGGAAACACTAACGCGATCAGCCCCTTGGTGAGCACTCCTAGAGCGATGCAGGAGTATCCCGCATACCAGCGCCACGCCCGGCCTCCGGCCTCCAGTGCCGTTACGAAGAAAAACAGCGACGCTGCGATCAGTAAGCTCAACAAAACGTCCGGAATCAGAATGCGGGTGAAAAGGTACACGCCTGCGCAACCGTACACGAACAATCCTGCGTAGATTCCCACCCGCTCTCCGAACGCGCGCCGTCCCCAGAACAAGGCGAGCAACCCCAGCAGCAGCACTGAAAGCGCCATGGGTAAGCGCGTAGCGAATTCATTCACGCCGAAGATGTGGTAACTGGACGCAACCAGCCAGTAAGGCAGAGGCGCCTTCTCGAGATACCGCACTCCATTCACGTGCAGCGTAACGTAGTCGCCGCTGGCGAACATTTCGCGCGCGGCTTCCGCGTGCGTGCTGTCGGCATCGTCCAGCAGCGCGGGCGAAAAAACCGAACCGCAATAGACGGAAATAAACACCAGAGCCAGTGCACAGTAGGAAAGGGCGGGCTTCCGTGCCGGGGCGCGCGACACGTCTTCGTATGCCTCCAGAGGTGTGGAAGTGCTCAATTCGACAGAACCCAATTCAGTTTTACAGAGCGGCAGCGTTGCTGCAAGGGGCGTAGATGCATCCTTGGACGGGGTGAGGGCACTATCTCGCTACTCCTCGCTTACAAGGCATCGATTGCAGGACCCAAATAATAAAACCTGATCGGAACGATAAATAGATTCGATTTCCGGGACCTCGCCGCGGACGATAGAGTGGGCGCATCTTTGTATTGTCCTTCGGAAGCTATTCTGCCCCGCAAGATCGTGGTAGTCTCTTCGCGTAACGGCGAAGAGCGCGGAACGGCCCCGAGAAGGACATCATGACTAAAGTTGAGGCGATCATTCAGAATTCGAAGCTGGAAGCGGTTAAGAGTGCGCTACAGGACATTGGGGTTGAGGGTATGACGGTGATGGAAGTGCGTGGACACGGCCGGCAAAAAGGCCACACCGAAGTCTACCGCGGCCGCGAATACAGCGTCGATCTCATCCCCAAGACCAAGCTGGAACTCGTGCTGGCCGATCCCATGGTCGAGAAGGCGGTGCGGGCGATTCTTGGCGCGGCACGCACGGGAAAAATCGGCGACGGCAAGATTTTTCTCTCGCATATTGACGATGCGATTCGCATTCGCAACGAGGAGCGCGGCGAGGGGTCTCTGTAATCACGGTGGTTAGGGCAGCGGATATTCTGATTCACTTTACATGACGGTGTCGTCCTCATCGACCGGTGAATTGCGGGATTCCCTCCAGGAAGAATCGGCGCGCATTCAGCAGGAGTTCGAAGCTACCGGCGACGGCCGCGCCGCCGTGGCCGCGCGCACCCAGCTAGTCGAACAAATTCTCAAAAAGCTATGGCTCCAGTTGATCTCACCCCAAGAACAGGGGCCCCGGAACTGTGCGCTTGTCGCCACCGGTGGATTTGGGCGAGGCTGGCTGTTTCCATATTCCGACATCGATCTGCTCTTTCTCTTCGCTGATCGCGACGCGGAGCAGGCTTTCAAGGATCCCATTCAACGCTTTTCCCAGGAATTGTGGGATCTCCGGCTGAAACTCAGTCCGGCGTCGCGTACGCTCGCCGAATGCGACCGCTTCGATCCGAACAACACCGAGTTCACGATCTCATTGCTCGACTGCCGGTATCTGACCGGTGACCGGGACCTGTTTAGCCGGCTTCATGGCAAGGTGATCCCGAAGCTGGTGGTGCGGGAGTCGAAGGCCTTGATCCAGGGGTTGGCGGAGGTCACGCGCCAGCGGCACGCCAAGCATGGGAACACTCTGTTTCACCTCGAACCCAATCTCAAGGAAACTCCGGGCGGCCTGCGCGATTATAACGTCGCGTGCTGGCTGGCTTTGATTTCGGCGATGGACAAGTTGCGCGACTGGCCTGATGCCAGTTCGCTACGGGCGCCAGTGCGCAAGCAACTTGAAGCTGCGCTGGATTTTTTGATGGCAGCACGCTGCTTTCTGCATTTTCGGCATGGCCGGGACGACAACACCTTGAGCTGGGAGGCACAGGACGAAGCCGCTGCGCGCAAGATTGGAGCCCCGGAATCGCCTGAGCTCACCGCCGCGGATTGGATGCGGATTTATTTTGGGCATGCCCGCCCCGTGCAGCGTGCCGTAGAGCAACTGCTGGAGGAGATTCCCGACGCCTGGTCTTCACTCTACCGGCAATTTCAGAGTTGGCGCTCCCGGCTTTCGACTCCCGATTTTTCTGTAGTCGATGGGCTGATCTTTCTGCAACAGCCTTCGGCGTTGCAGGATCCGGAAATATTGCTGCGGCTGTTCCACTTCATGGCCCACCACGGACTCAAGCTGAGCACGACGACCGAGTACCGTATCGAACAAACATTGCCGGCGCTCGCGTCGACTCCCCCGCGCGGAGCGGAGCTTTGGCTTTATTTGCAGGAGACTCTTCTGCAGCCGCATGCCGCCGAGGCCCTGCGGGCCATGCACTCGTTGCGTCTGCTCACATTACTGCTTCCCGAACTGAAGCCAATTGATGCGCTGGTGGTGCGCGATTTTTACCATCGCTTCACAGTGGATGAGCACTCGTTTCTCGCCATCGAGAGCCTTCACCGGCTGAATCAATCTCAGTCTGAGTGGGACAAACGCTACGCGGAACTGCTCGGAGAATTGGAGGATCCTGAACTTCTCTATCTTGCATTGCTTTTGCACGACACGGGGAAAGGAGAACCGGGGCGCAATCACGTGGAGGGGAGTTTGGAAATCGCCGAGCAGTGCATGGACCGGTTGGATATGGATCCGGAGGAACGCGCAACCGTGTTGTTTCTGATCGGCAGCCACCTGGAAATGTCGGCAACGCTGCGGCGCGATATTTTTAACCCGGAAACTGTCGCTGCATTCGCCGACAAAGTTGGTACTCCGGAACGTCTCAAGATGCTGTGTCTGTTGACTTATGCGGACATCAAGGCGGTGAACCCTGAGGCGCTGACCCCGTGGAAGGCGGAAAATGTCTGGCAACTCTACATTTCCGCGGCGAACTATTTGAACCGCAGCGCGGACCAGCGCGTGCACGGCGATGTCGATGACGAGAAGGTGGCGCGCCTGCGCTCGCTCGCGTCCGTGACCAGCAACAAGTTCAAGAGCTTCCTGGAAGGATTTCCGCAGCGCTATTTGCGCGTGCACTCAGCCGAGGAAGTAATGCGGCACATGGAAATGGCCAACCACTTTGGTGAGGATCCGGTGCAGGTAGAACTGAAGCGGGGGCGGCACTGGTATGAGTTGACTCTGGTCACCAGAGATCGTCCATTTCTCTTCGCAACTCTTGCCGGAGTCCTCGCTGCGTGGGGAATGAACATCGTAAAGGCAAATGCTTTCTCAAACCAGGCAGGAACCGTGGTTGACTCACTCTACTTCACCGACAGGTTTCGCACGCTGGAGTTGAATCTTTCGGAGTGGGAACGGTTTAAGCGCAGTATTACCGACGTTCTGCTGGGCGAAGCCGATCTCGCCCGTATGCTGCGAGATCGGCAGCGCTCGGAAAAAGGCGCCATCGCCAAGGTGAAGGTTGAAACCAGGATTGATTTTGACCATTCATGCTCTTCAACAAGCACACTGGTGCAGGTGATCGCGCAAGACCGTCCGCGGCTGCTGCACCGGATTGCCTCGTGCTTCTCGGATCAGAAGTGCAATATCGAAATCGCTCTGATCGACACCGAAGGGCAGATGGCGATTGACGCGTTTTATCTGACCTTCAACGGCGCCAAGCTCACACCGGAGCATTGCAAGCGGGTGGGAAACGCTCTTGTCGAAGAGTTGAGCGCCAAGAATTGAGGTTGATTGCAGAGAGTAAACCCGCGCAACCGACAATAGCTATAGACGTGACCCGAGCTCTGTGAACGCGGGCATTGTCCCGGTCCGGGAGCCGTCTTCGCTACACGTCAAAGCTCACATCCCTTGTTACACTCCTCCGCCTATACTGTTCCTCATGACCCCGGAGACGGACCTGCTGATTCCGCTGCGCCGCTACTGGGGATACGGTTCGTTCCGGCCTTTGCAGGAGCGCGTCGTCCGCAGCCTGCTCGCGGGGCACGATACTTGTGTTGTCATGCCTACCGGCGGCGGCAAGTCTCTTTGTTACCAGTTGCCGGCAGTAGTTTCGGGTCGCACAGCGGTGGTGATTTCTCCGTTGATTGCGCTCATGCAAGACCAGGCCGCCCAGCTGGCCCAGATGGGTATTCCCGCCGCGGTGCTCAACAGTTCTCTCAGTGACCAGCAGCAGTCCGAAGTCATGCAGCGAGCTCGCGAAGGCGCCTACCGCCTGCTCTATCTTTCTCCGGAGCGGGCGGCCCGGGGCGACACTCTGGGATGGTTGCAGCAGGTGGCCACCGCTTTCTTTGCCATCGATGAAGCGCATTGCATCTCCGAGTGGGGACACGAATTCCGCCCTGAATACCGTCAGTTGAGCCGCCTGCGTACTCACTTTCCAAATCTCCCGATCGCCGCTTTTACCGCCAGTGCCACCCGCCACGTTCGGCACGACATTCTGGCGCAGCTCCAGTTGCGCGATCCGGACAAATATATTGCCAGCTTTCACCGGCCCAACTTGCGCTACCTGGTGCGCGAATGTAATAGCTCGAACCAATCCGAATTGCTGGTAGCTGCAGTGCGCAGCTGCGAAGAGGGGAACGTGATCGTCTACTCCCCGACGATTAACCGGGTCGAGGAGACCGTAGACTTTCTTGAAGACCAGGGAATTCCCGCGGTGGGCTATCACGCCAAGATGCGGAGCGAGGACCGGCGCCGCAACCAAGAGCGCTGGATGTCGGACGAAGTGCGCGTGCTGGTCGGGACGATTGCGTTTGGCCTGGGAATCAACAAGGCTACCGTGAGGGCGGTCGTCCATTTGTCGCTGCCTAAGTCGATCGAGCAGTATTACCAGGAAGCGGGCCGTGCCGGACGCGATGGCCAGCCTGCCGACTGCATCCTGCTATGGCAGAAACAGGATGCCGGGTTGCTCGGCTTCTTTGCCAATCAGATCGTCGATAAGGCCGAGCGTGAGCGCGCCTGGCAGCGCTACCACACGATTCGCGCGTTCGTGGAGTCGAACCGCTGCCGGCACAGCCAGATTTGCACTCACTTCGGAGAAACTCCGAAGTGGGCTTCCTGCGGGGCGTGTGACGTTTGCGGCAGCTCGCCGGAGTGGTTATCAGCCCCGATGGTGCGGGCTTCCCGGCGCCGAGTGGCGGAGGATCACGGCTAAAGAGCAGAACACCCCCGCCTATGTGGTGCTGCACGATACGTCGCTGGACGAAATTTGCCGCCGCCGGCCGTCTTCCATCGCTGAGTTGCTGAGCGTCACCGGAATCGGCGAACGCAAGGCGGATATGTACGGCCGGGAAATCCTTTCAGCTCTAAAGCGTTACCGTGACGGCGCGCGAGCCACTGCACTGCCGGGCAAGAAAACTGCGCCCGCGGAGGAAACCTTACGTCTGCTGGCGGAAGGACATACGTTCGAAGATATCGCCAATATTCGCGGCCGACAGCTGGCCACGGTTGTGAACGCAGTAGCTAACCTGGTCGAAAGGGGAGAGCTGGAGTTCCAGCCCGCGTGGATCGACCGAAACCGGCAAGCTGTCATCGAGGCGGCTTGCGCGAGCGTCGGCCTGGCGCGCCTCAGAAACCTGAAAGACGCTCTGCCTCCGGAGATCACCTTCGAAGAAATACGTCTGGTTGTAGCGCGCCTGCGCCGCGAGCAGGATCAGAAGGGAACCACAATTCCTGGTTAGAGCCGACGAGAGAATTTACGAAAAAACGACACGCCCGTGACGAATTCCCAGCCATGGCCCCCACAATAGTTCGGCGCCGGCTGGCAAGCCGCCGAATTCCGGTTTAACGAGGAGATTAGGATGAAGCGTCAACCTGGGCTCTGTTTCAGCGCCGCGTCGCTGTCGCAGCTCCTCACTCCTTCCTTATCACTTGCCTTATCAGCCGCCTCGGTCCGTTGTTGCACTGCCTTGCTGCTTTGTGCGGTGATCACCCAGGTGACACACGCGCAAACTCTCACCACGCTGGTGAGTTTCACAGGGAGCAACGGTAGTGATCCCCTTTTTGCGCCTCTTCTACAGGGGGCCGACGGAAATCTGTACGGGACTACCTCGGGCGGAGGAGCACACGGACACGGCACTGTGTTCAAAGTCACTACAGGCGGCACGCTCAAAACCCTTTACAGCTTCTGTGCCAAAAGCGGGTGCGCGGACGGCTCTGCCCCTTACGCCGGGCTCATTCAGGCCAAGGACGGGAACTTCTACGGGACTACCGAGGCTGGTGGGACCAATAACGTAGGCACAATTTTCAAAATCACCACTGGGGGAGTGCTGACCACGCTGCACAAATTCAACTATAACGACGGCGCCAATCCCTACGCCGCACTGCTTCAGGCCACTGACGGTAACTTCTATGGGACGACCGAGTCGGGTGGGGCCCACATCCTGGGTACGGTCTTCAAAATGACGCCCGGGGGTACGCTGACCACGCTGCACAGCTTTGACCTCACTGACGGATCGTCGCCCCAGGCGGCTCTGATCCAGGGCGCCGACGGCAATTTTTACAGCACAACCTACAATGGCGGGACCGAAGGCTATGGAACAGCCTTCAAAATCACATCAGGAGGCACGCTGACCACGCTGCATACTTTTGGCGATGCTGACGGCAGGGGCGTCGTCCCCGGGCTGGTTCAGGCCAGCGACGGAAACTTCTACGGGTCAGCCGGGCAGGGCGGAGCGAACGGCTACGGCACAGTTTTCATGATGACGCCACAGGGTACGCTGACCACGCTGCACAGCTTCAGCGCCACCGACGGCGCCACTCCCAACCAGTTGGCTTTAGGCAGCGACGGTAAGTTCTATGGAACAACCATTTCCGGCGGGGCCAACACCGATGGCACAATCTTCGAAATCACGCCGCAGGGCGTGTTCACTTCGTTGCATAACTTCGCCAAGAGTGACGGCGCGGACCCCTTCGCTGGGCTGGTCCAGGACACTGATGGGAAGTTCTATGGAACGACCTCTTTCGGCGGCTCTCAGAATAGCGGCACGGTCTTTCGGCTGGACGTGGGTCTCGGTCCGTTTGTGGAAGCCGTGCCCACCGCAGGCAAGGTCGGGGCCAAGGTCAAAATTCTTGGGACGAAACTGACCGGTGCGACGAGCGTCAGCTTCAACGGAACCGCTGCTGTCTTCACCGTTGTCTCGGCCTCCGAGATTACGACCACCGTACCCAACGGCGCGACTACCGGTACGATCCGGGTGACCACACCCAGCGGCACGCTCTTGAGCAACGCGGCCTTCCAGGTAACGCCGTGACGGCGTTCCTACTGGACCTACTTACACCGCCCAAGCATTCCCGTTTCGTATTGAGCCGCCGAGTCCGGCAAAGTCTGGCAGCCGCGCCGCGGCCTGCGACGAATTTCTGGGTTCGTATCAGGGCCCGACTTCAGTCGTGACGTAAGCGGATGAGCGTACATTCGGCTTCAGCCTCTGAGGGGTGAACTTCTTTGTTCAGACGCTATTTTTCAGCGCGTGGAGAGGACAGAGCGCAGCGATCCCAGCCGCGCCTTCCTGTAACATTGAAATGTGGCGACTCGGGCTTCCAAGAAAACAGCAAATAAACAGGCCAAACTCAACATTCTTCGCACTCCACACCTGAGCGAACTTCCGTGGCTGATCCATGGTTTTTCCACGCGCGTGGGTGGATTCTCTCGCGCATACGGGAAGCGTGATCTGAATCTTGGCTTCACCAAGGATGATGCCAAGAGCGCCGTCGAACGCAATCGAAGAGCCTTCTTGCATGAAGTCGGCGCGGTCAGCGGGCGGCGAAGCGGGCGGAATGGCCATCCGACACTGTGGCCCATCGTCACACTGCGCCAGGTTCATTCCGACATCATTCACTGCGTGGGCTCCCATAGCGTTGACGCTAGGCACGATCCCCTGGCCGGAGATGGATTGCTCACGGCAACTCCCGGCCTGCTGCTGGCGATCCAAACCGCTGACTGTCTTCCGGTGATTTTGGTGGACGCCAAGCGGAGTGCCATAGGGGTGTTTCACGCGGGATGGCGCGGCACGGTGAAGCGGATTGTCGAGAAAGGGGTGGGCCAAATGCAACACTGGTTTGGCAGCCGGCCTCGCGACCTCAGGGCAGCCGTCGGTCCGGGCATTCACGGCTGCTGTTATGACGTGGGCGAGGACGTTCGTGGAAAATTTGAGTCGCAGTTTTCCTATGCTGGCAAGCTGTTTCGCGAGGTAAAGGAGTCCGACCCCGTGCGCGAGAAATATCCACTCTTATTCCTAACCGCCCGCGCCCCCGGCCACGGCGAGCTGCCGAATAAGATTTTTCTCGACCTGGTGGAGGCCAACCGTCAGCAGTTGCTAGAGGCGGGTGTGCCGCCGAAGAGCATCTGGACCTCCCCGCTCTGCACGAACTGCAACAATGATCTGTTGTTCTCCTACCGTGGAGAGAAGGGAAAGACCGGGCGAATGATGGGCGTAGCAGGGATTCGCGGTTGAAGTGTGGCCATGTGGCGCGGGCACTTCCTTCGACAAGCTCAGGGCAGGCTTTGCCCGCGAAAGCCCAGGACCAGCAAAACTCCGGCGGATCCATCAAAATCCTCGCGCACTCTTGCTGTAAGATGCCGCTCATCCTATCGCATTTCGCGTGGAGCTAGTGATGCACTGCACCTTATCGGTCGCTCTTCTGCTATCAGCCTGTGCATTGGCCGAGACTCCTGCTCTTCCGGCCGATCCCTCCACGAAGCAGATCGACGCCATCTTCACCAGCCTGAAATCCGACAGCGCTCCCGGCGCGGCAGTGCTTGTGGTGCGAAACGGGCGAGCAGTTTTCCGCCGCGGATATGGCGTCACCGACCTGCGCACGCTGCATAAGATCGACGCGCATACAAACTTTCGTCTCGCTTCCTTCACCAAACAATTCACCGCCGCCTGCATCATGTTGCTGGCCCGCGACGGCAAACTGCATTACGACGACCGCCTCAACGACTTCTTCCCGGAGTTTCCCAGCTACGGCAGGTCCATCACGGTGCGCAATCTGCTGAATCACACCTCTGGCCTGCCGGATTACGAAGACCTTCTGATGCAGCAATATCCCGGCACGCCGTCGGAAAGAGTGCCGCAGATTCTGGATGCGGGCGTCCTGAAGCTCCTGGAGGCGCAGACTATTGGCAAGTTTCCCGCGGGCTCGAAGTGGGAGTACAGCAATTCGGGCTACGCGGCGCTGGCCATGATTGTGGAGAAAGTTTCCGGCAAGCCCTTCGGCCAGTTTCTGCAGGCGAGAATCTTCACTCCGCTGGGGATGAAGCACACGCTTGCCTTCGAGAAGGGAAAAAACGAGGTGCCGCATCGCGCCTACGGTTACACCAAACAGGACGATGGTTTTCACGAGACCGATCAGAGTCCAACTTCGGCCGTGCTCGGAGACGGTGGCATCTATTCGTCACTTGACGACCTCGCCAAGTGGGACCGCGCCCTTCGCGACCACACGCTGCTTAGCGAAGCGGAAATGCAGCCTGCACTGACTGCCGTGCGTCCGGCGGATGGTCCTGCTAAAACGCCCGAGGGACAGACCCTGAGCTACGGATTCGGATGGTTTCTTGATCCCCACGCGGGCCACAAGCGCATGTCGCACGATGGAAGCACGGTAGGATTCCGCACCACCATTCAGCGCTTTCCAGACGACAACCTGACTATCATCGTACTCGCCAACCGCGCCGATGCTGATCCCCAAGCACTGGCCGTGAAGGTTGCGGCACTTTATCTGGATGTGGCCGGCTCCTCCAATAAACAGAAGCGGCCCTAGAAGCGGGAGAGAGAAACGCCACCGCGGAAGAAAATAAGAAAAGTAGCCTAGCCACGTCTTTGCAGTTCGGGGCCGCGTTACGGGGTGCGGCGGGTTCGCTGTTTACGGAGATGGCGCAACCGGCGGGGCGCTCGAAGGGGCAGATGGTGCTGCCGCGGCGGCGTCACCCTCGTTGACCAGATCCTTCAATTCCTTGCTAGGCTTGAAGAATGGGATCTTCTTAGCCGGTACCTCGACGCGCTCGCCGGTCTTAGGGTTCCTCCCCACGCGAGGTTTGCGTTGGCGCGTACGGAAGCTGCCAAAGCCGCGGATCTCGATCTTGTCGCCGGCACGCAGCGAGCGCACCACGCTGTCAAAGATGGTCTCCACAATCACTTCGCTGTCTTTGCGCGTAAGTTCCGCCAAACGCGAGACTTCATCGATCAGATCGGCTTTGGTCATAGCGCCTCTTCACTCCTGCAAGAACCTTCATAACCTTCTCAAATTTCAGGGGTTTAATGCAAGTTGCGACTGGGATACGCGCTCTTAACTGACACCCTCGCGCGCAGCCCGGAGCTACTTCCAAAGGTAGTAGAAGCTGACCTGCTGCTCGAGCATCTTCTCGCGTCCCGGCAGATACTGTGAGACATCGCCGAGCAAGAGGTCCAGCAAGGTCTTGCGATCTTTATCGGGATGAACCAGCGAAGGTTCGCCCTTGATTCCCACGGATTTCGCAGTGTCCGCCACTGCAGCTTCGAAGTCGCCAACCTCGTCGATCAGCTTCATGGATTTCGCTTGTTCGCCGGTCCAGACCTTGCCATTGGCAATGGCCTTTACATCGCCGAATTTCATGCTGCGTCCGTCGGCCACGGCCTGCACGAACTGCCCAAACATGTTATCGATCAGCGACTGCATGTAGGCCTGCTCCGCCGGAGTCAGGTCACGCGACGGGTTCCCCGTGTCCTTGAACTCGCCGGTCTTGAGTACAACATCCTTGAGCTTGGCCCACTTCAGAAGATCGCCATAGTTCACCCACTGCGCGATCACGCCAATCGAACCGACAATGCTGCCATGGTCGGCATAAATCTTGTCGGAAGCCGAGGCCACATAGTACGCTCCGCTTGCGCCCACGGTCTCAATAGAAACCACAATGCGCTTCTTTTTCTCGTCGCGGATGCGCTTGACCTCGCGATAAATCTCCTCCGACGCGGCCACACCGCCGCCCGGCGAGTTGACGTGCAGAATGATGGCTTTGATGGAAGAGTCGTCCCCAAACTTCTTGAGTTGTCCGACCACCGGCTGGGGCGAAAGAATCACGCCGTCAAGATCGACTACGCCGATCCGGTCGCCGAAGCCTCCGATGCCAGCTTCGCCGCCTCCTGCATGCAGCGTGAGGTAGACCAGGGAAAACACCGCCAGCACGAAGAGGAAAAATGCTCCTCCGCCAATCAGGATCCAGAGCAGAGTGCGTGAGCGTCCTTCAGACATAAAGAAAGTTTAGCACCTGGGAGAACTTCTAGTTTCCAGTTTCCAGTTTCCAGTTTCCAGTCGGCTGCAGTTCCGTCTTCTGGAGAGACTGCATCAAGCCGTGAAGAAGACGGCTTACCTTACCCGAAACAAATGCCGACTGCCTGTAGAAAAACTAGAAACTTGTCTGTGACGGATGAACAATCACCCGGATCGCGCCGTGCTGAACCGTAACCTCAACCGGCGTTCGGCAGACGTATTCGCCGTCGGCATAGACATCAACTGGCCTGTCAGTTTCGACGCGCAGGCGGTTCGCCTGAAAGTATTCCACCTCGCGAATTTGCAGGTGACCGCCGGAATAGACAGTCGGGAACAGACAGAATAGTTTGAAGGGATTCATGCTACCGATCACGCAGACATCGAGCAGGCCATCGTCCAGTTTCGCGTGCGGGGCGATCTTCATACCGCCACCGTAGGTCCGAGTATTGGCAAAAGCGGCGAGTATCGTGGGCTGATCGCTGCTAGTTTTCCAGTTAGCTTCGTGGGCAGTTCCAGAAGCATCTTCTACTGGAGTCAGAATCTTCATCGGCAGCGGCGCGAATTGGAAAGCCGTTGGAATCAAACTTAGCGCATAACCGCCATGTCCGCGCACCCAGCGCGGCAACCGGTTCGCCCGGCGGGATACCTCAGCGTCGAGCCCTACACCGGCGGCACAGCAAAAGTACCGCGTATCGAATGACCCGCCCGCATCTTCGAGCGGTGTGATGGTTCCCAAATCAATTGTGCGCACATTGGTGGCGTTAGTGGCGTTGCCGCAGAACTTTCGCCAGGCCGCGACCGAATCGCTCACGCGGCGTAACCCAAGGGCGCAGGCGAAATCGTTGCCGCTGCCCGCTGGAATTACCAGCACAGGCAGGCCAAGCCTTACCAGTTGTCCCAGATGGCGGTGGATGGTTCCGTCGCCACCAAAGAGCAGGATCACATCGGCCTCATCGGAAGCCGTAGGCCTCCCGATGCGCCAGGTAATATGAAGATCGTGGACGTCCGCGTGAGCCTGAAAAGGCTTGAGATTTTTCTGAGAACATCCCAGCCCAAAAATGATAGCAGCGCGCATGTGCGCGGATGAGGGTAGCAGAAACAGCTGATGTGGGGACAGCCGCCCACGGCTGTCCGGCTGGGCAAAGCCCAGCAGCTTCTCGCGGTTTTCAGCTGGGAGCAAAGGGATTCACAAACGGCTTCTTCCAGATCCACGGATACTCCGTCCATTCACCGACTAACCCAAGCCGGACGGGGTTTTCGAGGATGTAGATTATCTTCGCGTCGAGGTTTTCCGACGAGCGCAGTACATGATCAAACGATTCGGGTTGCCAAACCCGTCCCTTGCGTCCCAGCGCTTTGTTGATCTTGTGGGCCGAAGCGCCTTTGACGGCATCCATGATCTCGGCGAGCGAATAAACCTCCATGGCCTCCCGGTTGACCAGCGGAGTGAAGATCATGTGAACATGATCCGGCATTACGACAGAGATGCGCAGGTCGAATTTCTCTCCATTGTCGTGGCGACAGCATTCGAGCACGATCGAACGCACGCGCTCAGGAATAATCCAGCGGTGATCGGTGCAGAATGTCACGAAGTGCTGCTTGTCGTCGCACTGAAGATGGGGAAGCTGTCTACGGTAGAAAGCCTTCGGCATGTTCTATGTGGGGACAGCCGCCCCGGCTGTCCAGCGGAGCGAAGCTCCGCAGTCTTGAAGTGTAAGCGGGAGTATGGAGTGAAAGGCTTGTCGAACGTCAAAAAACTGTCGTGTAATTTCAGATTGGGAAATCATGGCGGCGAAAAAACAGCGAGCTTCGCTCGACTGGACAGCCGAGGGCGGCTGTCCCCACATGAGTGGATCGCTCAATCAAGCGTCGTCCAATTATTTTTCGATTACCGCCACCTTGATTTTCTTGCCCACTCTGAGCACAAGTTTTATGGACGAGTCTTGAAAGTTAAGCAGCTTGTGTGGGGAAGTTTCAATAGATTCTCTTCCGTTTTGGTCCAGAAACTTCACCGAACCGGCCTTCAGCTTCCGCGCAGCGTCTGTTACCGAGCTAGCCAGCCCACATATAACCAGCAAACGGTCGAGTCTTATTCCGCGTAAAACGCCCTTCAATCCGATGGAGCGAAACCCTGGGTCAAATCCAATTCCATCGGGCGAATACTCCACATCCTCAGCATTCCCAGCATCCCATCGAAGATCTTCATACCTGACTCTGATTTCCTCGATGTTTTCCGGCACTTCATTCTTCTGGAACTGCTTTGCCCAATCCTCCCCCGCATTTACTGCCGCTTCCGCCGTATGGAAATCCACCACGATCCTCCGTGCCAACTCTTTCTTCGCCAGCATGGGATGAAGTTCGCGCTTCATCTTTTCGATGTCCGGGACCTGAACATCCGTCAGCAGCTCATAGTACCTCCACATCATCTTGTCGGAGATGGACATGACTTTGCCGTACATCTCCAGGGGCGGTTCGTGGATGCCGATGGCATTGTTCAGCGACTTCGACATTTTCTGTACGCCGTCGAGGCCTTCGAGAATTGGAGTGGTCAGCACCACTTGCGACTCCTGGCCGTAGGCGCGCTGCAGTTCGCGGCCCACCAGAAGGTTAAATTTCTGGTCGGTGCCGCCGAGTTCGACGTCGGCTTCGAGCGCGACCGAGTCGTATCCCTGGACCAGCGGGTAGAGCAACTCGTGCACGGAGATTGGCTTTTCGTCCTGAAAGCGCTTGTGAAAGTCTTCACGCTCCAGCAGTTTCGAAACGGTGTACTTCGCGGTTAGGCGCACGAAATCGTCGGAAGTGAACGGGCCCATCCAACGGCGGTTAAAGTCCACCACTGTTTTTTGCGGGTCGAGAATCATAAAGACCTGCGCCTTGTAGGTTTCGGCATTCTGCTCGATCTGCTCGCGTGAGAGCGGCGGGCGTGTGGCGGAGCGGCCCGTAGGGTCACCGATCATCCCGGTGAAATCGCCGATCATGAAGATGGCAGTGTGGCCGAGATCCTGGAAGTGCTTCAGCTTGCGCAGGACGACGGTGTGGCCGAGGTGCAAATCGGGGGCCGTCGGATCCATCCCCAGCTTCACCCGCAGGGGTTTGCCGGTGCTGCGGGACTTCTCCAGCTTGGCGCGAAGGTCGACCTCGCGAATGATTTCCGCGGAACCCTTCTTTAGATAGGTCAGTTGTTCGTCTACCGGTGCGAAGTTGGGCATCGAAAAGCATTATAGAGATTGGAGGGAGCAGAAGTCAGAATGCAGAGGTCAACTTGCAGAAGTAAAACCGGCGCTGATCAGGCGGTTCTAGGATGGGATGCCTTTGGCGGTACGGAGTGACGTTACGAAAATCGATGTGAGTTCCTGGGCTTCTCTGACCAGGGCATCCAACTTTTCGTGCTTCACGATTCCACCTTCAAGAAGCAATTCGAGCCAAAAAACGGTTTCGTCCACGTCTTCCAGAACGATGCCCAGCTTGGCGATGAATTCGGCCCTCGACCATGCCCGGCACGCAGCCCGATAGTTTGCCCCAACAGAGGTGCCCGAACGGAGAATTTGCTTCCCAGAATTCGGGCTTCCTCTTTGGGTGGCAGAGCGCGATACAAGCGTAAAATACGAAGGGCAAATTGCTTGGTTCGCGCCCTAAGATCTTGACTGTCCCCCACGAGCGCCAATTTTCAGATATTCGGGCACCGTGAGTCTGTGATGGATGTCACGCAATGCTCAATTCTTACTTCTGTACTTACTTCTGCACTCTGCCTTCTGCCTTTTGACTTGACTTCTCAAGCCTGCGCCCGCTCACTTCGAAATCCCCGCCCAGCACGACGTTGATCGCCTCGGTATACGCGATATGCTCTTGCTCCAGGATGCGGGCGGCCAGAGTCTGCTCGTCGTCGGTGTCGAGGACGGGGACAGTCTTCTGAACGATGATGGCGCCGTGATCGAGTTCCTCATCCACAAAATGCACGGTGCAGCCTGACACTTTCACGCCGTAGGCGAAAGCCTGCTCTTGCGCTTCGAGACCGGGAAACGCGGGGAGCAGAGACGGGTGAATGTTGAGGATGCGATGCGGGAACTGTTGCACGAACCAGGGCGATAGCAGGCGCATGTAGCCGGCCAGGCAGACGAGATCGACGCTATGCTGCTGGAGCGCGGCGACGACCTCGCGATCGTGCTCTTCGCGCGATTTGCCTTTCGACGGAATGATGAGCGCGTCAAGGCCTCTCTGTCGGGCAATTCCGATGCCGGGCGCCCCAGCGTTGTTGGAGATGACAACCGCAATCCGGGCGCCCGGGATACGGCCCGCATCGATGCTGTCGGCGATGGCTGCGAAGTTGGAGCCGCGTCCGGAGAGAAGAATGCCGAGGGATTTCATGGGAGCTTTCCGCAACACAAATTACTACTCACCACGGAGACACGGAGGACTTCTGACTTCGGCTATTCTAATTCGGAGAGCGCGTCCGTTAGGATAAGCGTGACCAGCCTACCGGCCTCCTCTGTGTCTCCGAGTCTCCGTGGTGAGCCGGCCTTGGTTCTCAGCTGTACGTCACCTTGCGCTCGCCTTTGACGATGCGGCCTACGGTATAAGCTTTCTCGCCCACGCGTTCAAGGAAGGTGTGGACCTTCTTGAATTTCGCGGAAGGGATCACCAGTAACATCCCCAGGCCCATGTTGAATGTGCGCAGCATCTCCTCTTGTTCCACGTTCCCCAACTGCTGCAAGTGCTCGAAGATAGGGAGCACGGGCCAGGAGCCGAGTTCAATGAGAGCGGCTGTGCCGCGGGGCAGCACTCGCGGAAGATTTTCGGTGATGCCGCCTCCGGTAATATGCGCCAGGGCGGAGACGCAATCCGCGTCGAGGAGCTTTTTCAGCGACGGCCAGTAGCTCTTGTGGGTCCGCATCAGCTCGTTGCCGACCTTGTTTTTGATTTCGTTGACATAGGTCTCCGGGGAATAGTGCGCCACCTCGAAGAGCAGCTTGCGCGCGAGCGAGTATCCGTTGGTGTGCAGGCCGTTCGAAGGCAGGCCAAGAACGATGTCCCCAATCTGCACGTTCTTGCCGGTAATGATGCGCTCCCGGTTGACCACGCCCACGATAAAGCCTGCCAGATCGTATTCGCCATCGGGATAGAAGCCGGGCATCTCGGCGGTCTCACCACCGATCAAGGCGCACCCGTTGTGCTTGCAGGCATCGGCGATGCCTTCTACTACTTGTTCGGCAATCGGGGGCTCAAGCTTCCCCGTGGCGAGATAATCCATGAAGAACAGCGGCGCGGCGCCTTGCACCAGGATATCGTTCACGCAGTGGTTCACCAGATCCCCACCGATCGTGGAATGCAACTGCATCTCGAACGCAACCTTTAGCTTGGTTCCCACGCCGTCAACGCTGGAGACGAGCACAGGGTCGATGTACTTGGCCTTGTCTACGGCGAAGAGGCCCCCAAAACCGCCAATTTCGCTAAGTACTCCGCGGGTAAACGTCTTGTGGGCGAGATATTTGATGCGCTGCTTAGTACGGTTGGCGCGGCTGATGTCCACACCGGCGTTGGCGTAAGTAACGGGGCTGGGAGTGGACGTGGGGTTCTTGGCCACGGGGTCTTCTTTTCGTATGTTGCCTGTAATTCTTGTGCGCGGGTAACGACACCAAGTCCCTTGCGAAGCCGCAGTGACTCCCAAGGTCGCTCATTGTAGCACGTTCAAAGTGGGGTGCTGAGATGGCGCTTGGTCCAGTTCGGGATTGCCGCATGCGGCAGAGACACTACACCCTCTCCGCGAGCGCGCACGCCCGTTCGTGACCGCAAGCCCGAACTAGTGAGCGATGAAGTCCGAGATGAAGTAGGCCAGAATCCCGAAAATGGCCAAGCCCGAGATTCCGTATGCGGTGAGTACCCAGGCGCCGCGGCCTTCATGATGCCTGGTGGTAGGCGTGGCTTGCTGCGAAACAGGAGAGACGACAGGGGCCCGATCTTCCATGCAAAACCTCCAAACGGAAAGATCGTGGCGCAAGTACATTATGCGTCACGTTTGCGCCGCGTCATGGCGAGGCGAACTTATGGCCAGGATTTTACTCCGGATTTGAGCGCGAGCAACAGAAAACTGTAGGGTGGCCGCCAGAGAACGGTAGGCAAAGGGATATGTCCGAGTTGCGCAACTTCCCGGCTTACGGTACAAACGGCGCAGGGTTTAGTCTTTACTTTATGCGCAATCTCGTTCTCGCCTACGTCCTTGTTTGTACCTTAGGTCTTCCCGCAACCTCCGCTCCCTTGCGACAGTCTAGTCAAAGCCAGGCCACGGACCGACCGGGGAGGCCAAAAAAGTCATCCAGGACGGGTGAAAACACGATTGCCAAGCCAGCAGAGATCTCGGCGGACAAGCCTCCTGAGAAGAAAGCGGACTATTCGCAGGAGGCGTTTGTTATCGAGCAACTGCGGTCCAGCTATCGTTTTGAGAGCGACGGGACGGGGCGGAGGGACTCAATTGCCCGCATTCGAGTGCAGAGCGAGGCCGGCGTGCAACAGTGGGGTCAGTTGCAGGTGGGTTACAACTCGGCCAACGAGCGGGTTGAGATCCCCTATGTGCGGGTTCTGAAGGAAGATGGAAGCATCGTGAAGGCAGGTGATGACGCGGTGCAGGACCTGAGCGCTCCGCTGGAACGCGAAGCCCCTGTCTACACTGACTATCGCCAGAAGCATATTACGGTCCCAGGCCTGCGGCCTGGCGAAGTGCTGGAATATGACCTGGTCACGATAGTGCACACGCCCCTGGCCGCGGGTCAGTTCTGGAGCGAATACAACTTCGATCAGAACAACATCGTGCTCGACGAGCAGTTCGATGTTGATACTCCGGCGGACCGTACTGTGAAACTCAAGAGCAAGTCTGGAATGGATCCGAAGATCACCGAGCAAAACGGAAGGCGCATCTATCACTGGTCGAATTCCCACCTGGAACGTGAAGACGATAAAAAAGAGAAGGACAAGAAGAAAAAGAAGAAGAAGGGGGAAGATGAGCGGCCTGACATTCAGCTGACAACTTTCGGGACGTGGGAAGAAATCGGACGCTGGTACGCGAGCCTGGAAAAAGATCGCCGTGTTCCCTCCATGGAAGTCCGTGGCAAGGCAGAGGCATTGACCAAGGGACTAACCAGTGATCTGGAGAAGACCGAAGCGCTGTACGATTTCGTCGCGAAGAACTTTCGCTACGTAAGTCTTTCGTTGGGGCTGGGACGATACCAGCCGCATTCAGCCACGGACGTACTCCACAATCAGTACGGAGACTGCAAGGACAAACACACGCTGCTGGAGTCACTGCTCGAAGCCGAGGGTTTGCATGCATCGTCCGTGCTGATCAACTCAAGCCGCAAGCTCGACCCGGACGTTCCTTCCCCGTCGCAGTTCGATCACGTCATTACCCTGTTACCGATGGGCAAGGACGAAGTTTGGATGGATACGACCAGCGAGGTGGCTCCTTTCCGGTTGCTGGCTTTTACCCTGCGAAACAAGCAGGCGCTGGTCATTCCTGCGGACGGTAAACCGCACCTGGAGGAAACCCCCGCCGATACTCCCATGCCGGACTTCGAGCGATCGGAGATTGACGGCAAGATCAATGAGATTGGCAAGTTGGAAGCGCACGTACATTATGTCTTCCGCGGCGACGAAGAATTGTTGCTGCGTTCGATCTTCCGTCGCGTGCCCCAGGCGAACTGGCAACGCGTGGTGGAAAACGTAAATGTGGGGTTGGGTGGCGACATCACGAATCTCAAGGTCAGCGATCCCGCTGCCACGCGCGAACCGTTCACCATGTCCTATGACATTTCACGAGCGAACTTCCTCGACTGGTCGAAGAAAAAGACGGAGATGCTCCTTCCCCTTTCCTCGTTCAGCCTGCCCGACATAGGAAATGACGATGGCGACGCGGAGGCCGAACCGCTCAAGCTGGGTCCAAAGGCGGAGTATTCGTACAAAATCAAGTTGGAGCTTCCGGCGAAGTATACGGCGCGAGTCCCGCTTCCGTTCTCGCTGAAGCGCGATTACGCGGAATACGAGGCGACTTACAAACTTGAGGGCAATGCCTTCACCGCAGGCCGTAAGCTGACACTGCGTCAGGATGAGTTGCCGGCAGCACGTGGACCGGACTACGAGTCCTTCCGGCGGGCTGTGACGGCCGATCTGGGACAACATCTTTCTTTAGAGAATGCAACGGCGGGAGCGCTCGTTCCTCCCGCTGACATGAAGGCAGACGATCTTGTGGACAGTGGCCGCGCGGCGATGGCCAGCGGCAATTTCGCGGTTGCTATCGCACTGCTGAAGCGGGCCACCGAGGTCGATCCCAAGCACAAGACCGCATGGAACAATCTGGGCCTGGTGTATCTGGCCACACGAGAGAACGATGCCGCGATTGCCGCACTACGAAAGCAGATTGAAATCAATCCCTACGACGAGTTTGCCTACAACAATCTAGGGCGTGCTTACTGGCAGGAACGCAAGTATGACGATGCCGTGACCGCATTCCACAAGCAGCTTGAAATGAATCCGCTCGACAAGTTTGCGCACGCCAATCTGGGCGCCATGTATGCCGAGTGGCATAAGTATGACGAAGCTGCTCCCGAACTGGAGAAAGCCGCATCCCTGACGCCGGAGAGCGCGGAGTTGCAGGTCAGTCTGGGCGATGCCTACCTGAATCAGGGGCAGGACGATAAAGCGCTGGCGGCGTTCGATCATGCGGTAGAACTTTCCGCCACGCCGCTGGTGTGGAACAACATCGCATACCAGTTATCGCTCAAGAAAGCACATCTCGATCGCGCGCAGCAGTATGCGGAGTCGGCGGTCTCAGCCACGGCCGCGGCATTACGCAATATTTCGCTGGACCGCCTCACGCAGCAGGAGTTGCCGCTCGTCCCCTCGCTCATTGCGTATTGGGACACGCTGGGCTGGGTCCATTTTTCCGAAGGCAATCTCGACAAGGCCGAAAAGTACGTGGCAGCGGCTTGGGAACTTGGTCAACACGGAGAGGTAGGCGACCATCTCGGACAAATCTACGAGAAGCAAGGTGACAAAGATCGCGCGCTGCGGACTTATGCAATGTCGATGAGCGGACTCCGTCCCATCCCGGAAACTCACGTCCGGCTTGCCGCGCTGGCGGGAAGCGACGCCAAAGCGGATGCCGCGGTGACGAAATACAAAGACGATTTGCTGCACCGGCGGACCATCGATGTAGGCAAGGCGAAAGAGACGGGCAACGCCGAGTTCTTTGTCCTGCTGAGCGGGGGCGCCGGTTCGGCCGCCAAGGCTGAAAGCGTGAAATATGTCAGTGGAGATGAAAAGTTAAAACCATTCTCCGAGGCGCTTCGCACCTCCGACTATCACCTGACGTTTCCTGACAGTACTCCTGTCAAGGTGTTGCGTCGCGGAACTCTTTCCTGCTCAACTGCAACCGGCAATTGCATGTTTGTGCTCATACTGCCGGACGATGTCAGAACGGTGGATTGAGGGAAGGGCGTCAATTTTCACTTTGGCCACAAGATTCGGATAGTCCATTCACCGGCCTTCCTCGTACGCTTCCCTTATCATGACCAGCAATGCCATACTCGCAACTGAAGCCCCGAGCGTAATGTCCATCACACAGCCCAATCCGAACGCGGCCAACGAACTCGCGAATCACGCTCCCCATCACCCGGCGGACGGCTCGAAGGAAGACCACCGCTGGAACGCGGTGATTGCACGCGACACCGCCTATGACGGGCAATTCGTATTCGGAGTCTCCTCGACTGGTGTTTATTGCCGGCCGTCGTGTCCTGCGCGTCGTCCGCGGCTGGAGAACGTCACGTTCTTCCATGGTCCCGAGCAGGCGGAGCGGGCCGGCTACCGCGCTTGCTTGCGGTGCAAGCCAAAGTCCGCCAGCGGCCCTTCGCAATCGAAGGGCGTAAAGCAGATCTGTCGCTACATCGAGCAGCACCTCGACGAGCCCATCACTCTTGAGCGCCTGGGCAAAGAATTCAAGCAGAGTCCTTTCCACTTGCAGCGGCGCTTCAAGGCGGCGCTGGGGATCACGCCGCGCGAATACGCCGACTCTTGCCGCCTGCGTCTTCTGAAGCGCAACCTTCAGGCCGGAAACAATGTCACTCGCGCCATGTACGACGCGGGTTACGGTTCCAGCAGCCGGCTCTACGAGCGCACGGCCTCGCAACTGGGCATGACCCCTGACAAGTACCGCAGGGGTGCGATCGCGGCGGCAATCCGCTATACCTGTGCCGATTCGCCTCTCGGCCGCATGCTGATCGCAGCCACCGAGCGCGGCGTGTGCGCCATCCAGTTCGCCGGCTCCGATGGTGAGTTGCTCGAAGGCCTTAAGCGTGAATTTCCCTTCGCCGTCCGCAAGTCCGATGACAGCGGATTGAAGTCATGGGTCGGCGCGCTGTTGCGCCAGATGCACGGCCGTGAAGGAGACTCATCGTTGCCGCTGGACATTCGTGCCACCGCCTTCCAACGCCGAGTGTGGACGCACCTGCAGTCAATCCCCTTCGGTGGGACGCAATCCTACGGTCAGGTTGCGAAGGCCATCGGTGAGCCTCGCGCCTCGCGCGCCGTGGCTCGTGCCTGCGCGACCAACCCAGTCGCGGTCGCGATTCCCTGCCATCGTGTGGTTCGCGGAGATGGCGGCATGGGCGGCTATCGCTGGGGAATGGAGCGGAAGAAAGCTCTGCTGGAGATGGAACAGCGGGGATTGTAAAGAGGGGCCAAGATTACGATAATAGGCTGAGAAACGGAGAAATCGGCCATGCAGGTCAACCTACCCCCCGACTTGGAGAGCCTGGTAAACAAGCGTCTTTCCAGCGGTGGTTACGCCAGTGTCGAAGATGTATTCCGCCGTGCTCTTGAAGCTCAGGACGCCGAAGAAAGGTGGAGCGAAGAGGAGCGGCTGGCCTTGACGGCCCACATCGAAGAAGGATTCCTACAGGCCGAGCGCGGTGAGCTGATTGACGGTACTCAGGTCCGCGATCAAATTCAGGCGATGAAAGATAACTGGCATCAAGAACGTGCGCAGAAAAGATGAGCTCTTATGCTCTGACGCCACTCGCCAAAGTCGATATTTTTGACATCTGGTCCTACATCGCCGATGACAGCGAGGACATCGCCAACCGCGTGGAACAGGCGATCTATGATGCCTGTGCATTTGTTGCCGAAGCTCCCATGCGCGGCCATTCCCGTTCCGACCTCACGAGCCGTGGGCTGCGTTTCTGGACGCTCCCTCGTTATCCCAACTACACGGTTGTTTATCGGCCCGAGACGTCGCCCCTTCAGGTTGTCGCCGTTCTGCACGGGAAAAGAAATCTACGGCGCATTTTGAAACAGCGCCGATGATCCATTCACCAAACATGGGGCTATCTGGTCGCTGAAAGAGCGACAGGGATCAGCCGTGCCATGCGCGCCTTTCGCATACTGCGAAAGGTGGACAGTCCGGGGCTGGCCCGGCCTTTCCTCCCATCCCATCTGCGGAGCACCCGGCGCGCCAAAATCTTAAGAGATACGATTCCCGCCTTGGCGCCGGCGCACTACGAGCCAGTTCAGCAGTCCCACGATGACGGTAACTCCCAGAAGAAACGACTTGCTGAAATCCATTCCAGCCAACAGAACCAGGCAGGTCAACACACCCAGCACCGCAAATAGCGGCCCGGCAGGCAAACGGAACGTGGCTGCCTGCGGTTGTTGTTTGCGCAGCACAGGAACAGACGCGCACACCAGCGCATAAGAGAGCAGGCGTGCGCCCGCCGAGAGCGTTGCATTTCCCGCAAAACTGCCCAACATGGAAAACATCCACACTAATGCAACGAAGAGCAGGATCGAAAAATACGGCGTGCGGAACGTAGGATGCACAGCCGCAAACGGTGCAGGAAAGTCGCCGCGTTCTGCGAGCGCGAACGTGATGCGCGGAGTCGCCAGAATATTCGCGCTCAGATATCCGTAGACCGAAATCAGTGCTCCGACTGCGACCACGATCGCGCCGCTGGGTCCGAGGATGATGCGGGCCACGTCGGCCAACGGCCGCTCACTGTGGGCGGGGTCGGGCAGCACGCCGACGACGACCCACTGAATCAGGGAGTAGATCGCGGCACAGATCAACAGAGTCACAAAAAGTCCAAATACCGTATCTTTACGCGGATCCTTGGCCTCTCCCCCAGAAATCAACGCAGCCTCGAAACCTCCATAGGCGAAGATCAGCAACACGATGGCGTGCGACCATGCCTTCTTGTCAGCGGAAACGCTGAGCAGGGGCATGACCCAACCGCGATGGAGCAGGTAAAACACTCCCACGACGCAAACCAGCATGAGAGGCAGAAGCTTGCCGACGGTGAAAGCGTTGCTTACCTGCGCGCCCATGCGAACACCGCGATAGTTAATCGCTGCCAGGATCCCGACCAGCAGCGTGAGTATCAGGAATCTTGGGACGGGCTGAGTGGCCCGAGGCCAGAACTGCGCCAGGTAGATCACGAACAAGTTGGCATTGGCTGCGCATGAGGCGATGCGCACCACCCAGGTCAGCCAGCCCACCTCGATACCGGCCAGCCGTCCGAACGCGGCGCGCACGTAAAGGTAAGGCCCGCCCGACGCGGTGAACTGAGACGCCACTTCGGCGAAGCAGGCCATAATAACGGCCACGGCAGCTCCTGCCAGTAAGACGGCCCACACGCTTGCTGGTCCGATCAGACCGGCGATCACCGAGGGCAGGCCAAAGACCCCGCTCCCGATGACGCAGTTCACGGTGAGTGCGACCAGGCTCCAACGGCCAATGGCACGGACAAGTTCTTTGCGAGGCGCGCTTCCCGAGGCCGTTTCTGTCACCGCGCGTTTGTATCACAAATCTCATTTCTCTTGATAATGGCGAGCGGTGGTCGTCTAGAATCCGCTCTAAAATCGTGCCAATCCGAAGCGAGATCCAGGCAGTATGACCGCAAAGGCCTTGTCCATTGCGGCTTTCCGCCGGTTTTCGACGCGATGAGCGCTCTCTCAGACGAAAGTAATGGCTCGAATTACCAAAGCGCATGCACGTGGGACATCTATTCGCGTCGCTCTGCCGATGAGATGTTGAGACGGCACTGAAAGCTCACCACTCAAGAGATCGTTATTCAAAGCACATGGCGAAAGAAGATTACCTGGACGACCTCCATCTCCGCATCGCACGCGTAACCGACGACCTGCGCACCATCCAGCGGGAACTCAATTGTGCTGCGATGCAGGCTCCGAGCGACCCCGAATTGATGGAGGCACTCAATGCACTATCCGAGACCGAGCCCATCGAAACCCTGCGTTCGTCTCTCGATCAGATGCGGCATTTCCTGTGGTTCTACACGCAGGTGATGAGCAACGAACCAGAGCTCGGGGACAAATTGCGGCAAGCCACCCCGGCGAAGATGGCGAGCGATGAGAGCCCTAAAGTTGAGAGCTCATTTCTGGATAAGCTGTCCCGCGCGGACGAGGCCATGATGCTGCAGTACTTGGCCGAGGCGAAGCAGCGCAAACCAAACTGATGTCATGCCGCTCAGTGCGACTGTGCCCTCTCCTGCAATTTGCCAACAGCTCAGACTCCGCGAACGACCGTTCGTAGAACCTCGCCGGCCGGGCTCAACACCACGAAACTTGCTTCGACTCCGGGAGCGAGGATGCCGTGATGCTGTGCAAGTCCCACGGCTCGTGCCGGGTTCAGCGTCGCGGCCTGCACGGCATCCCGCAGGCTCCAGTTGGCGAACTCGGTGACATTACGGACTGCTCGATCCATGGTCAGCGTGCTTCCCGCGAGTCTGCCGTCTGTTGTGCACTTGCCATCCTTGACATCCACCTGGATGGGCCCGAGTTGGTAGCGCCCGTCGGGCATGCCGGCCGCAGCGATGGCATCGGTGATCAGCACTGCGAGTTCAACCCCTTTCGCCTGCAGGAACAGCTTTACAATCGCGGGAGAAACATGAATGCCGTCGGCGATGATATCGGCGCCAATCTGGCTGTCGGTAAGCACTTCGCCGAGGATGCCCGGGTCGCGATGATCGAGCGGACGCATGGCATTGAAAGTATGCGTGGCGTGACGCGCTCCGGCGTTCACGGCGGCTTGTGCAATCGACATCTCGGCATCGGAGTGTCCGATGCTGACGCAGACATTTCTCGCCGCGGCTTCGGCGATCACTTCCAGCGCGCCAGGAAGCTCGGGAGCAATCGTCATCATGCCAATGTGTCCCCGAGAGGCTTGCCAAAACCTCTCGAAGATCTCAAGGCTCGGCAGCACCAGATTTTCTGGCGGATGCACTCCTCGGCGTTTGTGGCTGAGAAATGGGCCTTCCAAATGGATGCCGAGCGGCCGAGCCAGCACCGTATTGCCGTTTTTACCCGTAGTCCCAGCTTCGATCGCGCCGGCCAGGCGCTCCAGCGCGGCGCACGTCTGATCGAGCGGGGCCGCAACAGTGGTCGGGAAATAGCCCGTCACACCGTGCGTCGCCAGAAATTTGCCCAGACGTGGCAGTTCCGCCTGCGAGGCCAACATGACATCCAGCCCAGCCCCCCCGTGCATGTGGATATCGACATAGCCCGGCGCAATCGCCGCGTCATCGAAATCGATGCGCGCAATATTGTTCGGAGCCGCTTTCGCCGAGCGGGATGAAATCTCGGTGATCTGCCCGTCTTCGACAAAAAGGAGCGGGTGCTGGATCTCCTGGAGGGGCGTGTAGAGGCGGCGCGCGGTGAATAGGGTTCTCATGAAAGCTTGTCTGCGAGGCTATGGTATTCGCACCGGGAGTTCCAGACAAATCTCCACGCGCCAGTCTCCTCTCGTCAGCGGCGACATCCTCAGAGTCGCTGAATGTTATAATTTTGCAGTAAGAGAGCGGTTAACGTTGAGGGCACGGCGCATTCCTTTTCGTGTCCTTGATAACGTCGGGGAGTGGCTCAGCCTGGTAGAGCACCTGGTTCGGGACCAGGGGGTCGGAGGTTCAAATCCTCTCTCCCCGACCAATAATTTCGTTCCTTCGTTTCAGGGACTTGCGGACCAACCCATCCTTCACTTTTGAACCCAAGGCCAGGTCACGCGCGGTGATACCTTTATTGAATCGCGACACCCAAGCCTTCCAACCCACTGTATATTGCGCGCCAGACTGGAGGTGGACAATGCGCCTGTGTAAAGTGGGCGCGCCGTTCGTTGTCCTTGTCGTGGCGATCTCCATGTAATGGGCCGACGCTTCGAAGCCTGCCTCTCCGTCTTATGGGCGCACGCCACAACGCTTCGCGCGCGGCAAGTATCTGGCCGAACTCGCGCACTGCTTCGATTGTCATTCTGTGAGGGATGGGAAGGGGAATCAGGTCCTGGGCATGAGGGGTGCCGGACGCGTGCTGCCGGCAGAAGAGAGCAAAATTCCACGCCCACACTTCCTCGTGTGCCCGAATATAACGCCGGACCGCGAAACAGGCGCGGGATCGTGGAGTGACGTGCAACTGGCACGGGCTATTCGCGAGGGCATCGGCCACGATGGACGCATTCTGAACAAGACGATGCCCTATTGGAACTTCCGTTATCTGACTGACGAGGACCTTGCATCCATCATCGTATTCCTGCGCAGCATCCCGGCTGTGCAGCATCCGCTCCCAAAACGAGATTTGGTGGAGCAACCGGTCATCGACTGGCGCCCCGAGGTGCAGCCGCCCCCATCGCCCTCAGATGCACCTGAGACGGCGCGCCACGGCGAATACCTGGTTCACATTGGCAGCTGCACAGGGTGCCACACCACTGCCGATGCGCAGGATCGGCCTGTGCCGGGCATGCTGTTCGCCGGCGGTAGAGTCTTCGTCCGCCCGTGGGGCACCGCCGCCAGCGCCAATCTCACGCGCGATCCCTCGGGAATTGGCTATTACGACGAGGCGCAGTTCATCCGGACCATCCGCAGTGGCCGTGTGGGTGCGCGCGCCCTCAACCGCACCATGCCGTACCCTCTCTACAGCCACCTTAGCGATGACGATCTGAAGGCTATATTTGCCTATCTACGGACGCTGCCACCGGTGCAGCATCGCGTGGACAATACCGAACCAGCCACGCTCTGTCCTAAAGATAAGAACCGTCACGGGTTCGGAGATAGGAACTAAGAACAAGACTGAACCCAGAACTGCTGAAGGTCACCAGAAGAGTTCGAAAATCGTCCTCTAGGGCCGACCAACAATTCTCGCACATTCTTTTCAGGAACTTGCGGACCCAGCCATCCTTCACTTTTGAACTGGATGCTTGTTCCATGCGTGTAATTGATTCCATGACAATGTCGGCTCCCTAGCTCCGAGTAAACTTGGTGGTGCTAACCAACCAAAACGCTCGGGAGAAAAGGAGCCGATATGTTGATTATAGGATGCGATTACCACCCGAGCTTTCAGCAAATTGCGTTTGTCGATACCGACACAGGGGAGTTACAGGAACGGTGCCTCGAGCACCGCGAGGAAGCAGAGAAGTTCTACCGTGATCTTGGGGCACAGGGAATGAAAGTACGTGTGGGGATGGAAGCCAGCGGGCATGCGCGCTGGTTCGAGCGACTACTGGC
>WNFC01000299.1_pt1 | contig 98626 bp, 86 predicted proteins | sample 5400541 | NCBI WGS metagenome assembly WNFC01 (sample SAMN13153342, study PRJNA577476) | soil metagenome | isolation source: 120 cm saprolite under Douglas fir tree site 2 hole 2 replicate 1 | place: USA:California | collected 2015-04-18
GATGCGCGGTTCACCGGTCACGGCGACAAGCCGGCCAGGGACGTGCTCGGCGAGGTCTACGAGTACTTCCTGGAGAAGTTCGCCCGAGCCGAGGGCAAACGCGGCGGCGAGTTTTACACCCCCGCGAGCGTGGTAAGGGTTCTCGTGGAGGTACTGGAACCGTACGCTGGCCGCGTCTACGACCCGTGCTGCGGGTCGGGCGGCATGTTCGTCCAGGCGGAGAAGTTCGTCCTCGCCCACCGGGGCCGGCGCGATGACATCGCCGTCTACGGCCAGGAATCCAATGAGCGTACCTGGCGCCTTGCCCAGATGAACCTCGCGATCCACGGCATCACAGGGGATCTGAGCAAGCGCTGGGCGGACACGTTCTATGAGGACAAGCACCCGGACTGGAAGTTCGACTTTATCCTGGCCAATCCCCCCTTCAATATGTCGGACTGGGCGCGGCGGACCGACGATCCGCGCTGGCGGTACGGCACTCCCCCGGCCGGCAACGCCAACTTCGCCTGGCTCCAGCACGTCATCTCCAAGCTAAGCTCGCGCGGGGCAGCGGGCGTCGTCTTGGCCAACGGCTCCATGTCCTCGAATCAATCCGGCGAAGGCGAAATCCGCGCCGCCCTGGTCGAGGCCGACCTGGTGGCCTGCATGATCGCGCTGCCGCCGCAGCTCTTCAGGACCACCCAGATCCCGGCCTGCCTGTGGTTCTTCGCCAAGGACAAGACCCCGCAGGGTGCCAGGCGACTGGTCGACCGGCGCGGTGAAATCCTGTTCATCGACGCGCGGAACATGGGCACAATGCTCGACCGCACCGAGCGAATCCTGCCCCCCGAGGACATCTCCAAGATCGCAGGCGCCTACCACGCCTGGCGCGGCACTCCCTCGGCCCGTGAGGCTGGCCTGACATACGAAGACGTGCCCGGCTTCTGCTACTCGGCCACGACCGAGGAGATCCGCAAACACGAGCATGTGCTCACGCCAGGTCGCTACGTCGGCTCTGCCGAGTCCGACGACGATGACCGCGAGCCAATCGCCGAAAAAATCGACCGCCTGACCAAAGAACTCTTCGCGCATTTCGACGAGTCCGCCCTCATAGAAAAAGTGGTCCGTCAGCAGTTGGAGGGTCTGAGCTATGACTGCTAATACATCCAGTGGCGTGGAGACACCTCATATCCCAGGAAACTATGGCGACTTGGCCGAACATTGGTCCTGGGCACGTCTCGATGATCTATGCGAGGGCATCTACGATTGCCCACACTCGACACCCAAGCTTGCCGCAACGGGACCATATGTTGCCCGAACTCAAGATGTCTCTTCTGGCGTCTTTCTCACCAAGGAAGCAGCACATGTCTCCGACGAGACATATACCGAGCGTACAAAACGAGCCATTCCAAGTCGAGGCGATTTGCTCTACAGTCGCGAAGGAACATACTTCGGCATTGCGGCAGAAATCCCAAGGGGAATCAAAGTCTGCCTAGGACAGAGGATGGTTCTGATTCGGCCAGATAAAGATAGCATCGATTTCCGGTTCCTGCGTCATTGGCTTAATTCGCCGCTGATGGCATCATACATTCATGGGTTTCGAGACGGTTCTGTTGCTGAACGCCTTAACCTCCCAACGATCCGTTCCCTGCCTGTCCTGGTACCGCCTGCATTTGAACAGAAGGCCATCGCTGACGTGCTTGGGGCGCTCGACGACAAGATCGCCATCAACGAACGGATCGTCGCGACCGGAGAAGACCTCGCAATCACCGTTGCCTCAAGCAAACGGTGGGCCTCCATTATCCCGCTCGGCGAGATCGTCCGGCACGTGCGTGATCAGGTGTCTCCGGAGACGTTCGCCATCGATCGCGTGGCTCACTACAGTCTGCCTGCCTTCGACGCTGGACAAATGCCTGAGCTAGTTTCCCCGACCGCAATTAAAAGTAGCAAGTTCCTTGTCAACGGACCTTCAGTGCTTCTATCCAAGTTGAATCCTTCAATCCCACGAGTGTGGAGTGTCGATCCGTCGCCGGACGTGCCTGCACTGGCGTCGACAGAGTTCTTGGTACTCAAGCCGATCGACGGCATATCAGCTCACGAAATCTGGGCGGTTAGCAGCCAGCCAGATTTCATCAATGAGCTTACCGCCAAAGTGACTGGAACATCTAACAGTCACCAACGGGTAAAGCCGACTGATCTCCTCAATACCAGAATAGTAGATCCACGTGCAATTTCAGACGGCATACGCGGCCTTATCTCTTCTATCGCGGACCGGGCTAGACGGGCGCGGCGAGAATCCCTCGCGCTTACCGAGTTGCGAGACACCCTGTTGCCGAGGCTTATGTCGGGGGAAATTCGGGTGCGGGATGCGGAGAAGGTTGTTAAGGAGGTGACATGACAATGTCGTTCGGGAAAATGAGTGAGTCCCATTGGGAAGCCTTCGCCATGGACACGCTCGGGGAGCTGGCCTGGCATACGGCCGAGGGCAAGGCGATTGCTCCCGGTTCGGGTGAGCGGGAGTCTTGGGACGAGCTGATCATCCCGCATCGGGTGCGGGACGCTATCGACCGGATCAATCCGCAGCTTCCGCCTTCGGCGGTTGACGAGGCCCTCAATATCGTCCTCACGGCCAAGTCTCGTGACGCGCGCGGCGAGAACCGCCAGGTGCACGAGTATCTCACCAAGGGCATCAGGAGCGTCGTCTATACGGATGCCTACGGCGCGGAGCAGAACCCGACGATTCACCTGCTCGACCCGCGTGACCCGTATGCCAACGACTTCCTCGCTGTCAACCAAGTGAGCGTGATTGATGGGGATCACAAGCGGCGGTTCGACATCGTGCTCTATGTCAACGGCATGCCGCTCGGCATCATCGAGCTGAAGAACGCTGGCAGCAAGGATGCTGACCTGAGGGCCGCGCATGCTCAGCCCATGACCTACGTGGAGGAACTTCCGCTGGCGTTTCGCTGCAATATGGCCAGCGTGATCTCGGACGGGATCACCGCCACGTGCGGCACCGCGTTCACGACCTTCGAGCATTTCGCGCCGTGGAACGTGGACGAGCAGGGCGAACCCGTCCCGCAGCCGCCGGCGATCGATGAGGACCTGCCGCTTTGCCTGATCCTGCACGGGCTGTTCGAGCAGGGCCGGTTCATCGAGCTGCTCAAGGGCTACGTGGCCTTCGCCCGGTCGGACAACGGCCTGATCAAGCGGCTTGCCAAGCCGCACCAGTACTTCGCTGTGTCCAAAGCGGTGGACAAGACCATAGAGGCCGTCCGCAGCGACGGCCACGCGGGCGTGGTCTGGCACACCCAGGGCTCCGGCAAGTCCCTGGAGATGGAGCTGTACGCCAACCAGGTGCTCACCCATCCGTCGCTCGGCAACCCGACGATAGTGGTGCTCACCGACCGTACCGATCTCGACGATCAGCTGTACGACACGTTTGAGGCCAGCGAGCTGCTCCCCGACAAGCCGCACCAGGTGGCGACCCGCGACGAGCTGCGTACCGAGCTGGCCAGCCGGCAATCCGGCGGCATCATCTTCACCACGCTGCAGAAGTTCGGCCGTACCAAGGCCGAACGCGACGCCGGAGAAAGTCATCCCCTGCTGTCCGACCGGCGCAACATCATTGTCATCGTCGACGAGGCGTACCGCAGCCACTATGACGACCTGAACGGGTACGCCAGGCACCTGCGTGACGCCCTGCCGCACGCGACGATGATCGCCTTCACCGGCACCCCGATCTCCACAGCGGAACGCGACACCCAGCTGGTGTTTGGCGACTACATCGATGTCTACGACCTGACCCGGGCGGTCGATGATGGCGCCACGGTCCCGGTGTTTTACGAGAGCAGGCTGATCCCGGTTGACCTGCCCGCAAGCGTGGACCCCGATCTGATCGATGAGCGGGCCGACGAGGCCACTGCCGGGCTCGACGACTCCGAACGTGAGCGCGTCCAGCAGGCAGTCGCGGTGATGAACGCCCTCTACGGTGCCCCGGACAGGCTGCGGGTGCTGGCCAGCGATCTCGTCGAGCACTGGGAATCTCGGTCGCAGGAGATACGCAAGTTCATCGAGATCCCCGGCAAGGACATGATCGTGTGCTCCACGCGCGAGATCTGCGCGAAGCTATACGAGCAAATTATCGGCATAAGGCCGGACTGGCACCACAATGACATCCACAAGGGGAAGATCAAGGTCGTTTACACGGGCGGGCCGACCGACCCGGCGGACATCAGGAAGCACGTGCGGCGCCCCTCGCAGAACAAGGTGATCCAGCGGCGGGCCAAGGATCCCGATGACGAGTTTGAGCTGGTGATCGTCCAGTCGATGTGGCTCACTGGGTTCGACTCCCCGCCGCTGCATACCATGTATGTCGACAAGCCGATGCGCGGGGCGGCCCTCATGCAGGCGCTCGCACGGGTGAACCGCACCTTCCGCGGTAAGAAGGACGGCCTGCTCGTTGGGTACGCGCCGCTGACCGAGAACCTATACGCCGCGTTTGCCGAGTACACCGCGAACGACCAGACAACCAAGCCGCTCGGCCGGGACATCGACGCGGCCCTGGCGAAGGTCAACGACCTGCTCTCCGTCATCGGCGATGTGATTCTGGCCGGGTACGACTGGCGTGGCATGCGAGCCGCCAGGTCAGCCCGGGCCTACCGCGAGGCTGTGCTCGGAGCCGTCAACTACCTGCGCGACCCAGGGCACCCAGAGAACCAGACAGGCGACGACGAGCCCACCCTCGCCGAGCGGTTCAGGGCGGCCTCCGCTCAGCTGGCCCGGTTCTACGCGCTGTGCTCCAGCAGCGGTGCCCTCGCCGACTACCGTGAGGACATCGCCTTTTTCGAGGAAATCCGGGTCTGGATGGCCAAGTTTGACGCGGAGGACCGCAAGGCACGCGGACTGTCCGTGCCCGCAGACGTCGAACTCTACCTGCGGCAGCTCACCGCCGGGGCGGTCGAGGCAGGCGGCGTCACCGACATCTATGCGGCAGCGGGCATTGGCAGGCCCGACCTGTCACACCTGGACGAGGCGTTCATCAAGCGGATGCAGGAGGCGAAGAACCCGCACCTGGCGATCGAGGCGTTGCGCCGGCTGGTCGAGCTGGAGATGCGCAAGGTCACCAGACACAACGTGGTGCGCCAGCAAAGCTTCTCTGACCGGCTGCGCAGGCTCATGACCCAGTACACCAGTCAGCACCTGACCGCCGCGCAGATCATCGCCGAACTGGTGGCCATCGCAAAGGAAGTGTCGACGGACGCCGACCGCGGCAGCCAGTTCCGGCCGCCGCTGAACGGTGACGAGCTGGCCTTCTACGATGCCGTGGCGCAGAACGAGTCGGCTGTCGCGGAGATGGGAACCGGCGTGCTCGCCAACATCGCTCGCGATCTCGTCAGGGTGCTCCGCCAAGATGTCACCACCGACTGGGTGTCGCGGGACGACGTGCGGGCGAAGATCCGCTCGACGATCAAGCGGCTGCTCGCCAGGTACGGCTATCCGCCGGACGCCCAGCCCGGCGCTACCGAGCTTGTCCTGCGCCAAATGGAGACCTTCGCCGAAGAATGGTCCCCCGACGCCCGGTACTAGGGTCAGCTGGTCGGTATCCCGTCCGGGGCACGGCCAGCTGCGGGGAGAAATCGCAGGACCAGGGCCTTAGCCACTGCCCGTTCGGAATAGTGACCTTGAACTCTTTGCCTGAGGATCCCACTGGACCCGCGGAAATGTCAGCGGGTGGTGGTGTGATGGCCTGCATGGAGACGTTTACCCTGGTCCCGCGGGGGCCGTTCTCGCTCGCGGCCAGCATCAAGTTTCTCGAGGGCTTCACGCCCGCGGCGTACAGCGGATCCGTGGATAGCGTGCTCGAGCTCGCGTTCCCGGTGGAGGGCAGCTGGCAGATCGTCGGCGTCCGGGTGCGCCAGGACGCCGGCGACATGACAGCTGGCGACGTGACGGCCGAGATCGTCAGCCCGGCCGAGCCCGAACCTGACCTGGTGCCGGCCGTGCGCTCGCAGGTAGAGCGGATCCTCTCGCTCGACGTGGACGGCTCGGGGTTCCCCGCGGTCGGCCAGCGCGACCCGGTGGTCGGGGAGATCCAGCGGCGGTATCCGGGCCTGCGCCCGGTGGGGTTCTGGTCCCCGTACGAGGCCGCGGCCTGGACCATCATCGGGCATCGCATCCGCATCACGCAGGCCGCGACGATCAAAGCGCGGATGGCGACGGAGCTCGGCGAGCCGGTCAGCTTCGGCGGCCGGGTGGTGCACGCCTTTCCGGGCCCGCAGCGGCTGGCCGGACTCGGGACGTTCCCCGGGCTGGCCGGGCGCAAGCCCGAATGGCTTCGGTCGCTGGCCCAGGCCGCGCTGGACGGCCAGCTTGACGCCGCCCGGCTGCGCGCCATGCCGCACGAGGAAGCCATCGCCGACCTGAAGAAGCTGCCCGGCATCGGGGACTTCTCCGCCGGGCTGACCTTGCTGCGCGGCGCGGGTGCTCCCGACGCCGTGCCAGGTCAGGAGCCGCGGCTGGCCCGCGCGGTCGCGCTCGCCTACGGGCTGCCCGGACCGGCGACGCCCGAACAGCTCCGTGAGATCAGCGAGAACTGGCGGCCATACCGCACCTGGGTCACGCTGCTCATGCGGACGCAGCTGGAATACGAGACCGGCGAGATTACCGGCAGGCAAGGTCACGCCAGGACGCGTTAAGCTGGGGTTAGCACGTGGTTGCGTCTAGGGTTCCGCTGGCTGTCCGCCAGGTGACAAGGACAATCAGGGCGGCCGGGACTGGACCGAGCGATGCCGCGACCCGGTCCCTGGGTCTGAACCGGCCCGCCAGGGCCGGGACCCGCCGGCCGGGGAACACCTGACGGGATAGAAGCCCGGAGGGCTCCTGTTCAGCCTGCCCGAGGAGCCCCGTTGGACCCGTCGACCACCCTCTCGCTCACCGTCGTCCTGGCGGTGCTCGCGGCCGCCGTCACGCATGCGACCTGGAACGCCATCGCGCATGGCATCAAGGACCAGACGCTCGCCTTCGCGCTGATCGGCATGGGCGGCATCGCCATCGCGATCCCGCTCGTCATCGTGACCGCCATGCCCAGGGCGGACTCCTGGCCGTACCTGCTGGGGTCGGTCGCGATTCACGTCTTCTACAACCTGCTGCTGATGCGGTGCTACCGGCTGGGCGAGTTCGGCCAGGTCTACCCGCTGGCCCGGGGCAGCTCCCCGCTGGTGGTGACGATCCTGGCGGCCATATTCGTGCATGAGCACCTCGCCCTCCCCCAGATCGCCGGGGTGCTCATCGTCTCGGCCGGCCTGGCCACCCTCGTACTGGCCGGCCGCCGTCCCGGCCGCGCGGCCTTCCTGGCCGCCGTCGGTACCGGCCTGACCATCGCCGCCTACACGACGGTGGACGGCCTGGGCGTGCGGCTGTCGGCCAGCCCGGTCGGCTACATCGGCTGGCTGATGCTGCTGGAGAGCCTCGGTGTCCCGATGTTCGCCCTGGCCCGGCGGCGCGACGTGCTGCTGAAGCAGCGGCCGCGGATCCTGCTGGCCGGCCTGGCCGCCGGGGCGCTGAGCGTGCTCGCCTACGGCCTGGTGCTGTGGGCGCAGACCCGCGGCGCGCTGGCCCCGATCGCCGCGCTCCGCGAGACCAGCGTCATCTTCGGCGCGATCATCGGCACGCTCGTCTTCCGCGAGCCGTTCGGCCGGACCCGCATCGCGGCCACCGTCCTCGTCGTGGCCGGCATCGTCCTGCTGAACGTCGGGGTCTGACAGGAGCGCCCACGGCGGGTGACGAAAACCCTGCGGGGCCGGCGGCCGGGCGGTGTTACGGTGGGCCGCGTGTCAGAGGGGGATCCGGCGGGCGCGGATCCGGACAGCGGGGATCCGGACAGCGGGGATCCGGCGCAGGGGCCGAGGCTGCGGCCGGACCTGGCGCCGCTGCGGTCCTCGCGGGACTTCCGCCTGGTCTTCGCCAGCCGGACGGTGACGGCGCTCGGCACCCAGGCCAGCGAGGTCGCGCTGCTCGTGCAGGCCAAGGAGCTCACCGGCTCGCCGCTGGCGGTGGGGCTGCTCGGCGTGGTGGAGCTGGTGCCGCTGCTGGTGTTCGGGCTGTACGGGGGCGTGCTCGCGGACCGGTTCGACCGCCGGGCGCTGATGCGGTGGTGCGAGGCCGCGCTCGGCGGCTGCACCGTGCTGCTGCTGGTCAACGCGCTGCTTCCGCATCCCGCCCTGTGGCCGCTGTACGCGGTCACGACGGTGATGATGGCGGCCGCGTCGCTGCAGCGGCCCTCCTTCGACGCCTCGGTGCCGCGGCTGGTCGGCCGGGAGCAGCTCACCGCCGCGTCGGCGCTGCTTTCGATGTCGCAGAACGCCAGCTTCCTGCTGGGTTCGGCGCTCGGCGGGGTGCTCGCGGTGACGCCGGGGCCCTGGCTGGTCTACGGGATCGACGGGGCGGGCTTCGCCGTGTCGTTCGGGTTGCTGACGCGGCTGCACCCGCTGCCCGGGCCGGCTGGGGACCCAGACCCGCCGTGGCGCGGGATAACGAAGGGCCTGCGTTACGCGGTCCGCCGGCAGGACCTGCTCGGCTCCTACCTCGCGGACCTCGCGGCGATGATCTTCGCTTACCCCAACGCGCTGTTCCCCTTCCTGGCCGCCGAACTGCACGCCCGCTGGGCGACCGGGTTGATGTTCGCGGCGCCCTCGGTGGGGGCGTTCGGCGTGACCGTGTTCAGTGGCTGGATGGGCCTGGTAAGCACCAGGTTCTCGCTCATCTCCGGGGGATTGGCCTGCGTGGGCGCCGTCGCACTGGTCTGCGGGCTGCTACCCGGGTTCGTTCGGTATAAATCTGAACCCGCATGATCCGCTACGCGGGCCCGGAAACCGGCCCTCGGGTCCCCGGACATGGGGGTGCCCGGCGGCGCAGGGTTCCGCCGGGCACCGGGCCGGGGGTCTCGATCGGCCTGTTCCTACCCAGTGGAACGACGCGAATGCAGATATGGATCGAAAAAGACTGCCTCTTGTAAGCATTTCGTCACACTTGGGAACCTCTAGCACGATCAGCAACACGGTGGCGGCGGCGGGGGTCCCCCCAGTTCCCGCCGCACGGACCCGGGCCCGTGGTCCCCGGCATAAATTCATTCAAGACCAATCGGCCCGAACGGCGGTGGTGCTTGCCCCGGTTCCGCGACCAGCACGCGGAATCCGCCGCTGTGAAGCCGACGCATGCCAGGAGACCCGACCGCGATGATCCAGAAGATTTCCGCCACGATCGAGATCGCCGCCGCACCGGAGCAGGTATGGGCAGTGCTGGCTGACCTGGCCAGCTACCCGGAGTGGAATCCGGTGTTCCGCGAGGCATCTGGGCAGCTCACCCCCGGGAACAGGATCACGATCAAAAGCATGCAACCGGAGACTGGCCACACCATGACCGTCAAGGTCAAGGTGCTGACCGCTGAGCCGGCTACCGAGCTGCGGTGGGTATCGAGCGTGCTCGGGCTCATGACTGGTGAGCACAGCTTCATCCTGAGCCCCACCGGCGGCGGCACCCAGCTTGTGCAAACCCAGACCTACCGGGGGTTGTTCACGCGCTTTCCCGCCAAGACCATAAGCCGCATCCAGGCCAGCTTCGAGGCGATCAATCAAGCTATCAAGCAGCGAGCCGAGAACCACTAGCAAGCAGGGCCGGACGTGCCGGGGGTCGGTCACGCCCTTAGCCGGTGCGTCGAGGGGCGTCGACGACGAGGCCGGGTGAACGTACAGACAGGAACCGGGGTGGTCAGGTAGAACAGGAGGACAGCGCAGCGCCGGAGGGACAGTCATGATCGAGCCCTACCAAGCCATCGGCCTGGTGCCCACGATGCGGGGCATCCGCCACCGGGACGAGATCCGGGTCAACATCGAGCACCTCTCGCATCTGATCAAGGCGGCGTCGTGGCTGTCCAGCCTGGACCTGCCGGTGCGCCTCATCGCGATCCCGGAAGGGGCTCTGCAGGGCTTCAACGACGAGGTCCTCGACCTCGATCACGAGACGTTCGCGCGGGAGTGCGCGATCGACATACCCGGCCCGGAGACCGACGTGCTCGGCGCGCTGGCCCGGCAGTGGACCGCGTTCCTGATGGGCCAGGCGAAGGCCCGTCATCCGGAGTTCCCCGGGCGCTTCTTCAACGTCGGCTTCATCCTCAACCCGGACGGCGAGATCGTCCTGCGGCACCACAAGGTGGTGCCGCTGCTGCCGGTCGAGCATTCGGTGACACCGCACAACGTCTGGGACAAGTGGATCGAGTTGTACGGCCGCAACCTGGACGCGTTCTACCCGGTGGCCGACACCGAGATCGGCCGGCTCGGGTTCCTGATGGCCAACGAGGGCTCGTACCCGGAGAACGCCCGGGGCCTGGCGATGAACGGCGCCGAGGTAGTGTACCGGGGCCCGTATCCGCACCCGCACGTCGGCAACGGCCTGTTCGAGGTGCAGAACCGGGCCCGGGCCCTGGATAACAACTTCTACCTGATCGCCTGCAACGTCGGCACGTACTACCTGCACACGGACTCCGACGTTCCGATCGACACGTTCGGCGGCGGGTCCGCCGTGATCGACTACCGCGGCCAGATCATCGGGCGGCACGACTACAGCGCCGGATCCTCGTGGGTGGCCGGGACCATCGACGTCGAGGCGCTGCGCAAGTTCCGGGCCAGCGCGCAGTGGGACAACTGGATCAAGGACCTGACCACCGAGCAGTACCAGCTCATCTACGAGGCGCCGGTCTACCCGAAGAACCTCTACCTGGACCGCGCCCCGTACCAGCATGCGGAGTATCGCCGCGAGGTCATCGACAAGCAGATCGAGCTCATGCACGAGCGCGACATCTGGCGGCGCCCCGACAAGGGCTGAGGCTAAGTGGCCTGAGCGGCCTGAGCGGCCCGCGGGGTCCGTGGGGCAAAGCGCAAACCGGCACGATGGAACATCAGGCCGGTTATATGCGGCCCGATGTTCCATCGAGCCGGCCGGTGGGGGCGTCGATGGCGGGCAAGGACCCGCGGGGCTGTGAACTCAGGTGCCGATGTAGCTCATGACGTGCTTGATGCGGGTGTAGTCCTCGAAGCCGTACATGGACAGGTCCTTGCCGTAGCCGGAGTGCTTGAAGCCGCCGTGCGGCATCTCGGCCACGATGGGGATGTGGGTGTTGATCCACACGGCGCCGAAGTCGAGGCGCCTGGCCATCCGCATCGCGCGGCCGTGGTCCTTCGTCCACACGCTCGAGGCGAGCCCGTACTTGACGCCGTTCGCCCAGCGGAGCGCCTCATCCTCGTCGGTGAACCGCTGGACGGTGATGACCGGGCCGAAGATCTCGTCCTGGATCATCTCGTCGTCCTGCTGCAGCCCGGCCACGACGGTGGGGGCGTACAGGTAGCCGCGCTCCCCCACCCGGTGACCGCCCGCCACGACCTCGGCGTGCGCAGGCCTGCGCTCGATCATACCCTCGACGCGGGCCAGCTGGTTCGGGTTGTTCAGCGGGCCGAAGTAGGCGTCGGGCACGTCGAGGCCGCCGGTCGTGGTGTTGTTGGCCTGCTCGGCCAGCGCCGCGGTCAGGTCGGTGGCGATGCCCGGCCCGGCCAGCACGCGGGTGGCCGCGGTGCAGTCCTGCCCGGCGTTGAAGTAGCCTGCTCCGGCGATCCCCTCCGCCGTGGCCTCGACATCGGCGTCGTCGAACACCACGACCGGCGCCTTACCGCCGAGTTCGAGGTGCACCCGCTTGAGGTCATCGGCGGCCGTGCGCGCGACCTCCATGCCCGCCCGCACCGAGCCGGTGATCGACACCATGCTGGGCGTCGGGTGCGAGATCAGCTCGCGGCCCGTGTCGCGGTCGCCGCAGATGACGTTGAACACGCCGGGCGGCAGGAACTCGGCCGCGATCTCGGCCAGCAGCAGCGTGGACGCTGGCGTCGTGTCGGACGGCTTGAGGACGACGGTGTTGCCCGCCGCGATCGCCGGCGCGAACTTCCACACCGCCATCATCATCGGGTAGTTCCACGGGGTCACCTGGGCGCACACGCCGATGGGCTCGCGCCGGATCATCGAGGTGTGGTCCCGCATGTACTCACCGGCGCTGAGGCCCTCGAGCACCCGGGCGGCGCCGGCGAAGAACCTGATCTGGTCCACCGAGGGCGGGATCTCCTCGGAAGTCGTCAGCGCGACCGGCTTGCCGGTGTTGCGGGTCTCGGCCGCGACGATCTCGTCGGCACGCTTTTCCATCGCGTCGGCGAGCCTGAGCAGGGCCAGGCTGCGCTCGGACGGAGTGCTGTCCCGCCATCCCTCGAACGCGTTCGCCGCGGCCTGCATCGCGGCGTCCACGTCCTGGCGGCCGGATACCGGGGCCTGCGCGTAGACCTCGCCGGTACTAGGGTCGATTACATCGCTGGTGCGCCCGTCGCTGGCGCCGACGAACTTGCCGTTCACGAAGTTCTGCAGCGGCGACCGCGGCGTCCCGTCTGTCATCCTGAGCCTCCATCCGCGGAGTGTCCATGGTCCTCTGTGACCGGTCCTCTGTGAACCCGAAGATCCCTGATGACGAGCTTCGCAGAGACAGACTATCTCCACAAGTGATTCAGTTGCTATCTTTACTAATACCTACGAAATCAGTTGACTGGTAGGCGGACATGGCACGAGCTCAGGAGAGGAGACGGTCGTATGGCGCGTAGCCCGAAGACGCTCCCGACCCATAGCCCTGGCGGTGTCGTACCCGACGATGTCTCTAAGCAAATCATCGAGCAGCTGCAGCAGGAAGGCCGGCGTTCCTACGCCGCGATCGGCAAGGCCGTCGGGCTGTCCGAGGCGGCCGTCCGGCAGCGCGTGCAGCGCCTCCAGGACGCCGGCGTGATGCAGATCGTCGCCGTGACGGACCCGCTGACGCTGGGCTTCCGGCGGCAGGCCATGATCGCGATCAAGACCGACGGTGACCTGGAGAAGGTGGCCGGCCAGCTCGCCGACATGGAAGAGATCGACTACGTCGTCATCACCGCCGGCTCGTTCGACGTGCTGGCGGAGGTCGTCTGCGAGGACGACGATCACCTGCTCGAGATCCTGGGCCGGGTGCGCGCCGTGCCCTGCGTGATCAGCACAGAGACGTTCGTATACCTCAAACTGCGCAAGCAAACCTACTCATGGGGAACGAGATGACATCCTTCGACGACGTACAGGAAGCCGCCAAGCGCAATCTTTGGCTGCATTTCACCCGGATGTCCGCCTACGAAGACAGCGAAGTCCCCGTGATCGTGCGCGGCTCCGGGGCCTACGTCTTCGACCAGCACGGCCGGCGCTACCTGGACGGGCTCTCCGGCTTGTTCGTCAGCCAGGTCGGCCACGGCCGCCAGGAGATCGCCGAGGCCGGGGCGCGGCAGGCGGCCGAACTCGCCTACTTCCCGCTGTGGTCCTACGCCCATCCGAAGGCCATCGAGCTGGCCGCCCGGCTGGCCGACCTGGCCCCGGGGCAGCTGAACCGGGTCTTCTTCACCACCAGCGGCTCGGAGGCCGTCGAATCGGCGTGGAAGCTCGCCAAGCAGTACTTCAAGTTGACCGGCCAGCCCGGCCGGTACAAGGTGATCAGCCGTGATATCGCCTACCACGGCACCTCGATGGGCGCACTGGCCATCACCGGCCTCGCCGACATCAAGCACCCGTTCGAGCCGCTGGTGCCCGGCGGCGTCCGGGTACCGAACACCAACTTCTACCGAGCGCCGGACTTCCTGGCCGGAGACGAGGCGGAGTTCGGCCGATGGGCCGCGGATGAGATCGAGCGGGCGATCCTGCGGGAGGGACCGCAGTCCGTCGCGGCGGTGTTCCTGGAGCCGGTGCAGAACTCAGGCGGCTGCTTCCCGCCGCCGCCCGGCTACTTCGAGCGGGTCAAACAGATCTGCGACCGGTACGGCGTGCTGCTGGTCTCCGACGAGGTGATCTGCGCGTTCGGCAGGCTCGGCTACTACTTCGGCTCCCAGCGGTACGGGTACCAGCCGGACATCATCACCTTCGCCAAGGGGGTCACGTCCGGCTACTCACCGCTCGGCGGCATGCTGGTCAGCGATGCGCTGATGGAACCGTTCACCTCGGGCACGGCCACGTTCCTGCACGGCATCACGTTCGCCGGTCACCCGGTATCGGCCGCGGTGGCGCTGGCCAACCTGGACATCTTCGAGAAGGAAGACCTGCTGGGGAACGTCCAGGCAAACGAGGCCGCGTTCCGCGCCACCCTGGAGAAGCTATACGACCTGCCCATCGTCGGCGACATCCGCGGCGCCGGGTACTTCTACGGCATCGAGATGGTCAAGGACAAGGTCACGCGCGAGACGTTCACCGACGACGAGTCCGAGCGGCTGCTGCGCGGGTTCCTGTCCCACGCGCTGTTCGACGCCGGACTGGTATGCCGCGCCGACGACCGCGGCGACCCGGTCATCCAGCTTGCCCCGCCGCTGATCTGCGGTCAGGAGCACTTCGACGAGATCGAGCGGATACTGCGCGCCGTGCTCACCGAGGCCTGGACGCGCATCTGACCCCCGCCTAGCAGAGTTCATCGGATGGCGGAACCTGTCATCCCGCGCCGCCATCTGACGTTCACTCTCCGGCGTTATGGTTCCGTTATGCCGGGGAAGTCGGATAGCCCACGCCCATCTCGCTCGTCGATGTCGCGCCGTCAGGTGCTGGCCGGCGCCGGCGGCACGGGCCTGTTCGCGGCCACCGCCAGCTCGGCGAAGGCGGCGGTGCGGTCGCGCCGGTCCCGCGCCGGGGCCAGCCACGGCACCCCCGAGCAGATCCATCTCGCGTCCTGGTAGACCACGTCGTCGGCGTCGAGCGAGACGAACAGGACCGAGCCGACCCCGGACTACACCGAGTTCGAGACGTTCCGGCTGGTGCGGCCGCGCTCCGGCGGTGGGCGCTAGGGGCCCAGCCTGGGTTCAGCGTCGCACCGGATACGGTCGGCTCATGGACGTTCTCGTAATCGGGGCCGGGGTGGTCGGCCTGACGACGGCGATCAGCCTGGCCGAGGCCGGGCTCAGCGTGACGATCAGGACGGCGGCCGAGCCCGAACAGAGCACGTCGGTGGCCGCCGGGGCAGTCTGGGGCCTGGTCAAGGTGGGCCCGCCCGACCGGGTCATGGAATGGGGCCGGGTCGGGCTCGAGGTCCTGTCCAAGCTCGCCGCCGAGCCCGGCACCGGGGTGCGGATGGCCGCTGGCCGGGAGATCTCCCGCGCCCCGCTCAAGCCCTACTACTGGACCGAGCTCCTGACCGGCCTGCGGCCGTGCGAGAAATCCGAACTGCCCGACGGCTTCACCGACGGCTGGCACTACTCCGCCCCGCTGGCCACCATGCCCGTTTACCTGGGCTATCTGCGCGCCCGGTTCGAGCGGGCGGGCGGCACGCTCGAGGTGTCGCCGGTCGCCTCGCTGGCCGGGCTGGCCGGCGCGGCTCCGGTCATCGTCAACTGCTCCGGCGTCGCCGCCCACGACCTGGTGCCCGACCCCGCCGTGGTCCCGGTGCGCGGTCAGGTGGTGATCGCCGCCAACCCCGGCATCGAGGAGTTCCTCATCAACCGGGACCCGGAACCACCCTGGATCGTGTACATGTTCCCGCACGGTGACACCATCTTGCTCGGCGGCACGAACGACGAGGGTAACTGGGATAAAGACATAAAAAACCAGGTGGCCGAACGGATCTTGGCGGGTTGCTCCGCTATCGAGCCTCGCCTGCGCGGGGTGAAGGTCCTGGAGCACCGCGTCGGCCTGCGGCCGTGCCGGCCCGAGGTGCGGCTGGAAGCCGAGCCGGTCGACGGTGGCGTGCTGTGGCACAACTACGGCCACGGCGGCGCCGGGATCTCGCTGTCCTGGGGCTGCGCCGCCGAGATCACCACGGCCATAGCGGGCTAGCTGTCGCGGAGAGCGACCAGGGCCAGGCAGATCGCGCGGATCCGGTCGGCGAGGCCGGCGGTCGGGTGGTCCACGCAGCGATTCTGTCACCCGATACGCTGCTGCTCATGAAGTTCGCGATCGCTATCCCGCAGTTTTGCGCCGACGGCGAGTTCGATCCCGAGCCGTTCCGGGCCTACTTCGCCCGGGCCGAGGAGCTCGGTTTCGACAGCGCCTGGACGCAGGAATCCATGCTCGGCGCGGCCCCGCAGCTCAGCCCCATCGAGGTGATGACCTACGCGGCCGCCTGCACCGAGCGGATGCGCCTGGGCTGCGTGGTGTTCGTGTCCACCCTGCACAGTCCCGTGCACCTGGCCAAGAGCGTGAGCACACTTGACCAGCTCAGCCGCGGCCGGATCGAGGTGGGCGTCGGCACCGGCGGACCGGGGCGCCCGTTCGCCGCCTTCGGCGTGGACCCGCACCGGTACGTGGCGCGGTTCACCGAGGGAATCAAGGTGATGAAGGCGCTGTGGACCGAGCCGCGGGTCACCTTCCACGGCGAGTTCTGGCACCTCGAGAACGCGCCGATGGAGCCCAAGCCGTTCCAGAAGCCGTACCCGCGGCTGTGGTTCGGCGGGGCCAGCGAACCCGCGCTCCGGCGCGCCGTGCGCATGGGCGACGGATTCTTCGGCGCCGGGTCCTCCCACACCGAGCGGTTCGCCGAGCAGGTCCAGATCGTCAGGGCCGCGCTCGCGGAGGCGGGCCGGCCGGCCGAGGACTTCCCCATCGCCAAGCGCGTGTACATCGCGATCGACGATGACGCCGACCGGGCGCGGACCCGGATGAACGCCGCCCTGGAAGGCATCTACGGGCAGCGGGTGCCGGCCATCGAGGCCGCCGCGATCACGGGCACGGCGGCCGACTGCATCCGCGAGGCGAACAAGGTGGCCGCGGCCGGAGCGGAGCTCATCTTGTTCACGGCGCTGTTCGACCAGCGCGAGCAGATGGAGCAGCTCGCCTCCGCGGTCCTGCCCAAGATCGGCTAGGGCGCCCCGGGGTCAGCCGACGCCGGGGCCGGTGCGGGGCGGGATCATCGACTTCAGGATGTCCAGAACCCGCGGATTCGCCACGCCACGCCAATCCGGAGCCAGCAGGCCATACCCCTCGGGATCGCCCCAGTTGGACCGGTGCTGGTTGGTCACCGGGATAGTGCCCTTGGGCTGCGTCGGATTGAGCGCCCACCAGCACCAGTCCACGTCATGCTCGGTGAGCCAGGCTTCGATGTTGTTCCACCACACACCGGAGTCCCCCTGCCCGCCCTGAGGTGACGGCCCCAGGCCGAAATTGGCCAGCGACCTCGTATCGTTGCCGAACTCGCCGATCCAGAGCGGGGCCGACTGGTCGCCGAGAATATACCCGCCGGCCTTTTTCATCTGATCGAAGTACGCCGATCTGGATTGTCCGCCGGGGTGGAACCACGAATAGTCGTGCATGCTGTAGACGACCTTGCCCGGATGCTCCAGCCGCACCGGGTGCCTGGCCACGCCGGTCAGGTCGGCGGCGAAGCTGGTTCCCTCGCAGATGATCAGCGGATGCGGGTTGATCTCGTGGATGAGGTTCCCGACCGTGGTGTACATGGCGGCGACATCGGTTTTGTCCCCGGTGCCCCAGGTCGGGGTGCGGACGCGCCAGCCCACCCGCGCCCGCCTGGGCTCGTTCATGATGTCCATCCCGGCGACCAGGGGGTTCGACGCATACCTGGCCGCGATGTCCTGCCAGGCCGCGAAGAATTTCGCGGCCGGCCAGCGGTCGTTATACCAGAGGCCGTTGCCATCGGCTTCCGAGCAGCACCACCCGGGATCGAGCGTGTGGCAGTTCGGGATGACGATGAGGCCCGCGCCGGTGAGCGCCTCGACGCAGGCGTCGTAGACCTGCATCGGCGTCGATCCGGAAAGATCGGGGTTGGCGGCCAGGTACTCATCGGGGACCGGTTTGGTCTGCTGGGTCATCCACAGGCTGAACGGGAGCCGCACGCTGTTGAATCCGTGCAAGGCGATCGTCTTGGCGAGCCTGCTGCGGTGCGTTCGGTCCAGCCCGGGCGCTACGCCGTCGTCCTCGTGGGCGCCGTACCAGTTCACCCCGGCCAGCCGGACGGGCCTTCCGTGCGCATCGACGATGAAACGGCCGCTCGTCGACAGCGGCGTGGCGGGCAGCGCGGGCGGTCCGGGCATAGCTGGAGTCTAGGAGGGCGGCCGTTCGGAGGTGCGTATCAGCGTGACCGGGTACACGCACCACGGTCCGTTCGGCCGAAAGTCTTTTAATAGGGTGAGGTCATGAAGATCGGATTCGGTGCCCCGGTCGCGGGCGCGTGGGCCACGCCCGGGTATCTCGCGGATTTCGCCGAGCGGGCTGAGGACGCCGGGTACGCGTCGCTGTGGACGTTCCAGCGGCTGCTCGTGCCCGAGGGTTCCGGCATGGAGCCGGTGTACCACAACGTGCTCGACCCGATGGTGGCGCTGGGGTACGCGGCCGCCCGGACGTCGCGGATCAGGCTTGGCGTGGCCATCATTAACATGCCGTTCGTCTCCCCCGCCTACCTGGCCAAGCAGGCGACGACCGTCGACGTGCTGTCTGGCGGGCGGCTCGACCTCGGGCTCGGCGTTGGCTGGATGCCGGAGGAATTCGCCGCGACGGGCGCGTCGATGGCCAGGCGCGGCGCGCGCGCCGAGGAGTACCTGGCCGTGCTGCGCACGCTGTGGGCCGATGAGGTCAGCTCGTTCAACGGCGAGTTCTACACGATCCCGGCGGGACGGCAGGACCCCAAGCCGGTGCAGCGGCCCGGGCCGCCGGTGCTGCTCGGCGGCATGTCGCGGCCGGCCATGCAGCGGGCCGGACGGATCGCGGCAGGCTGGATCACGTCCAGCCGCGCCGACCTGACCAAGATCAGCGAGGCGGTCGGCGCGATCGGGGCGGCCGCGTCGGCGGCCGGGCGGGACCCGCACGCGGTGCGCATCATCTGCCGCGGCGTGGTGGTAGCCGGCGCGGAGGCGACAGGCCCAGACGGCGGTCGCCGGCTGCTGTCGGGCAGCTTTGCGCAGATCCGCGAGGACACCGCCTGGCTCGGCGAGCAGGGCGTCACCGAGCTGTTCTACGACCTGAACTGGGATCCGCAGGTCGGCAACCCCTCGGTGGCGCCTGTGGCCGCGGCGGAGCGGGCCGGCGAGATCCTCGCCGAGCTGGCGCCGAAGTGAGCTAACGCGCCAGCGGGCTGGTGAGGCCCTCGCGGTGGGCGACGGCGGCGGCTTCGGTGCGGCTGGCGACGCCGAGCTTGCCGAGGATGTTGGACACGTGCACGCTGGCCGTCTTCGGCGCGATGAACAGCACGGACGCGATCTCCCGGTTGCTGCGGCCCGCGGCGATGAGCCGGAGGACCTCGCGTTCCCTACTGGTCAGCGAGGCGAACACCGCGCCGTCCCGCACTTGCTGCGGTGCCGTCCCGATCCTGGCCCGGCGGGCGAGGTCGTCGAGGGCCGCGCGCAGCGGCGTGGCCCTGAGCTGGTCCGCCGTCTGTGCTGCCTGGCGCCACTGCTCGGCGGCCTCGTCCCGGCGGCCCGCCTCGGCGAGCGCCTCGGCCAGCCGCCAGCGGGTCCTGGCGACCTCGTAGACGTAGGCGGGACCGAACTCGCCTAGGACCGCCTGCCACGCCTGCGGGTCGTTGTCGCCGCTGGCCCGGCGGTATTCCGCCTCGACCCGGGCGAGCCAGCCGCGTCCCTCCGGACCGAGGACGAACTTAGGCCGCTTGCGGAACGCGGCGCCCTCGCGGGCGATCTGCCGCAGCTCCGCGGCCGCGGCGAGTTCGGCGGCCGCGGTCTCGTCGTCACCGGCGGCGCGAGCGCGAACCGCCCGGTCGGCCCGGGCGCTCAGGGCGACCGCGGCCGGCCTGATGGCGGATGGATGGTAACCCCAGGGCGGCTCGTTGACGACGTCGATCGCCAGCTGAGCCTCTTTGATGGCCTGCTCGGTATCGCCCCGCCAGAGGGCATGCTCGGCGAGCAGACTGTGCCCGATGAACCCGTCGAACCCATGGCCCGACCAGAAGGGCTCGATCCAGGCCCGCCGTTCCGCCACGGCCGGGTTGTCCCGCGCCACGTCGATGAACAGGGCCATGGAGGACAGGAACGCCTCCGGTGCGCTGGTCACCCGGACCGGGAATCCGTCGGCGATCTCCTGGGCGTGGTCCCACTTGCCGTCGGCGAAGTGGCACTGGAAATGCAGGTGCTGCACATCCAGGCCGAACGGCGCCAGGCCGAGTCCGGTCTGATTGGCTCGCTCGGTCCCCTCGTGGGCCACGGCCGCGCCGAGGGCCAGGTCGCCCAGCTCCAGGTGGGCCTGCGCCAGGTGGTTCGCGGCGCGTAGCTCCACGCCGAGGACCTTGGCCTCGCGGGCCTGCTTGTGCGCCTCAGTCAGCAGCTTGATAGCCTCGTCGTTCCGGCCTTCGCGGTTGCTGATGAAACCCAGGGTCACCAGCGCGTCAGCCTCCACCCACGGCGCCCCGGCGGCACGGGCCGCCGCGAGCCCGCGCTCCGCCTGTTCCCTGGCCATGGTGAAGTCGTCCCCGGTCAGCAGGGTGTTGGCGTAGGCGGAGATTGCGCGGGCGTACTGCCACGTCGGGGGCTCGGCGGGCGTGGCGTCGACCGTGGCCCGGGCCACCTCGACGGCCTCGGCGATGGCCTTGCGGTCGTCCAGCAGCATCAGGTACGAGGCGAGGCGCTCGCCGATCCTGCTGGCCAGGCTGACGTCTTCCGGGCTTGTGCCCGCCTCCACCTGGGCGGCGAGGACCTGTCGCAGCCGCCGGAGCAGATGGATGGCGCGCTCGTAATCGCCGCTGTCCGCCGCGTTGGTCGCGGATAGCAGGCCGAGCTTGCCGCGGGCCATGCCGGCCGTCTTTTCCGGCTCGGCCACCCGCTCCCACAAGGCGAGCGCCTGGTCGTAGTGGCGGTGCGCCTCGGCCGGCGCGCCCAGGCGTTCGGCTTCCTCACCGGCCCGGACCGAGGCGGCGAACGCGCCGGGAATATCGTGGCTGGCCAGGCAGTGCTGGGCCAGCTCCGCGGCCGTTCCCGGCATCGCGAGCCGCTGCTCGTCGGAGAGCAGCGCGCTCATCGTGGCGTGCAGCCTGGTCCGCTCCCCGGGCAGCAGGTCCCCGTAGACGGCCTCACGCAGCAGCGCGTGCCGGAAGACGTAGCCTTCGGTGTCGTCGGGCACGAGCAGCTGGTGGGTGACCGCCTCCCGCACCGCGGCCTCGTAGTCGTCGGCCGCCAGGGCGGACGCGGCGCGGACCAGCTCGTCGTCGGCCCGGCGTCCGGCCACCGCCGCCACGCGGAGCACCCGCTGCGTGGTATCGGACAGCTGCTCCACCCGGCTGAGCAGGAGCGCCGCCAGCCCGGCGGGCAGGGCGCGGCGGGCGGCGGCATCGCCGCTGACGAAGGCGGCGAGCAGTTCCTCGGCGTAGTAGGCGTTGCCTTCGGCCCGGGCCACGATGTCGTTCAGCTCGGTCGCGTCGATGCGGCCAGGCGCCGCCGCCATCAGATGATCGGCCAGGGCCGCCGTCAGGTGCTCGGCCAGGGCCGAGGGATCAAGCGGGGCGAGGCCGACCGAGATGACGCTGGGCAGCCGGAGTAGTTCGGCCACCACGGGCCGGAGCGGGTGACGCCGGTGCAGGTCGTCGGTCCGGTAGGTGCCGATCAGCGCGACCCGTTCCCGGTGCAGCATCCGGGACAGGAACGTGACCAGATCCCGAGTAGAGGCATCGGCCCAGTGCAGGTCCTCCAGCACGAGCAGCACCGGGGCCGCGGCCGCGAGCTCAGTGAGCAAGCCGAGCACGCCGCCGAACATTTGTTGCCTGGCCAGGCCGGAGCGATCTTCGTCGGCTCGTTGCCCGTCGCCGCCTTCCGGGAGGAGCCGGCCCAGGGCGGGGCGTGAGCTGAGCGCGTCCCGCACGCCGGTGAACTGCGCGGCGCCACGGAGGGCGTCGGCCAGCGGCAGGTAGGGCACGCTGTCGCCAAGCTCGGCGCACTGGCCGGAGAGCACGGTGAAGCCGCGTCCCTCGGCCAGCCGGGTCACCTCGCTGACCAGCCGGGACTTACCGACCCCCGCGTCGCCGCTGACCAGCGCGACCACCGAGCGGCCGGCCTCGGCGTCGTCGAGCAGCGTGAGCAGGCGGCCGAGCTCGTCGTCTCGCCCGACCATGCGGCCAGCCACCCGTAGAACCATGAGCACGAGTATCCCATCAGGTGCCGGTTATTCCGATTGGTTAAGCTCCTGGCTGCGAGCGGGAGACACGGTACCCTGCGTGGCATGGACAACGTGACCAGGGCGGACGCCGCGTGGCGGGAGCCTTCGGGATCGGCCAAACCATGAGCCTGCGTCATATCCGGGCGGATTCGCTCTCTTCCGATACCGCGCAGACGGGCGGGATGCGGCGGTCGGCGGCCATTTCCGGCGACCTGGTCGGCGCGCAGGAGCTGTGGATGGGGCGGACCGTGGTGCTGCCCGGCACCTCGTCCGGTGACCATCACCATGGCTCGTCGGAAACGGGCATCTACGTGGTGTCCGGTAACCCGGTCTTTGTCTTCCGCGACCCGGAGAGCGGGTCCCTGGTCCGGCTGGAGACCTCGCCGGGAGACTATGTGTGGGTACCGCCGCACGTTCCGCACCGGGAGGAGAACCCGTCCCCGGACACCGAGGCCGTCGTGGTGATCGCCAGGTCGACCCAGGAAGCGATCGTCGTCCACTTGCCCTCGCTGTGAGGTGCTGGGGTTGAGCTGTCTGGCCGTGCCTGCTGTCATTCGGGGTCCTTGCTGTCATTCGGGGTCCTTGCTGTCACTCGGGGTCCTTCCGGTCGAACCGGCGGGCGCGCTTGACCGCGGCGCGGTTGCGCTTCGCCTGCAGGCGACGCTCGTTCGCGGCCCGGCTGGGCTTGGTCGGCACACGCTGGCGCTGCGGCGGGGCGACGGCAGCGCGGAGCAGGCCGGCCAGCCGGGCCCGGGCAGCCTGGCGGTTGGCGAGCTGGCTGCGTTGCTCCGAGGCGGCCACGGTGAGCACGCCGCCCGCCAGCCTTCCGGCCAGGCGTTCGGTCGCCCTGGTCCGCGCCCATTCGGGCAGCGCGGATGACCGCTCGACATCGAAGGAGAGCTCGACCCGGCTGTCGGCGGTGTTGACCGACTGGCCGCCGGGCCCGGATGACCGGGAGAAACGCTCATGCAGCTCGCTGCCGGGTATCACCAGCCAGCCATTCACCCGCAGATCGTCAGGCATCCCTCGACGTTAGCCTGCGCTCCCCCGATCGCGCTCATCTCCTGGGGGCTGCCATCAGGCCCGGGCTAAGCCAGGCTGGCGAGGAGTTCGCGAACGGGCTTGCGGCGGCCGGTGTAGAACGGGATCTCCACCCGGGTGTGCAGCCGGGCTTCGGCGCCCCGCAGGTGGCGCATCAGGTCCACGATCCGGTGCAGCTCATCGGCCTCGAAGGCGAGTATCCACTCGTAGTCGTTGAGCGAGAAGCAGGCGACCGTGTTGGCCCGGACGTCCGGGTACTCGCGCGCCATCATCCCGTGCTCGGCGAGCAGCCTGCGGCGCTCCGCGGGGTCCAGCAAGTACCACTGGTACGAACGCACGAACGGGTACACGCTCACGTACGCCCGCGGCTCCTCATCGGCCAGGAAGGCGGGGATGTGGCTCTTGTTGAACTCCGCCGGACGGTGCAGCGCCATCACCGACCAGACCGGCTCGCTGAGGCGGCCGAGGCGGGTCCGGCGGAACCGCACGTACATGTCCTGCAGGTCATCCGAGCTCGGCGCCACCCACCAGAACATGAAGTCCGCGTCGGCCCGAAGGCCCTGGACGTCGTAGCAGCCGCGGGTGACGATGCCCTTGCCCGCCGCCTGGTCAAGTAGTTCGCCTACTTCGGCGGCGGCATTCCCGAGCCCGCCCGCTTCAAGCGCGGTCCGGTCGGTCACCCGGAACACCGACCACATCGTGTAGCGGACCAGATCGTTGAGATCACGCGCCTTCGGCCTGCGTGCCGTCTCCGCGGCCTCGCCGCCCGCGCCGCCAGCCGTCCCTTGTTCGTCAGCCATGCCACCATTGTCGGCCACGGCGATTACCGGACCGCACGGGCGTCATGGTCTGGGCGATGGCCTGGCCGATGGCCTGGCCGCGAGAAATGCCGTCACCTGGTCGACCGCCGCGCGCGCCGTCGCGACGCAGGCAGGAATGCCCACCCCGTCGTACGCCGCGCCGCAGACCGCGAGCCCGGGCTGGGCCGCCACCGTCGCGCGTATCCTCGCTACCCGGTCCAGGTGCCCGACCGTGTACTGGGGCAGCGCGCCGCCCCAGCGCGTCACCCGGGTCGCGGCCGGCACGCCACGCACCCCGGTCGCCTCCGCCAGTTCCGCGGCGGCCAGCGCGACGAGATCACCGTCGACCCGCTGCAGCAGCGCTTCCTCCCCGATGCGGCCGATCGAGCAGCGCACGATCTCCAGGGGTTCGGCGCCGGGTGCCGCCGCACCGGTCAGGTGCGGCCACTTCACGGTGGAGAAGGTGACCGCCTTGACGGCCCGCCCGTCCACGGCCGGCACCAGGTACCCGCTCCAGCCGCGGGCGGCCAGGCCCGGCGCGGGAAAGGTGGACCGCGGATAGGCGAGCGTTACGATTGCCATGCTCGCGTAGCTGATCTCGCCGAACGCGGTGACGGCGGCGGACACGCCTGGCACGTTCGCGAGCAAACGGCCCGCAGGCCGCGCCGGGAGCGCGAGGATCACAGCGTCAGCATCGACACGCTCTGGCGCCGCCGCCGACCCCACGATAAGCCGCCAGCCGGTTCCGGCCGGCATCAGCTCTCGGGCCACCGCGGCGGTCCGCACCTCCGCTCCCGACGCCTTCGCGAGGTATGCGGGCAGCATGCCTAGCCCTCCGGTGAGCGTGGTGAAGACTGATCCGCCCGCGCGCGTGGCGGACGCGGGGGGCGGCAGCAGGGACCGCGCCGCCTCGGCGAGAGACCGGTGCTGCCGGGACGCGGCCGCCAGCGCGGGCAGCGTCGCGTCGAACGACAACTCCGCCGAACGTCCCGCGTAGACCCCGCCGAGCAGCGGGTCGACAAGCCGGTCCACCACCTCGTCACCCAGGCGCGCCCCGATGTACGCCGCGACCGGCACGTCGCCGTCGCGGGCGGTGGGCGGCAGTTCGAGGTCCTGGCTGGCCCGGGCCACGCCTTCGCCGGATAGCGCGCCGGACGTGGCTAGTTCGGCCATATCGGACGGCACGCCCATGAACTGCCGCCGCGGTAGCGGCCTCAGCGCGCCTAGCGTCCAGAGGGCGGACGACGTGGTGCCCGGAGCCACGCGCTGATCGCCGAGCCCGGCCTCGGCGATCAGCCCGGTCCCTTCCGGACGCGTGACGAGCAGCGCTTCGGCTCCCTCGTCGACGGCGACCCCGGCTATCTCGGACACAGCCAGCTTGCCGCCGAGCCGCGGCGACCCCTCGAGCACGGTCACCCGCACCGCCTCATCCCTGAGGAAAAACGCCGCGGCCAGCCCGGAGATCCCGCCGCCCACAATCACCACATGCGGCCGCGCGTTGGTACGCTCCATGCCTTCAGCCTGGCAGACGCGGCCCGATGAGTCGTACCAGAGGGTCACCCCCTTCCCGCCATTGGCGTTACGGTCAAGCGCGGCCACCCCCCCGGGGGGATGCGCCCGGCCCGAAGGCCTGGCCCTATATACCAATACCCCCTATAGGTATAGTGGCGGCATGGGTGCACTGACCATGATCGGCGACAGCCTTCGGGAAGCCTTCTTCATGTTCTGGGAAACGCTCTGGGCGCTGGTGCTCGGCTTCGGGCTTTCCGGGGCCGTGCAGGCCTTCGTGTCCCGGGGCCAGATGCAGCGCGTCATGGGCCGTCGCGGACCCGCGGCGCTGACCCGCAGTTCGCTCCTCGGCATGGCCAGCTCGTCGTGCTCGTATGCCGCCAGCGCCCTGGCCAAGTCGCTGTTCCAGCGCGGCGCGGACTTCACCGCGGCCATGGTGTTCATGTTCGCCTCGACCAACCTGGTCGCCGAACTGGGCATCGTGCTGTGGCTGCTCATCGGCTGGCAGTTCACCCTGGCGGAATTCGCCGGCGGCGCCATCATGATCGTCTTGCTCGGCGTCCTGCTGCCCAGGCTCGTTCCGCGGCGCCTGGTCATCGCCGCCCGGCAGCGGCTGGACCAGCGCGAGGCTGAAGGCACCGCGCATGAGGAACACGGCGGGCACCAACACCAGCCAGCCGGCCAGCGGCCAGCCGCCCAGCGGCCTCCCGGCGAGCGCGATTCACTGGCCGGGCGGCTGCGCCAGCCTTCCGGTTGGGCGGACGCGGCCGGTTACACGATCGCCGACCTGACGATGCTGCGGCGCGAGATCACTATCGGCTTCGTCGTGGCCGGCTTCGCCGCCGTCGCCGTGCCAGCCAGTTTCTGGAACGCCCTGTTCCTGCACGGCCACGGCGCCCTGACCATGATCGAGAACGCGATCGTCGGGCCGTTCGTCGCGATCATCAGCTTCGTCTGCTCCATTGGCAACGTGCCGCTGGCGGCCGCGCTGTGGAAGGACGGCATCAGCTTCGGCGGGGTCGTGGCCTTCATCTTCGCCGACCTGATCTCGCTGCCGCTGCTGTTCATCTACCGCAAGTTCTACGGCGGCCGCCTGACGCTCCGGCTCTTCGGTGTCTTCTGGCTCGTCATGAGCGTCGCTGGCCTGCTCACGGAACTGATCTTCAAGCGCGCCGGCATCGTCCCGGCGACGCGCCCGGCCAGCATCGCGCCTGAGCACGTGAGCTGGAACTACACCACGATCCTCAACATCGTGTTCCTGTTCGTGCTGGCTGGCATCTACTGGCTGCACCGCAGCAAGGAGCGCTTCGGCGGCGGCCAGGACGTTGCCCGCGACCCGGTGTGCGGCATGCAAGTCGACAAACAAAACCCCGGTGCCGTGCTACGGGCCGGCGGGCACACGACCTACTTCTGCTCCGAGCACTGCCGGGAGCGCTACTTCGAACCTGGCCGCACCTCGACGGCCAGCATCAGCATGGATCCCGCAGGCGGCCTGACTGACCGCCCCGCTCAATCACGTGGGCCCGGCTAGTCTCCGACTCTCTAGCTCGTGACCTGGGCGCGGCCAGGCCGCTGCGCGATCGTGACCGCAGCCGCGGAACCGCGCAGTTCCCGCCCGCCGTCACAACGACATGCTAAACACACGGAGCTTGACCCGCCGCCGTACGCGGACCGGGCGCACCAGGCACGGCGCCGTCGCCGGCCTCATCATCGGCAGCGTCCTGCTCGGCGGGGGTATGTTCCTCGCGGGATGCTCCGGCGCCAGCTCGAGCTCAGCCTCCGGCTCGGGCAATGCCGCCAGTTCGTCGGGCATAGCCGCGAAGTCGGCGGCCGGGCAGACGGCGGTCGGCGCGCCAGCGCTGGCCCCGGCCGGTAGCGGCGCCGCCCGGCGCAATCCGGGTGGTCAGCAGGGCGGCACGGGCACCACGGCCCGGCTGGCGCCGGCCAGCGACATCATCTATACCGCACAGCTGACCGTGCGGGCGAAGAACGTGAGCTCGGCCGCCGCCGAAGCCGCTCAGATCGCCGAAGGCGTAGGCGGCTACGTGTCGAACGAGACCGCTTCGGCCGATCCCGATCACCCGTCCGAGGCCACCGCCAGCGTGCAGCTGAAGATCCCGGTCACGTCCTACCCGGCCACGCTCGGCCAGCTGGCCAGCCAGCTCGGCACTCAACTGTCGCTGCAGCAGCAGGCTCAGGACGTCACCGAGCAGGTGGCTAACGTGAACAGCCAGGTCACCTCGGACGAGGCGGCCATCGCCCAGCTCCGCGCTCTGCTGTCCCATGCGGGCTCGGTCGGCGATCTGCTCAGCGTGCAGAACCAGATCAACCAGGAGGAATACAGCCTGGAGTCGATGCAGGCCCAGCAGCGCGCCCTCAGCCACGAGACCACCTACGCGACGGTGACGCTCACGCTCCTCGGCCCCAAGGCCAAGCCGCCGGTGCATCGCCCGAAGGCTCCGCCCAGCCTGGGAGGCGGCTTGGGCGCCGGCTGGCACGCACTGCAAGTCACAGTGTCCTGGACTCTCGCCTTCCTCGGCGCGATAGCACCGTTCGCCGCCATCCTGGCCATCGCCGGATACGTGATCTACCGCGGCCGGCGTTGGCTGATCCGCCGCAGGCCCGCCGCCCAGCCCGCCTCGCCGGAAAGCTAGCGCCGGAGAGCTAGCAGCGGCGCCCCGCTGATTCCGGGCGCTACCGGGGTCCGGTACCGTGCCGACCATGGCAGGCAATCAGGGTTGGCAGCCGCGACACGACGATCCGCTGTTCATCTTGGCCATGGATCACCGTGAGTCGTTCGGCAAGACGCTGTTCGGCGTCAAGGACGACGACCCCGACCGTGTCCAGGCCGCGGCGATGAAGGCGGCCAAGCGGCTGATCTTCGAGGGCCTGCGGACGGCGGTGCCCTCGCTTACCTCAGGGCGCGCCGGAGTGCTCGTCGATGAGCGCTACGGCCAGGACGTCATCGACGCGATCCAGAGCGGCGGGCAGCCGATCGACGCGGTACAGCGCGGCGGGCAGCCGGTCGTGCTGGCGGTGCCGGTCGAGGCCAGCGGGCACGACTGGTTCACGCTGGAATGGGGTGATCAGTGGCTCGAGCACATCGAGGCGGTCAAGCCCGATTACGCCAAGGTGCTCATCCGCGATAACCCGGATTTCGACGCGGCCAGGCGTGAGGCCCAGCTCGGCCGGCTCGCGCAGGTCAGCGCCGGACTGCGGCAGGCCGGCGTACCGCTGCTCTACGAGCTGCTCGTGCCCGCCACCGATGCCCAGCTGAACCAGGCTGGCCATGACCCCGGCGCGTACGACCGTGACATCCGTCCCGGCCTGGTCGCCCGGGTGATCGCCGACAACCAGGCGCACGGGGTCGAGCCCGCGCTGTGGAAGGTGGAGGGCCTGGAGACGGTCGACGCGGCCCGGCAGGTGGCCGGGCAGGCCAAGGCCGGCGGCCACGCCGCTGACTTGATTGTCCTGGGCCGCGACGCGCCGGCCGAAAGACTCGACCACTGGCTCGAGGTGGCCAGCCAGGTCGACGCGTTCGTCGGCTTCGCGATCGGGCGCAGCATCTGGGAGGACGTGGTGCGCCAGTACGAGGCGTCCGATCAAGGTGCGGCCGCGGCGGACGAGGCGCGCCGCCAGATCGCCGAACGCTACCTCGGCTTCGTCGCGCACTGGGCACCCTGACCTCAGTCGGGGGTACGGGCCGACTCGGCGTGCACGAAATCGGCGAGCCTGGCCAGCATGCCGGGGTCGGTTTCCGGCAGCACGCCATGACCCAGGTTGAACACGTGCCCCTCGGCCGTGCGCCCGCGGGTGAGCACGTCCCTGGCTCGCTCCTCGATGACCTCCCACGGCGCGAGCAGCACCGCCGGGTCCAGGTTGCCCTGCAGCGCCTTCCCGGGCTCCACCCGCCGGACGGCCTCGTCGAGCGGGATGCGCCAGTCGACCCCGACCACGTCGGCGCCGGCCTCCCCCATCAGCCCGAGCAGCTCACCCGTGCCGACCCCGAAGTGGATGCGCGGCACGCCCAAGGATCCGAGCGCGGCGAAAATCCGGCTGGTGTGCGGCAGGATCGCGTGCCGGTAGTCGTCAGGGCCGACCGCGCCCACCCACGAATCGAAGAGCTGAACGGCCGAGGCGCCCGCCGCCACCTGGATCTGCAGGAACGAGATGGTGATGTCGGCCAGCCGGCCAAGCAGCGCGTGCCACAGCTCCGGGTTGCCGTACATCAGCGCCTTGGTCCTGTCGTGATTCTTGGACGGCCCGCCCTCCACCAGGTAGGACGCGAGCGTGAACGGCCCGCCCGCGAACCCGATCAGCGGACGTTCGTCCAGCTCGGCCACGAGCGTCCGCACCGCCTCGGTCACGTAAGGCACGTCACCCGGATCCAGCGCGCGCAGCCGCGCCAGATCCGCCGAAGTCCGCACCGGAGTCTCGACCACCGGCCCGATTCCGGCCTTGATGTCGACGTCGATTCCGACTGCGCGCAGCGGGACCACGATGTCACTGAACAAGATGGCCGCGTCCACGTCGTACCTGCGCAGCGGCTGCAAGGTGATCTCGGTGATCAGCTCGGGGCGGGTGCATGAATCGAGCATCGAGATGCCTTCGCGCACCCGGCGGTACTCGGGCAGCGACCGGCCGGCCTGCCGCATGAACCAGACGGGCGTGTAGGGAACTGGCTCTCTCCGGCAGGCCTGCATGAAGGAGGACTTCGGCTGGGACACAGTCACGTCAGGGATCGTCTCACATCACCACACGGTAGTCGCCGGGAGACACGCCGTCCGAGATCCCACGAATCAGCGCAAGAGCGTGCCACTATCGGCATCAACCCTTTCAACCCCCGGCAAGCCCCGTGACCCATCGCACCGAGGAGGTCGCCAGGATGACGCAGCTGAGCAGGCACTGCGCCGGATGCAACGAGGAGCGGCTGTTCGAGCAGTTTCACGCGGGGCCTGCGAGCTGCCCGGATGTATTGGACGGCGACTGCCGGGAATGGGGTTGCACGGCGTGCGGCGACGCCCTGATCATCGGCCTGCCCGGGCCGCATTACGTCCGCAGCGACAGCTCGAGCAGGGCCGCCTGACCGGACCGGACGGCTCTGCGCTGTTTCCCGGGCGGATCCGGGACGAAGTTTCAAACAGACCATTCGCATGAAACATTGGTGTTCCGGCATGAATCTATTCGGCATGAATCTATACGGCGCTGCGTGAGAAGCGATGACCGACACGTACGCTCGGGTCATGAGGCCGACTGACGGGCCAGGGGATCGGCGCACCACCCGATCACGCGCGCCACGACGATCGGATGCGGTGCCTGACTCTGCGGCAGGCACCCCGGCGGTGCCGGGGGTTAGCAGGGGCGTGGCCGACGCGTCCGGATCGGCGGCGCGGGAGATGCCGCCGTCGATGGGGGTGATCGGGGCACCGCTGACGCCTGCAGCGAAGTCCCGGACGCCCGCAGCAAAGTCTCCGGCGCCCGCACGGGCCGCGGCGACGGCCTCCCCCGGCGAGGCGACGTTCGCGGCGGCCGTGGCGGCCTTCATGGCGGGCCGGGACGCTCAGGTTCAGCGAGACCTGCTGTTCGAGGACGTTGCGGCGCCGAAGCGGCTGGCGCCTTACGCTACGGCCATCGCGGCGACCATCCAGCGGGATGACGCGGACGTGGCCTGGGGACGGCTGGTGCTGCTTTACGACCCGGACGGCCAGCAGGGCTGGGACGGCTTCTTCCGGCTGGTCGCGTACATCCGCGCCGACGTAGAGCCGGAAATGGCGGCCGATCCGCTGCTCGGCGAGGTCGGCTGGAGTTGGCTCTCCGAGGCCCTGGACGCGCACGTACCCGGCTACGCCGCGCCGAGCGGCACAGTGACCAGGGTCATCACCGAGGGTTTCGGGGGCAAGCGGGACGAGCTTCCGCTGACGGGGTTCGAGCTGCGCGCCTCGTGGTCCCCGGTCGGCCCGGAAGAGCAGCACGGATCCCCCGGCACGAGCGATCTCGACACCCTTGACCTATCGGCGCACATCGCGGCCTGGTGCGACTGCATGTCCACGGCGGCCGGCCTGGAACCGCCAGGAACGCGGGCACTGCGGCAACCGGGGCGCGGGTGAGCGCAGGCAGTGAGGCTAGCGGGATTGTCCCACTGCTCGAACCCCGTGACGGCCTGCCGCCCGTCGTGGAGACCGACGCGGCGCTTGCCAAGGTCACCGGCAGGCTAGCCGACGGCGAGGGACCCGTGGCGGTCGATGCCGAACGCGCCTCGGGATACCGTTACGGCCAGCGTGCTTACCTGGTCCAGCTGCGCCGCGCCGGAGCGGGCACCGTGCTCATCGACCCGATTGCCTGCCCCGACCTTTCCGGCGTCGACGCCGCGCTGCACGACGCCGAGGCGGTGCTGCACGCGGCGTCGCAGGACCTGCCGTGCCTGGCCGAAATCGGCTTCCGGCCGCGGCGGCTCTTCGACACCGAACTGGCGGGACGGCTGCTCGGCTACCCGCGGGTGGCCCTCGGCACCCTGGTCGAGGAGGTGCTCGGCTACCACCTGGAAAAGGGCCATTCGGCGGCTGACTGGTCGGCCCGCCCGCTGCGCGAGGAACTGCTGCGCTACGCGGCCCTCGACGTCGAGGTGCTGATCGAACTGCGCGACGCCCTCGCGGCCGAACTCGCCGCCCAGGGCAAGACCGAGTGGGCCCGGCAGGAGTTCGAGGCCGTGCTCGCCACCCGTCCGGCCGCGGTACGGCCGGACCCGTGGCGGCGCACGTCGGGCATCCACCGGGTGCAGTCCCGCCGCGGGCTCGCCGTGGTGCGCGAGCTCTGGACGGAAAGGGACAGGATCGCCCAGATCGCCGACCTTTCCCCGCGCCGTGTCCTGCCCGACACGGCGATCATCGAGGCGGCCAGGTCGTTCCCGGCCAACCACGCCCAGCTGGCCAGGATCAGCGGGTTCGCCGGACGTCAGGCCCGGCGGCACGAGAAGGACTGGCTGGCCGCGGTGGCGCGGGCGCGGGCCAGCGCCGACGACGAACTGCCCGATACCACTGGCGGAGCGATACCGAATGGCCCGCCGCCGGCGCACCGCTGGGCCGAGCGTGATCCCGCCGCCGCCGCGCGCCTGGCGGCGGCGCGCGCGGTCGTGACGGCCCTGGCCGAAGAGAGCAGCCTGCCGGTGGAGAACCTGCTGTCCCCCGAGGCGCTGCGCAGGCTCACCTGGGATCCCCCGCAGCCATGCGACGCGGCCACCGTGGCGCAAGCGCTTGCCGGATACGGGGCAAGGCCCTGGCAGATCGAACTCACCGCGGAACCGATCAGCAGCGCGCTGCGCGATGTCCCCGCCGACGTCAAGGAGGCGGATATGCTGGATAGCTCTGCCGAACCCGAGGGGTGAGCGCACCGGTGCTGATGACCGCCGCGGCGCTGGCAAGCAGCCCGCCGCCGCTGCCCGGCTTCCTCAACGCCCTCGCATCACCCCTGCAGCATTACGGCATCTGGGCGATCGGCCTCCTGATCCTGCTGGAGGACTTCGGCATTCCCGTGCCCGGCGAGACGATAATGATCGCCGGTGCCATCTACGCAGGCGCGGGCAGGCTCAACATCGTGGCCGTCGGCGTCATTGCCTTCATCGCAGCGGTCATCGGCGACAACATCGGCTTCGCCATCGGGCACTTCGGCGGCCGCGCCCTGGCCCTGCGGCTGGGCAAGTACGTGTTCTTGACCGAGGAGCGGCTGAGCAAGGCCGAGGAGTTCTTCGATCGGCGCGGCGCCATCGTCATCACGGTCGCGCGCTTCATCGAGGGCCTGCGCCAGGCGAACGGGATAATCGCCGGCATCAGCGGCATGCACTGGCGGCGTTTCCTCGCCTTCAACGCCCTCGGCGCCGCCCTGTGGGTGGGGAACTGGGTCAGCCTCGGCTACCTCGCCGGCAACCACATCAACACGATCTACCACTACATAACGCTGTACTCCTACTACGTGCTCATCGCGCTGGCGGTGCTGCTCGTCGCGTATATCGCCTGGCGCCTCCGGGTGCGCCGCCGAATCCTGGGGCCCGCCGTGGCCGGTCGAGCCGATGAAACGCATGAGAGTGGAAGTACCAGTGAAGCCGCGGGGACCGCGCCGGGCGAGCACGAAGCCGAGGAGATCGTGCCGGGCGAGCACGAAGCCGAGGAGGTCGCGCGGAGCGAGCACGAAGCCGCGGGGACCGCGCCGGATGAGCACGAAGCCGCAGACCACGAAGCCGCGCGGACCGCGCCGGACGAGCACGGAGCCGCGGGGACCGCGCGGAGCGAGCACGAAGCCGCGGGGATCGCGCGGAGCGAGCACGCGGCGGGGAAGCACACCCCGGATCGTCATTCGCGAGACACGTCGTAGCGCTCCAGCCCGGCCAGCTCCCCCGCGGCCGCGTGTGCGACCCAGAAGCCGCCCTTGGGCAGCGACGGATCCGCGGGCACCGCCGCCGGGGCGCCGAGCACGGAGCACGCCGCCGCGAGCACATCGCGGAGGTTCTCCCGGTGCAGGCACAGGACGGCCGGGCGGCGATCCGCCACGAGTTCGGCGAGCAGGCGCCGGAGCGCGTCAGCCAGGCTCGTTCGGGAAAAAACGGCGGAGCGGCCGTGCGGGGCCAATGAGACGTCAGCCTCGACGGTCCCGCCGAAGCTCGCCGCGAACGGGCGCACGGTCTCGGTACAGCGCAGCGCGGGCGAGCTGATCACGCGCGCGGTGGGCGCGAAGCAGGCCAGCAGGTCGGCCAGCGCCCGCGCGTCAGCCGCGCCCCGCAAATCGAGCGGCCGCGACTCATCATCGGCGGGCCAATCAGACTTCCGCCCCGCTGAGGCGTGCCTGACCAGGATCAACGGCACCGTCTCGAGCGGCCGGAAGGCGGAAATCACCGGATCGTCATGGGTATCGGCCAGCTGCTCGCGCGCCTGAGCCAGCGGCAGCCAGGCCACCGCGTCTATCTCGTTGCCCGGCGCGGCCTCCAGGCCGTGGTTAAATGATGACCAGTAGCTGACCCGCTTGGGGTGGCCCCAGCTGAGGTACTCCACGGTCGGCAGCCGGGGCCCGAGCACGGGCCGCAGGCAGCCCTCCTCGAAGACCTCCCGGACCGCGGTGATCAGGATGTGCTCACCCGGGTCGCTCTTGCCCTTCGGCAGCGACCAGTCGTCGTACTTGGGCCGGTGCACCAGCAGCACCTCGGCGTCTCCGGCGCCGTGGTGCTCTTCGGGCACGTCCGCCGCGTGCCGCCATATCGCCGCGCCCGCCGCGGGGATGGCATCAGTCATCTGCCGAACGGACCCGCGTTTCCCTGACCAGGGTTTCCTGCACGTCACGCAGGGGATTCCCGTTTTCGTCCCGGCTGTGCCGCACCCAGTAGCCGTCCGGCTTCAGCCACCAGGAGGAGGTGCCGTCGTCCATGCCCATGTCGAGGAACCGGCGCAGCCGCCGCTGGTGGCCGGGGTCGACGACCTGGACGAGCAGCTCCACCCGCCGGTCCAGGTTCCTGTGCATCATGTCGGCGCTGCCGAACCAGACCTGGCTGTCCTCGTCCTCGCCGGTGCCGAACGCGTAGATGCGGGAATGCTCGAGGAACCGGCCGAGCACGCTGCGCACCCTGATGGTGTCGGACAGCCCGGGCAGGCCAGGCCGCAGCGCGCAGATGCCGCGCACCCACAGGTCGACCGGGACGCCCGCCCGCGACGCCCGGTAGAGCGCGTCGATCACCACCTCGTCGACCAGCGCGTTGGTCTTGAACACGATCCTGGCGGGCTGGCCGGCCCGGCACCGCTCGGCCTGCCGGTCGATCCGGCTGACGATGCCGTCGCGCAGCGATTCCGGTGCGACAAGCAGCCGCTGGTACGCCTCGACGCGGCTGTACCCGGTCAGGTGGTTGAACAGGGCGGTGACGTCCTCGCCGACCGCGGGGTCGGCGGTGAGCAGCCCGAAGTCCTCGTAGATCCGGGCCGTCGTCGGATGGTAGTTGCCCGTGCCGAGGTGGCAGTACCTCCGCAGCGTCCCGTCGGGTTCCTCGCGCACGATGAGCGCCATCTTGCAGTGCGTCTTCAGGCCGACGAAACCGTAGACGACGTGGCAGCCCGCTTCCTCGAGCTTGCGCGCCCAGGCGATGTTAGCGCGCTCATCGAACCTGGCCTTGATCTCCACCACCACAACGACCTGCTTGCCCGCCTCCGCGGCGTCGATCAGCGCGTCCGCGATTGGCGACTGGCCGCTGGTCCGGTACAGCGTCTGCTTGATGGCCAGCACCCGCGGGTCATCGGCGGCCTCATCGATCAGCCGCTCCACCGACGCGGCGAACGAGTCGTACGGGTGGTGGACGAGGATGTCGCGTTCGGCGATGGCGGAAAAGATGCTCGTCTCCTGCGGTATCGCCCGGGTGGACGGCACGAACGCCGGATACCGCAGCTTACCGAAGGGCAGGTCAGCGATGGTGAACAAACCACTCAGGTCGAGCGGGCCGGGCACCCGGTACACGGCGCGCCGGTCGATGTCGAGCTCGGTGACCAGCTTCTCGAGCACGTCGGCCGACATGGTGTCCTCGACCTCGAGCCGGACCGCCGGCTCGAACCTGCGCCGCACCAGTTCCCGCTCCATGGCCTGCAGCAGGTTCTCGGTGAGATCCTCGTCTACCTCGAGATCCCTGATGCGGGTGACACGGAACGCGTGACGCTCTATCACCTCCACGCCGCCGAACAGGTCGGTCAGGTGCGCCGCGATGACGTCCTCGATCGGCACGTACCGGTACTGCGACAGGGCGAGGAACCTGGGCAGCAGCGGCGGGACCTTGACCCTGGCGAACACGGTGGCGTCGGTCCTCGGGTCCGCGATCATGACGGCGAGGTTGAGCGACAGGCCGGAGATGAACGGGAACGGATGGGCCGGGTCCACCACCAGCGGGGTGAGCACCGGGTAGATGCGCTGCCGGAACAGGTCGCCGAGGCTGTCGCGCTCGTCCGCAGACAGTTCCTTCCAGCGCAGGATCTCGATCCCGTGTTCGGCCAGTTCGGGAGTGATCCGCTCGCTGAATACGCGGGCATGCCGGACGGTCAGCTTGCCCGCGAGCTCCAGGGTGTTCTCGAGTATCTGCCGGGGCAGCCGGACCCCGACGCCCTCGACCGGAAAGCCCGCCACCATCCTGCGCACTAGCCCGGCCACCCGGACCATGAAGAACTCGTCCAGGTTGGTCGCGAAAATGGCGAGGAAGCGCACCCGTTCCAGCAACGGGACCGATTCGTCCTCGGCTAGTTCGAGCACGCGCTCGTTGAACCTGAGCCAGCTTTCCTCGCGGTCCAGGTAACGCTCATCAGGCAGCGCGGTCTCGTTATCCGGCTGCGCTCCCTCATGGCCTTCGTGGCCTTCGCGGCCTTCGCGGCCTTCATGGCCTTCGGCGGCGGGGAGGCTCATCTGGCTGACGCTCATGGATCCCATTGTCCCCGCACGGTGCCCAACAGGTTAAGATCTTTAAACCTTTTACCGAACGGTGCTGGTAACAGCCCCTGGTCAGGGCAACGTCGGGTAGCCGGGGACGCCCGCCCGGGCCTGGATGGCCTGCACGCTCAGCGAGGCGTGCCCTTTCTCGGAGCACACCGGGATGTGCACCGGAACGAACGCGGACCGGCCCTGATGCGGCGGGGTGACCCGCAGTTCCTGGGCCGTCACCTGCGCGCAGGCGGCCGGGTGGGTGCGGCCGACGGCCGCGACCCGCAGCACGGAGTGTGCCGTCGCCCCGGGCGCGAGCAACACCGGCTGCGGCCGGACCGAGGTGTCGCGGATCGCCGCGCTGCCGATCTGGCCGCCGGTCATCCGGCCCCCCCGTATGCCGCTGGTTATCCGGCTGTCCGCGTAAGCGGACACCTCCGGGTAGCCGTAGAGACTGCAGGCGCGGTGCGAGACGTTGGTGAACTCCAGCGTGTAGTAGGTGCCTGCCGTGGTTTGCATTCCGCGGCGGCCGGTGCCTGTGCGCGGGCTGGCAGCCGTGGCGGCCGGCCCGGCGGCGGCGCCGAGCCACGCCTCAAGCCCCGACGTGGGGCAAGCGCGGCCGGTGACTTCGGAGGACAGAGCGGCGTCAGAGCCAATCGGGGTGCGCGTCAGCGTGACAGCGAGTGCGGCCGTACCGACAAAGGCCACCGCCATCGCAGCCAGACGCCATCCGATTTGGCCGTATCTTGTCATCACGGTCCCCATCTGGCGATAGTTGAGCCTTCCCCCGCCAGGGGCCGCGCTAATCCTGTAAGCACGCTTTTGCTACGAATCAGGATGATTTCCCTGAGCGCCTGTTTGTCGCACTTATTGCGCACGTAATGTGAAGGCGTGAGCGCTTCAGCGGAGCATCTCGCGGCAGTCCCGCTCCGGCGCAACCGGGACTTCCAGCTGCTCTGGGGCGGCCAGGCGGTCTCCTTGCTCGGTTCGCAGACCTCGAAGATCGCCTATCCCCTGCTGGTGCTCGCCATGACCGGCTCTCCGATCAAGGCGGGAATCGCCGGTTCCGCGGCCATGCTCGGCTACCTGCTGTTCCCGCTACCGGCCGGCGGCCTGGCCGACCGGCACGACCGCAAGCGGATCATGATTGCCTGCGACGCGATCCGGTTGGCCGCCGTGGGCAGCATCGCCGTGGCCGGATGGGTCGCGCATATCACGTACCCGCAGGTGCTGGTGGCCGGGTTCCTCGAAGGCGCCGCCACCGTGTTCTTGCGCGGGCTGCGGGCCGGCTTGCGCGGGCTGCGGGCCGGTTTGCGCGGGCAGCGGGCTGGCTTGCGCGGGCTGCGGGCTGAGCTTGGGGAGGGACTGGCCTGGACCTGGCGGCAGCCCTTCCTCAGGTAAGGCGCGTTCTTCTCCGCTTCAGTAAACGTGCTACTGCAGGTGCTGAACCTGGGCCTCATCGTGCTAGCCAGGCATGACGGAGCCGCGCCCGCCGAGATCGGGGCAATTGTCGGGTGCATGGGCGGCGGCGGCCTGGCCGGCGCGTTCGCCGCCCCCTGGTTCCAGGCCAGGATCCCGGTGGGCATCACCATCACCGGCTGCATGTGGATCTGGACCGTGCTGCTGGCACTGATCGTGCTGGTGCGAGTGCCGCTGTGGCTGTGCCCGATCGTGGCCATTTTCGGCTTCGTGGGACCGTCGTGGAACGTCTCGGTCCAGACGTACCGGATGCGGATAACCCCCAACCAGCTACTCGGCCGGACCAGCAGCGTGGCCGTGCAAATCGCCCGGGGAGCGACCCCGCTCGGCTCGCTGCTGGCCGGTTTCCTCTTGCAGGCGCTGTCGCCGTCCGCCGCCATGACCGTGGTCGCCGCCGGGATGGCGGTCACCGCCGCCGCGGCCACCGCCCTGGCGCCGATCCGTCACGCCGGCCGCGGCGGCCTGCCGGTTCAGCCGAGTTCGGCGGCGAATGCCGCCAAGTCGAGCAGGTGAAACAGCGTGTCGCACCACCGCTCCCCCGCCGGCCGGTCATCGAAATGCCCGAGGCATTCGTTCGCCGCGTCCAGGATCGCCCGCAGCACCGCGCCCTCGTTACCCTGAGGCTCCCGGAAGCCCGTCTCGGTGCCGTCCGGCACCGGCAGCGGTGCAGGACGGCTGGGCTCGCCCTCCAGGATCGTCGCCGCCTTCCGCGCCATGGCCAGCCCGAGTGTCCCTGCGAGCAGCGCCCTCTGCATCATCAGGACGCCATTGTGGTCTTTCATTCCGCTTGCCTCCATCATTCCACTGTGGCTGTCCCGCCTTCGGATCCATGATGCAGACAGGCAGTGACATTCTGGCCAAGCGCGCCGCAACCCCTCGATACCTAGCGCAGCCGCATGGGTGACTTCCGCACCAAACACATCAGCCATATCCTCGGCGGCCGGCGCGGAATGGGCGCATTCATGATCGTGGGTATTTACAGCCCTTATGAGGGGAGTAAATACCCACGATAATTAGCCGGCCCGCTTTTGCTGTCCGAATTGCCGGGAATGGGGGCTAGTCGCCCGGGGAGCGGAGACGCTAGTCGCCCGGGGGGGCGGAGACGCTAGTCGCCCGGGGGGGCGGGGGGGGGCGGAGACGCTAGTCGCCCGGGGGGGCGGAGACGTTAGTCGCCCGGGGGGGCGGAGACGCTAGTCGCCCGAGGGGCGGCAGGCGGACCAGATCGCCTCGCGGTTGTGCAGTTTGACGCGCTCGCCCCGGCCGAGCGCCTTGGCCAGGTCGGCTTCCGCGGTCTCGATGCGCAGCCACTCAGCGTAGGAGACCGGCATGACCCCGCGCCCGGCGAGCACGCCGGCCAGCGGCCGCTCCTCCATGGCGGGTGCGGGGCGGTCGGGATAGCGGAGCAGGCCGGCCCGCGGCAGCGGGACGTCGCCTTCGCCCGGGCCGCCGGCCAGGTCCTCAAGCAGGCAGCGGACGGTCTCGGCGGCGTCGGACTTGTTGGTGCCGATCACGCCGGTCGGGCCGCGCTTGAGCCAGCCGGCGACGTACTCCCCGGGCAGCGGTGAGCCGTCGGCGCCCAGGACGCGGCCATGCGCGTTCGGGACCACGGAAGCACGCGCGTCGAACGGCACGCCGGGCAGCGGCACGCTCTGGTATCCCACCGAACGCAGCACCATCTGCGCGCTGAGCGTCTCGAACTCCCCGGTGCCGCCGAAGGCCCCGTCAGCGGCGATTCCCGTTCGCTCAAGCGTGATACCGCTGACTCGTTCGGTACCTAGAATTTCTACCGGCCTCAGCCAGAACCGGACGATCAGCCGCCGCGCGTGCCCCGAGGCGGAGGACGGGACGGCGGCGCCCTGGGCCCACTTGGTTATCGCCACCAGGTTGCCGCGCACCCGCCGGTCGGATTCAACCAGCACGGCGCCTTCGCCGGTCAGGTCGAACGCGTTCAAGTCGGCTTCGTCGGCGTGCACGACCACCTCGACGCCGGGCAGTTCGCCCAGCTCGCGCAGCTCCTTGGTGGTGAACTTGGCATGCGCGGGCCCGCGCCGGCCGATCATGTGGACCTCGCGCACCTTGCTCGCCTGCAAGGCGTCCAGGACAGGCTGCGGCACGTCGGTGGCGTGCAGTTCGGCCGGGTCCCGGGCCAGGATCCTGGCCACGTCGACGGCGACGTTGCCCACGCCGATCACCGCGACCGACTCGGCGTCGAGGGTGAAGGCGCCGGAATCCATGTCCGGGTGGCCGCAGTACCAGTTCACGAAGTCGGTGGCCGCGTAGCTTCCCGGCAGGTCCTCGCCCGGAACGCCGAGCTTCCGGTCCCGCATCGCCCCGGTCGCGTAGATCACCGCGTCGTACGCCGACAGCAGGTCGTCGCGGGTGACGTCCTCGCCGAGGTGGACTCCGCCGAGGAACCGCACATCGGGGCTCTCCAGCACCTTACGCAGGTACTGCGCGATCGACTTGATCGACTTGTGATCGGGCGCGACCCCGTACCTGACCAGGCCGTACGGGGTGGGCAGCCGGTCGATCACGTCTACTCGCACCGGGACCGGCACCGGCAGCGCGGCCACCTGCTTGACCAGCGCCTCGGCGGCGTAGAGCCCGGCAGGACCTGAGCCGACTACGGCTACGTTCAGCATAAGGACCTAGGCTACTCGACGGGCCGCCCCTCAGTCGCAGCCGTTGCCGTCTCGCGAACGTCGCCGGGTGACCGGCGCGCCACCGCCTCGGTGATCTGCCGGGCCAGGTGTTGCGGCGTCAGGCCCGTCTCGTCGAGCACCTCCTCGCGGGTGCCGTGCGAGAGGAACTCCTGCGGCAGCCCGAACGTCTTGACCGGCATGTCCACGTCGTGGTCGCGCAGCAGCCGGGCCACCGCGTCGCCGAACCCGCCGACCCGCCCGTTGTCCTCGACCACGGCCACCAGTCGGTGCCGCCGCGCCGCGCCGACCAGCGCCTCGTCGAGCGGCTTGGTCCAGCGCGGGTCCACCACCGTGACGCCGATCCCGTGCCCGGCCAGCCGGTCCGCGATCTCCAGGCCGGTCAGCGCCATCGGACCCGCACCGACGAGCAGGACGTCGGCGGCGAGGCCGTCACCGGGTTCACGTAGCACGTCCATGCCGCCGAGCCTGGCGATGGCCTCGACCTCGCCGCCCACCTTGCCCTTCGGGAACCTGACCACCGTCGGCCCGTCGGCCACCTCGACCGCCTCGTTGAGCAGTTCGGCCACGCGCTTGGCGTCCCTGGGCGCCGCGATCTTCATGCCCGGGACGAGTTGCATGATCGAGCCGTCCCACATGCCGTGGTGGCTGGCGCCGTCTGGGCCGGTCACGCCGGCCCGGTCAAGCACGATCGTCACCGGGAGCCTGTGCAGGGCCACGTCCATCAGCGTCTGGTCGAAGGCCCGGTTCAGGAACGTGGAGTAGATGGCCACAACCGGGTGCAGACCGCCCATGGCCAGACCCGCGGCGCTGGTCATCGCGTGCTGTTCGGCGATACCCACGTCGTAGACCCGGTCCGGATAGGCCGCCGCGAACTGCGCCAGCCCGGTCGGATACAGCATCGCGGCGGTGATCGCCACGACATCGGGGCGTCGCGCGCCGATGGTCACCATCTCATCGCCGAACACCCGGCTCCACGTCCCGGGCACAGCGCCGGCCGCAGGCACCTGGTGCAGGCAATCCACCTCGTTCTGTTCGGCCTCCGGGTAGCCGAACCCCTTCCTGGTGATCACGTGCAGCAGCACCGGGCCGCCGAAGTCCCGGGCCCGCCGCAGCGCGGTCTCCACAAGGCGCTCGTCGTGCCCGTCGATGGGGCCGACATACTTGAGGCCCAGGTCCTCGAACATCACCTGCGGCTGCAGGACATCCTTGATGCCCTTCTTGATGCCGTGCAGCGTCCCGTACAGCGGCCCGCCGACCAGCGGCGTCCGGGACAGCGTGGTCTTGATGTAGTCGAGCACGTGCTCGTACCGCGGGTTGACCCGGATCGCGGCCAGGTGCTCGGCCAGGCCGCCGATCGTCGGCTGATACGACCAGCCGTTGTCGTTCACGATCATGACCAGCCGCGAGTCCTTTCTCGCGGCGATGTTATTCAGCGCCTCCCAGGCCATCCCTCCGGTCAGGGCACCGTCGCCGATGACGGCCACCACCGTCCGGTCCGGCTCGCCGCGCAGCGTGTACGCCTTGGCCAGGCCGTCGGCGTAGGACAGGCTGGTGGAGGCGTGCGAGTTCTCCACCAGGTCGTGCTCGGATTCGGCCCGGCTCGGGTAGCCGGTCAGCCCGCCGCGCTGCCGCAGCGTGCCGAACTGCGCGACGCGGCCGGTCAGCAGCTTGTGCACGTAGGCCTGGTGACCGGTATCGAAGACGATGCGGTCCCTCGGCGAGTCGAAGACCCGGTGGATCGCGATCGTGAGCTCGACCACACCCAGGTTCGGGCCGAGGTGGCCGCTGGTCCTGATGGTCGTCTCGATGAGAAGATCGCGGATCTCCCCCGCGAGGCGGGTCAGCTGGTCCTGGCTGAGTCCCTTCAGGTCCTCGGGGCCGTTAATGCACTCCAGCAAGGTCACGGCGTGCTCCTCATGTGCTGTACGGGCCTGATGGGGAACGTTGGTCGAGCAGAGACTGAACGAGCCGAGTCTACGAGGTCGGGCTTCAGATAGCTCGTCGGGTCCGTCCCGTCCCCGACACGCGTGTCGGGGAGTGCAGGCTTGCCCGTGGGGCGACCCCCCCGGAACCCCCGCTGTGTTAGCCAGGGGACGACCCCCCCGGAACCCCCGCTGTGTTAGCCCGGGGGACGACCCCGGAACCCCCGCTACCGGGGGGACCCATCCCCCGGACCCCCCTTGGGACCGTTAGGCCGTCAGGCACGGGCTGTCCGGCGGCGCCGGGAAGCAGCAGCGGACGGCCGGCCAGGACGCCGACCACGAGCTCGGCGACGGCGAGCACGAGCAGCAGCATGACCGGGAGGTCCCAGCTGCCGGTGGCCGTGTGCAGCAGCCCGACCTCCAGCGGGCCGGCGCTGGCGGCCAGGTAGCCGACCGACTGCGCGAAGGCGGACACCGAGGCGGCGACGCCGGCGTCGGGGGCCCGCGCCACCATGAAGAAGATGGCCAGGCCGAGGCAGGACCCCTGGCTGACGCCGAGCACCAGCACCCAGAACGGGGCCGTGCCCAGCGGCGCCCAGAGCGATCCGGCCAGGCCGGCGGCGGTCCCGATCAGGCTGGGCACGACCAGGGCGCGCTGACCCGGGCTGCGGTGGGCCAGCACGGGCACGATGAGCGAGGTGGCGAGGTTGCCGACGCCCATCAGCGCGAGCAGGTTGCCGGCCGCGACCGCCGACGCGCCGCGGTCCCGGAAGATGGTCGGCAGCCAGGAAAGCGCCGCGTAGTACAGCAGGCTCTGCAGCCCCATGAACGCGGTGACCTGCCAGGCGAGCGCGTACCTATACACCTTGATGCTGGCGGTCAGCGGGGCCGATGTCGCCGAGGCGGGCGCCGAGGGCCGGGGGCCGGCCGCGCGGTACCTGAGCTGGGGCAGCCACAGCAGCACGGCCAGCGCGGCGGGGGCTGCCCACAGCCCGAGCGCGAGCCGCACTGAGCCGCCCGAACTGCGGTAGAGCGGCACGCTGAGCAGCGAGGACAGGATCGCGCCGACCGACAGCGCGGTCAGGTAGATGCCGACAAGCAGCCCGGCCCGTTCCGGCCAGCGGCGCTTGACCATGCTGGAGAGCAGCACGTTGAGGACGGCGATCGCGCTCGCGGCCAGCGCCGTCCCCGGGAACAGCAGGATCCCGGGCGCCGCGCCCCGCAGCAGCAGGCCAGCGGTGAGCAGGGCCAGCGCGACCAGAAGGATCGATTCCTCGCCGTAACGCCGGTTCAGCCAGGCGGCAAAGGCGGAGACCACGCCGAAGCAGATCACCGGCGTGGCCGCCAGCAGCGACAGCGTGGCCGACGACAGGTGCAGCCGCGTCTGGAGGTCGGGGAAGAGCGGCGGGAGGCTGGTGATGGCGGTACGCAAGTTGAATCCGGCTGCCGCCACGGCGATGATGAGCAGCGTGATCTCATACGGCCGGCGTGGCCCGCCGGCCGGGTATTTAGGCATCAGCAACTAAAGTTATAGGAAAAGCAAAATTCTTTTTCGGCCGAACGGGCCGTGGTCCGTGCGCCGCCGACGGCTACAACCCCGGCAGGAGGAGCAGCTTGCCGGTGGTCCGCCGGCTGGCCAGGTCCTCCTGCGCCCGGGCGGCGTCGGCCAGCGGATAGGTGCCGCTGATCCGCACGTCCAGTTCGCCCTTGGCGATCCAGTCGAAGACCTCGCCCGCGCGCCACCTCAGTTCCTCGACGTCGGCGATGTAGTGCACCAGCGTGGGCCGGGTGAGAAACAGCGATCCGCCGGTGTTCAGCCGCTGCGGGTCGACAGGCGGCACCTGGCCGCTGGACGCTCCGAAGAGCACCATCATGCCGCGCGGGCGCAGGGCCGCCAGGCTGTCGTCGAACGTGTCCTTGCCTACGCCGTCGTATACGACGTGCGCGCCCGCGCCGTCGGTGACATCGTCGACGACGGCGCGGAAGTGGTCGTACCCGGTGACGTGGTCGGCGCCGGCGCCCCACGCGAGCTCCGCCTTCTCGCCGCCGGACGTAGTGGCGACGACGATGCCGCCACGCCGCTTCACCATCTGGGTCAGCAGCAGGCCGACCCCGCCGGCCGCGGCGTGCACCACGGTGACGTCGCCTTCGCGCACCGGGTAGGTGCTGGTGACCAGGTAGTGCGCCGTCATGCCCTGCAGTATGGCGGCGGCCGCGACCTGCAGGCTGATCCCGTCAGGGACCGGGACGACGCGCTTGGCGGGCAGCGCGACCTCCTCGGCGTAGCTGCCGCTCGGGCCGGCCCAGGCCACATGGTCGCCAATGGCCAGGCCGGTCACGTCCTCCCCCACGGCGGCAACCGTGCCCGCGCCTTCCGCGCCGGGATAGAAGGGCGGTTCGGTGTGGTATTGGCCCACGCCCTCTCGCTGGTAGATGTCCATGAAGTTCACGCCGGCCGCGGCGACCTCCACGACCACCTCGCCGGGTCCCGGCCGCGGCGCCTGCTGCTCCGCGACCTTCAGCACCTCTGGTCCGCCCAGACGCTCGCCCATTACCACGCGCATGCTCACACTCTCCCTTTCGCTGCTGCCCTGGAACAGCCTTTCACAAGGTCCCGCGGGCCGGGACGACCCCGGCCGGATTTGAACGCGTTCAAATTTCGCTTGAACGGCGGGTTGATGCTCGCGGAGAGATCACCGGCGAGATGGTCCAGCCATGCCCTCGGGACGTCCCCGCCAAACACCGGTGGTGACCGTAGAGAACCTTCCGGCTGATCGACCTGACCGCGCCCATCGCCGAGCGCGTGATCCGGCTGGCGCGGCTGCCGGTGCTGCGGTCCGTGACCCGCCAGTTGCTAGCGGTTGTCCACGAGGTCCTCCGCTAGCCCCTCGGGCACGGTCTCCTCGGTCTTCGCGGTGAGGGCCAGCCAGCCGATCAGGCCGAGCGGGTAGATGAAGTAGCCGAACCGGACGTTGGGCCCGAGCAGGAACATCAGCGCCAGCCCGACGGCAAGCCGCCGGGCCGCCGCGCGGACGTCGCGCGGCGGCCTGATCACCAGCGAGATCGCGATGCCCAGCCCGGCCGCGAGCAGCAGGCCGATCGAGATCACGTGCCCGGCCGTGCCCATCGTGGTGAGCAGGTGCCCGGGCAGCAGGCTCTCGGCCGGGGTCTTGTACCGGGTGAGGCCGAGCGGGAACAGCACGCTGTTCTGCACCAGGGCGTCCGCGCCGCGCGGCGAGACCAGCGCGGCCGGCGCCAGGGCGGCGATGAGGATCACGGCGGTGACCGCCGATGCCGCGATGAAACGCCCCGCGACCCGCGCGCCGTCGCGGGCGGCGAACATCGCGGCCATGACCGGGACGGCGAGCCAGGCGGTGGACTTCAGGTCGCAGGCGACGCCCAGGGCGACGCCCGAGCTGATGGTCCCGGCGACACGCGAGGTTCCCGCAGGCCGGGCCGCCAGGGCCAGCACGATCAGCGCGAGTACGGGCGGGTCGGTGGTGATCACGGCCAGGTTGAGCCCTATCACCGGCGACGCTACCGCGACGGCCGTGGCTAGCAGCGCGTCACGGCGGCACGCGGGACAACCCCGGTGCGGCATTGCGATCCAGAACGCCGCCGCGAACGGGACCACGGTGCCGAGAGCGATCCACACCCCGGAGTTCCCCGCCAGGCCGCCGATCCCGGCCGCGCTCGGCAGGCCGAACAGGGTCATGACCGGCAGGTAGGGGTTGTAGGACAGCCACCAGGTGACCTGCGCGGCGGGCAGGTAGGGCGAGCCGTGGTGCAGCAGCAGGGTCGCGGACCGGTCGATGACCACCATCCCGGCCTCGAGCGGATAGGCGACGGACAGCCAGAGCAGCGGCGCGAGCACGGCCAGCGCCACCGAGACCAGGACGGCGGCGGTCCGCCCGGACCAGCGCCACAGTATGAGCAGGGCCGCGGCGTAGCCGCACGCGGCCCAGATGGCCCAGACCTGGTCCCGGCCTCCAGAGAAGATCGCGGCGGCGACCGCGTAGACACCGAACGCGGAGTAGGCCGCCATGAGGTGATGCCGGTCAAGCCAGGGCCGATCGGGCTGGTGGGCCCCCGGGGATCCGGTGCCCGCCGGAGATCCGGCCGACGCGAGCGTGCGCGCCCCAGCGTCCGTAGCGGGGCCGTCCTTCGTAGGGCCGCCCGTCCCGGGTCGGCCTGCATCGTCCGCGTACTGGGTCAGCTGGCCCCCCGATTGACCAGAGCTGGAGCTGCTCGTAGAGGCAGCCACACGCTAAGAGCAGATGCGCGGCCGCGTCAAGCCGCCGGCTGAGCCTGCTGGCCTTACCCACGCCCGGCGCAGCCGCGTTCGGCGGCCAGCCGGAGCATGGCCCGGGTCATCTGGGCCGTCGTGGGCGGCGCGGGCAGGCCCGGCGAGTCCTGGCGCCGGAACGCATCCAGGGCCAGGGCCACGAACCGCCGCCAGGCCCCGGGCGCGTCGGCGTGGGTGACGTGCATGACCGCGGCGCTGGCGATCAGCAGGAGCACGAGGTCCTCGCCGACGAAGTCCTCGCGCAGCTGGCCCGCGGCCTTGGCCCGCTCGATCAGCCTGATGACCCGGTCGTTGGCCGTCCGGCGGAGCTGCTCGACCTGCTCGTCCGCGGGCAAGGTCATGGACAGCAGGTCGGACAGGCCGCGGTCGGCGGCCTGAAGCTCGCAGATCCGCTGCACGAACCCGGCGAAGCCGGCCCAAGGATCGGAGACGGCCAGGGCCTGCTCGGCGGCCTGGGCGTACTCGGCGACCTTCTCGGTGAGCGCGGCGGCGACGAGCTTCTCGCGGCTGGGGAACCGCCGGTAGAGCGTGGCGATGCCTACGCCGGCCCGGGCGGCGATCGCCTCGAGCGGCGCCTCCAGCCCCTGCTCGGCGAACACGTCCCTGGCCACCGCCACGATCGCGGCCCGGTTGCGTGCGGCGTCGGCCCGCAGCCGGCGTGGGGCCTGCGGGTCCGGAGGGCCTTGAGGATCCTGGGGATCCTGAGGCGCGTGCGCTGTGCTTGCCGACTCCTCCGGGTCGGCTGGGGCCTGCCTGCCAGCCGGATCACCGGGGAGCTGATGACGGACCGTCATCGGCTCATGATAGACGATGTGGAGGGTACCCTCCGGACATGGTTGCATCCGGGGTAGGCTTCCCAGGGGGTTTCCTCCAGATATGCCAGCGAACAACGGAGAGACAAGCATGGAATCTAGCCCGGTCCCGTGGATCAGCGCGCTGCGGCACTCGCACGACCGCTTGCGGGCCAGCGCCGAGCCCCTCGACCTGGCCCAGCTGGAACGGCGTTCGTACGCCAGTGAGTGGTCGATCGCCCAGGTGCTGTCCCACCTGGGGTCGCAGGCCGAGATCTTCGGCTTGTTCCTCGACGCCGGGCTGACCGGGCAGGACCCGCCGGGACGCGATGAGTTCGCGCCGATCTGGGACAGCTGGAACGCCAAGGACCCGCAGGCCCAGGCAGCCGACGCGCTGCGCGCAGACCAGGCGACCCTGGAGCGGTTCGAGTCCCTGGACGCCGGCCAGCAGGCCCGGTTGCGCTTGAAGATGTTCGGGATGGAGCTCGACACCACCGGGCTGGCGCGGATGCGCGTCAGCGAGCACGCCATCCACAGCTGGGACGTCCTGGTCGCCCTCGACCCGGCGGCGACGGTGGCACCGGATGCCGTCGCCCTGCTCATCGACACGCTCGACCAGCTTGTGGCCAGGAGCGGCAAGCCGGACGGAAAGCAGCGCAAGGTGCGCGTGTCCACCAGCGACCCGGAACGCCAGTTCACCCTGGAAACGGGCGAGGCGGTCACGCTCACGCCTTCGGACGACGAGACCACGCCTGAGCTGGGCCTGTCCGAGCTGCGGCTGCCGGCCGAGGCGTTCGTCCGGCTGATCTACGGGCGGATGGACGAGGCTCACACCCCGCCCGCCGAGACCACCGGGGTCGAGCTCGACGAGCTGCGGCCGATCTTCCCCGGTTTCTGAGGCCGGACGGCCTTCATCCCAGGCCCGCCGTGCCCCCCTTCAGATCGGACAGCAGCTCCGGTACGAGGCGCTCCTCCATGACCGCGTGTCCCGCGGACCGCATCCGCTCGGCCAGGCCCGGATCCCAGCCGGATCCGGCCGGCGGTCCCTTCAGCGGTTCGGAGTCGCCGCCGGCCAGGCCAGCGGCGTAGTCGTCGGCACTCATCCGCCACGGTGTAGCGCCGTACCTGACGATGGCCGCGGCCGTGGTGCGCAGCCCGGTCCAGTCAAAATCACCCCGCCAGTGCACGACCGCGCCGCTGCCCGCCTGCCGGGCAGGCGGGCCGACGGCGCTGGCCAGCAGGCGGTGGCAGGCGGCCGAGGGGATGCCCTCGGTGCAGATCAACGGCGCGCAGCTAGCGCCGAGTTCCGCGGCCGCCGCGCGCAGCACCGCCGGGTTCTCGCACACGTATACGGCGGGAACGTCCAGCGTGACCGGCATCGACGAAAGCTGGTGCAAGGTAATGCGGAACGGTGTGCCCAGCGCGGCGGCCTCGGTCAGCCAGCGGCCTAGCGGGCCGCCGCTGGCCGGCAGGGCCAGGACCAGGACCTGACTGGCCAGGTCATCCAGGATGACGCCGAACGCATCCCACAGCTCGCGCCGCGCCGCCTGGCTCTGCGGCACCTCCGTGCCCTGCCACCTGGCCAGCGCGCGCAGCACCAGTCCCGGCAATGGCGGGACGGACAGCGACTTGGTGTCTCCGGTGGCGCGTTCGGCGAGCACCGGCAGCGGCAGTTCGACGGCGGGCAGCAGATCCAGGACGGCGGCCGTCTGGGCCGGCACCGCGCTCCTTCCGGCCCGCAGCAGCCTGGTCAGCGTGCCGTCCGCCGACAGCTCCGCCAGCCAGGCCTGGTGCCACGGCTCTCCCGCGTGCCGGCAGGCCAGCGCTGACTGGAGCGCGGCGCGGCGGCGCGCATCGAAGCTAGCTCGCTCCGCGGCCACGTCGGGTACCGCTCCGCCGAGCGTCTCGACCGCTTCCCGGAGGCTGCCCGCGAGACCGGCGGCGCGCAGCGCGGCCTCCAACGCCGGCAGCGGAACGGACAGCGACGAGCCGCGTCCCTCCGGGCGGCCGAGGAGGCGCGCGGCCGCCTGCCGTTGCCGCGGCGCCGCCGCGGTCAGCCTCACCACGCCGTCGAGAGGTGCGTCCCGGGCGATCCGGCTGCGGATCCGGTCGACCAGCCAGCTCAGCTCGGGAGCGCCGAGCACCCTGGTCAGCCTCTCGCGGGACCCGGGGCCAGGGGCTCCGGGGAACAGAACGCCCCCCAGGGGGACATGGTCAGGCTCGCTCATGATGCCCGGTGACCGGCAGCCGGCCGTCGAAGTTCCGCTCCACGCGATGGGGGGTGGTGCCGTCCCACTCCCAGGTGGTGACGTGCACCGCGTCGATTCCCTCGCGGCGCACCAGCTGATGCGTGGCGATGCCGGGGACGGTCGCGTAGAAGCCCCACTCGCGCTCGCTCGTCATCACCACGTCCAGGTCGAAGTTGGCCAGCAGCCCGAGGCTCTTCGCGCGCGAGTCGTCGTCGACGCCGGCGAACGCCTCATCGAGGAGCACCAGCCGGGGCGCGTCCGGATGCGCCGACCGGTAGTGCGCCGACGCCGCGGCGAACAACGGCAGCGACACGGTCAGGACCCGCTCGCCGCCGGACGCGGGCCCAGTCGCCGGACGCCACTTGCCGTCCTGGTAGCGTTCGATGACAAACCGGTGCCAGCCTCGGTAGTCAAGCGCCAGCCGTAGCTGCTCTTGCCAGGTGCCGTTCTCCGAGGCCGCCCGCTGCGCCTCGATCTGGTGCTGCAGGAACTCGCCGACCGCGGCCCGGTCATCGGGTGACCAGAGCTCCGCGTCCTGCCGCAGGAGCCGGCGGCGGGCCTCGGGCAGCCCCGCCGGGGCGTCCGGCGACGGTTCCCAGCGCAGTCGCAGCCGCATGCCGGTGCTCGTCGGGCGCTCGGCGAGCTCGGCGTTCATCCGCTCGACCTGCGCCTCGGCATCGCTGATCAGTTCCTGCAGATGGCTGGCCACGTCGTTGACCAGATGTTCTTCGATCAACTCCCGCTCTTTGGCGGTGAGCATGCGCTCCCGGTAGAAGATCTCCTCGCTCAGCAGTCCGGTGAGCTCGTCGGGTGACCGGTCCTTGCCCTGGAACTGGATGGTCACCACGACGCGCTCGTCCACCAGGCTGAGCGACGCATGGTGGCCGTGCCGGGACATGGCCTCGGACAGCTCGGTGTGGCGGCGGGCGATATCGTCCTGCACTCGCCGCCAGGCATCGTCGTCGTCGTCAACGGAGACCAGTTCCTGCTCGACGCGCCGGGCGAGCCGGACCGCGGGAGCCACGGTCTCGGCCGCGGGCACCGCGTCGGCGTCGGTCAGCTCGACGGCCACGGCGAGGAGCCCGGTGCCGGCGAACCGCCAGAACGCGGCGACCGCGGCGTCCCGGCGCGAGGTTTCCCCGGCCAGTTGCTCCTGGAGCTGTTCTTCTCGTCCCTGCAGCCTGGCTCGCCGTTCGGACTGTTCCTTATGGGTCACGTCCAGGGACTTGCGTACCGCGGTCAGGTCCCTGATCCGCTGCGTGACCTGCTCCAGCCTCTGGCGGAGCTCATCGGCGGTCACTCCGATCGCGGCCCGCACCGCGGCGAACCTGGCCGCCGCGTCCCGCGCCTCCTCGGCGGCCTCGGCGGCGAGCTCGCTGGCCGCCGCCAGGTCCTGCTCGGCCTCGTCGAGCTCGGCGGCGCAGGTCGCCACCTCGGTGAGCCTGGCCTGGTGCTGCCACAGGGCCGTGACGAGCTTTTGCCCGAGGCGCGCGTACCCGCGGACCGCGGCCTGCGCCGCGTGGAGCTGATCGAGCTGAACCGGCAGGGCCAGGTCGGCGGCGGCCGTGTCCCGCTCGGCCGAGGCCTCCGCCGCCGCCTGGCGCGCACCATCGACCCGGATCGCCTGCTCGGCGGCCTTGCGCGACGCCCGCTCCAGGGCCGCCCGGGTGCCGGCCAGCGTGCCGTGGGCGTCCCGGAGCTCCTGGTCACCGGGGAAAGCGGCGGCTTCGTCGGCCAGGACGGCTTGCCGGGCCTCGATGTCGGCCACGGCCTGCCGCGCCGCGGCGAGCACCTCCCGCGTGGCATGGATCTCGTCGGCCAGCGCGGCCAGCCTGCGGCGCCTGGCTTGCTCTCGGGTGGCCGCTCCCACGTACTCGGCGGCGTCCTTGGCCCACGCGCCGCTCAGCGGCCCGACCCGCCACTGCCCGGACAGGGAGACCAGGCACGACGCATCGGTCTCGGGTGCGGGAAGGGTGGTACCCGGCGGTACCAGCGCGATGGCGTCGAGAATCTGGCCGACCGCCGCCACCGATACCTGGCTGGCGGTCGCCAGGCTGGGGTCGATGGCCGGAAGGAGCACGCTGCTCAGCGGCCGGCCGGGCACGATAGATCGGCTGGCGCCCGATGGGCCGGGGGCCGTGGTGAGGAGCACGTCCTGGGTGGCGGGGTCGAGGAGGGTGCCTTCCGGGGTAACCCAGGCGTCGAGCAGCCCGGACGCCTCAAGAGCGGCCTCCAGGCCGGCCCGCTGGGCGTCATCGAGGCCGCTAGTGAACTCGGTCAGCCGCCAGAGCGGCGCGCCGGGACGGCCGGCCCGGACCGCCTCGCCCCGGGTGTACGGGGCCGGCGGCATCGCGATCTCCCCGGCGAGGAGGCGGCGGCGCTCGTCCTCGAGCGCGTCAAGCGCGGCGGCGACGTCGCTGGCCCGGCCGGAACGGCGGGCGTGTTCAGCGGCGAGGGACTGGGTGGTGCGCGCGGCCGCCGCCCGGAGCGCGGCCTCGGCCGGGTTCGGGCCGTCCAGGGCGACCGTCCACTCCGGCAGACCCATCTCATCCGGATACGGCAGATCCAGCTCGGTCGTCCCGGCCGCGTACTCCCGCCACCGGGCCACCAGGGTCTCGCCCGCCGCCTGCACCGCGGCCTCGGCGGCCTCGCGCTCGTCCGCGGCGGCGTCGCGTTCGGCTTCCAGTTCGGCCAGCTTCGCCTGCTCGGCGGCGGCCTTGCGTTCGGCCTCGGCCGCGGCGGTGGCGAGCGCGGTGACGTGGGCCACGGCGAGCTCGCGGCGCGTCGCGGCCGCGGCGAACTCCTCCTCCGCCGCGCGGGTCAGCTCGGCGGTGATCCCGTCGGGCAAGGCCAGGGGCGTGACGGCCAGGCGATGATCGCGAGCGAGGCCGGCGCCAGCCGCGGCCTGCTCGGCTTCGGCCGCGGCGGTCGTGACGAGCTCACGAGTCAGGGCGGCCGCCGACCGCGACTCATCGTGCTTGGCGAAGCGGGAAACCACAGCCCGTTCGACCGTATTCTTTTTGTCTTTTTCCCTGGCCGCGGTCTTCGCGGTCGTCGTGGCGTGGCGCTCCGCGTGCTCCAGGCTGGCCAGTTCCTGGCGCCGGGCCAACTCCTCGCGAGCGGCAGTCAGCTCGGTCAGCTCGCCGTCAGCCGCCGCGAGCCGCTCGCCGGCTTCGGCCTCGGCCGCCTGCGCGGCCTCGATCTCGTCCTTGACGCCGCCGAGCTGACGCCCGGTTTCCTCGTAGGCATACTGGGCGGTACGCAGCTCACGACTCTGCCGCCGGGCCGCTATTCGCGCGTACAGCTGGTAACGCTGGCTGAACCTGGCCACGTGACCGCGGGTGTCCTTCAGCGCGGTCAGCTCGTCCCGCTGCTGCTCAAGGTCGTGGAACGCGGCGGCGATGTCAGCGATCACCGACTGGTCAAGCGGGGCCAGGGCCTCCGACAGGGCACGGGACAGCTTGCCCTCATCGGGCTTCTTCGACAGCTGCGGCTGGCGCAGTTGCACCAGCAGGTCGACCAGCGAGCCGTACCGGTCCGGGCCTAGGTGCAACAGGTGCTCGTCCACCGCGCGCCGGTAGGTCTCGGACCCCTGAGTGACCATCCCGAACTCGCCGACGGCAGCGGTCAGCCGGTCCCTGGTCAGTACGGCGCCGCCGGGGCCGATGAGGTGCATGTCCGCGCCGATACGCTGCGAGGTGGTGAAATACCAGTGGTCCGCGACGCCGCGCCCGGCGACCGCCTTCAGCCCACAGCCGATCGTGAAGTAGGCGTGCTCGCCGTCCTCGGTGCGCCGGCCGAATTCCAGCCACACGTAACCCAGCCGCTCGTCGTACTTGCCGCCGAGCAGCAGGTTCCACTCCATCTTCTTGTCCCGGTCGCCGTCCGGCTCTACCCGCGTCGGTGACAGGTTCGCATCCAGCAGGAACGGCAGCGTCAGCGCGAGCACTTTGGACTTGCCCGTGCCGTTGTTGCCGAGCAGCATGAGCCGCCCGTCCCGGAACCAGAACTCCTGGTAGTCGTAGTAGAAGAGGTCGACGAGGCCGGCCCGGAGCGGCTGCCACCGTCCCCGCCGCGGGACCGGGAGTTCGTCCGCCATTACGGCCTCCCCGCCACGGTGGGTTCGGTATAGGCGAACCTGGCCAGGGCGGGCAGCGGGAGCACCGTACTGCCGGTCCTCTTGGCCAGGCCAAGCGCGATGAGGCGGCGCAGCCCAGTGTCGGTCAGCTCACGGACCACGCCCGGCTCGTCTGAGCCCTTGCGCCAGTGCGCCTTGTGCTTTAGGGCCAGCGTGGTCATGTGCTGGTGCAGCTCAGCCAGGTCGACGGCGGCCTCAGGCCGCTCACGCAGCGCTCCGGCGAGATGCTCGGCGAGCAGCAGGGTGAAGTGACCCTCGGTGCCCTCCTCCGGCAGGCCCAGGTCGGACGCCTCGGCGGCCGGGTCGGTGAGGGCAATGCCCTCGGCGCGTACCTCGGCCGCGAAACCAGTCCCTTCGGTCAGCCTGCGCAACAGCAGACCGCGCTGGCCAGCCAGGTATCCGCGCTCCTCCTCGGTCAGGTCGGCGTAGTACACCACGGGATCGTCCAGGAGCCGGCGAGCCAGCCGGTGCCTGATCTCGCGGTTCCTGGCTTCGTCGGTCTCCGGGCGAGGTTCGGCGGTCAGCTTGCGCAGCCGGTCTTCGAAGCCCGCCTCGGTCACGGTGGACGCACCCACCCTGGTGATCAGGAGGGTGGCCAGGACCCGGCGGTTCACGTCATACAGCGCATCACCGCTGCCCGCGATGAACGCCTGGTCGTCACCCGCCACTCGCGCGAGGACACCCACGCTGAGCAGCAGCCGGGAGATGGCCACGAGGTCCCGGCGTTCTTCGCCGTTGTCCAGGGTGAACACGACGCCCGCCTCAACCAGGGCCGGGTCGGCGGCGAGCGCGACGATCCGCTCCGCCAGCCTGCCCAGGGTGACCTGGGCTTCGGCGCGCTCAAGCGCCGCGAGGGCCAGGCAGGCCAGCACGTAGCGCCGGCGGCTGAAGAGGTTCTGGCCGCCCTTGCCGTGATGGCCGCTCTTGCGCTGACTTCCGCTGGCGCTAGCGCCGCGGCTGGGGTCGGCGTTGTCGCCGGGCACCTTCCTCAGCCGGACCACGGCGTGGTCGGCGTGCAGCGTCCAGCCCGCCTGCGCGGCGAACCAGTCGCCCAGCCAGGCCGCGTGGCGCCTGGCCAGGGCGAACGCCTGCTTGTCTGGGCCTTCGGGGGTGAGCAGCGGGTGACGCAGCAGGGCCCGGATGCTGCGGCGGCGTTCGTCTTCCTGCTGCTGGCTGAGGACATCGGGCAGGCTGCTCACCGGTGGGCTCCTTCCAGCTCGGCCGCTATCCGGGGTGACGCCCCGGCGGGCGAAAGCGGGAGTCGTGCTGACGGGACGGGTGCGGTGAGGTCGGTGATGGTGATCTCGTGATCGGGACCGCGCAGCACGCCGTCGGGCGTGGTGATCTCGGCGACGCCGGCGGGTAGCGGGCGAAGCGTGATCTCCATCGTGCCGTCCCCCGTCCTGGTGACGATGGTCCCATCTGGTCCCGGTGGCCCGGCCGAGAGCGCCTCGCGGAGGATGCGCAGGAACAGGGCGAACTCGGCCTGGTCGAGCGTGCCGACCTCGCTGAGTCTGGCGGCCCGCCCGCTGGCGAGCCGGCGGCGTGCCGCCTCGGCCTGGTCCCGCTCGGCGGCGATCTGGCGGGCGAGTTGCTCGCGTTCGGCGGCCCGGTCCCTGACCCTGACCGGGCCGCCGCGGCGTTCATACTTTCCGGTGGCCCGCAGGCGCGGGGTGACCACCAGCGGCTCGGCATCGAGCCAGCTTTCGGCTCCGCCGGGTTTTCCCGTCACTCCGGGCGGCTCGCCCGTAAAGTGCCGTGCGGACGACAGCCCGAACGCCGCCCGCCACAGCCGGTGCGCATCATCTTCGGACGGCGCCTGCGCGAACCACTGGGCCAGCGTGCGGAAGTCGGCGCTGCGGTCGCTTCGGCCCGCTCGCCGTTCCTGTAGCACGCTGATGGTGGCGAGCAGATCGGGTATCGCCTTGCGGGCCCGCTGCCGCAGCAGCGTCGCCTGGCTGGGGTGCACCCGGTCACCGCAGAACCACGACCAGACGCCGGACCACCGGTTTCGCCACACCATGAGCTTGGCCTGCTCACTGGTGGTGGCGGAGCCGGTGCCGTCGGTCTGATCGCCCGGCGCGACGTCAGCCGCCTCGCGCCGGGCCGCCATGGCCAGCAGCTGCCCGGCCCGCTCGTCGTCGATGGACCTCAGCAGCGTCGCGATCGCGGCGGACTTGACGACCAGATCGGATACGAACCGTTCCAGGTACGCCAGCAGGCGGTCCTTATACGCGAGGAAGGCCTCCTCGTCGATGTCCTGCAGGTCGATGGTGCGCTGCAGGCTGCTCATGAACGCGGTCGCGTTGGCCGCCAGGCTGTCCAGCCGTCCGGATAGCTCCAGCAGCAGGTTGTGCGCCACCGCCGGGTCGGGATCTTTGGGGAGGGCCGCCAGGGCGCGCAGCCTGAGCCGGATGTCCTCAAGCGCCACGGCCTGCAATTCGCCGCGGCGCGCGATCTCCTGCTCGTACACTTCCAGGGCCCGTTCTGCCGCCTCGCCCTCGCGGGTGAGCTGGTACAGGTACCTGGTCCGGTAGAAGTCCTCCACCGTGGTGACCCGGCTGGTGTCCGGCGTGGCCCGGAGGTTACCCCATTCCTCGAGTTTGCCGAGCGCCTCGGTGATGTCCTCCTGACTGACGTGCGGCCCGGCGGATTCGTCTGCGGTCCAGCGCGCTTCGGCGACGTCCTCTGGACGTAGATGCACGACGAACCGCTGCTTGCTGTCCCGGAACACGGTCATGATCTCGCGGTACAGCGCGTGCAGCGGCGCGTTGAGATGCGCGAAGGGGCGCGCGGTCCCGGCGGCCTTCGGGCTGTCGGGCTGGGGAGCAACCGTCACAGCACAGCAGTATGCCGGTACCCGCCGACATTTCCCGGCGACTCACGCCATGACACGCGAGCCGCGTACCCCCGGGCGTCAGTCTCCGGCGGACTCCCGGGCTCCGCGGACCGTGATCGCCACCATTCCGGCGGCGAACACCACGGCGGCGCAGAGCGCGCCGCCGGCGTCATACGGCGGGCGCCCCGGCCAGATCCAGGGCGTGGTCAGGGTTGGCGGGTGCCAGTCCGTGTACAGCGCGTACATGCCGACCAGCATGTACGAGGTCGGGCCGATCCAGGCGAGCGGACCGCCAAGCACGGTGGCGCACAGCAGGCCGATGCCGGTCAGCCCGGCCACGTTACGCAGCACGTCCAGGAAGCCGCCGGACAGGTGCGCACCGGTTCCGGCGGCGGCCAGCGCGCCGACCGCGAACCCGGTGAGCGCGACCGCGACGCCCAGCCGCAGGAACGGCAGCCACCGGCCGGTCGCCCGTTCGGGGTCACCGAACGGGCCCGCGACCGTGACCGCGATGACCGCGGCGCACCCGGCCTCGAACAGCAGCGGCAGCTGGAGCGCGCCGTAGGCGTCCCAGGGCCCGTACAGCGCGCCCCGCAATCCGGCGGCGCAGGCCGCCAGCAGGGCCAAGGCCATCGGGACCCGGCGGCTCGCGGCGTGCAGGCGCACCAGGCGCAGGGCCGACCACGCCGAGAGCGCCGCCCGCGGCGGCAGCTGACGTACCGCATCGGCCGTCATGGCAGCTGCGGCAGGGAGATACGGCCTGCCCGCAGAGCGGCCAGGTGCCGCGCGAGCCAGATGTGCTTCGCGGCGGCCGGCAGCGCCGCGAACCGCCGGGCCGCCAGATCGGCCGGACTGCCGGGCCCTGGCAGCAGCATGCCGTGGAGCGACTGGATGACCTGGTTGCCGGGCGCCGCCACGAGCCGCACCGAACCGGCGATGACCGCTTGTTCGGCCGGGCTGAGGCTCGAGCCGGCCGCCGGGCCCGCACCGTCGCCCAGGATGACGTCGCGCATGAGGCGGAGCCCGAAGGTCAGTTCCAGCTGGTTGCCGAACTGGGCGCTGGTCGCGCCTGGCTGGCTCGGCAGCTGATCGGGGAGGATGAACGTTGATTGGCTGGCGGTCTCGACGAGGCTGGTGATGCCGTTGCCCGGTTCCTGCTGGTAGACCTCGGCGACCTGGCTGATACGGGCGGGCGCGCCGGGCAGGCCGGCCACCTCGGTGAGTTCGGGTCCGAGGACGGCTGTCACGGTCGGCAGGTAGGCCGCGTACGCGGGGTTCAGGCAGACGGTAATCGTGGAGTGGCTGCAGACCGGCGTGTAGCGGATCGGCTGGTTGCTGGCCGCGTCGTGCAGGGCCGGGATGGTGATCATGCCATGCGGATCCAGCCGGCCGGCACCGGCCAGCGCGACCGCGGTCCCGGCGGCCGCCAGGCCGACCGCGGTGATGGCCGCGGCGAACCGGCGCAGCCACCGCCCGCCTGAGTCGGCGGGCCGGCCCCGGGCGCCCGACCTGGCCCCCGCACCGAAGGCGCTCGATAGACCTCCCGCGCCGAAGGCGCTCGATAGACCGAGTGCCCCGAGGATCGCGACGGTGAGCCCGCCCGTGAACATCACCTGGGCGATCGACAGGTCAGGCAGATAATGGTAGAAGGTGGCCACCCCCGGGGCGGCGCCGATGTCGACGGCACCCGCGGTCAGCGGCGAGATCTGCCAGTACGAGTGGTCGCCGTACGCTGCCTGGGTGCCGAACCCCAATCCGAAGAACGCGACGACCGTGATCAGCGGCGTGACGAACCGGCCGGGGAACCAGGCTCCGGCGGCGAACCCGATGGCGGTCAGCGCCGGGACGCCGGCGGCGCTCACCACGGCGGGCCACCACAGCGGACCGCCCCAGGACGCCTGCCGCGCGGTCATGCCGTACACGACGCCGACGCAAGCCAGGCATCCCACCATGGCCCAGCCGGTGGTGGCGGCCCAGACGGCCAGCTGGCGGGCCCAGCGCGGCCGGGCGGTGACGCCCACCAGGTCGGTGATGTGGCGGCGGCCCTCCCGCGATCCCATCCACGCGGCCGCGCCGGTCACCGGGACGGCGAAGTCGAGCAGCAGACGGTTCTGCAAAGTCATGGCGCGCAGATTCCACATCGGCGGCAGTGCCATGATCTGCCGGTAGCCGTTGAACCAGAACAGCGCGGCGGCCACCGGCAGCAGCCACAGCATCGCGTTGTGGCGCAGTTCAAGCCGCAGCAACCGGCCCGAGCGGCGGATGCCCGCTCCGGCCCGCTGCGAGACCGGCAGCGACCGGAGGGTGGCCGGGGCGCTGGCGGCGGTCATGACCGGGCCGCGGCGAGGACGGCGGTGTAGCCGCGTTCCAGCGGCGCGTCGCCGGTGCCCTGCTCGGTGCCCCGGGCGGTCAGTTCCGCCGGGGTGCCGTGGAAGACGATCTTGCCCTGGTCCATCAGCGTGACCTCGGAACAAGCCGCGCCGACATCCTCGACGAGGTGGGTGGACACGACCACGGTGGCACGCTGACCGAGGTCGCGCAGCAGGGCGCGGAAGTGAACCCTTTGTTCGGGGTCGAGCCCGGCCGTCGGCTCGTCGAGCAGCAGCAACTCGGGTTCGTTGACGATGGCCTGCGCGATGCCGACCCGGCGCAGCATGCCTCCGGACAGGGTGCGCAGCTTCGCCTTCGCCTTGCCGCCGAGGTCGACCCGCTCGACCGCGGTGGCCACCGCGGCCGGCACCCGCGCGGCCGGTATCTCCTTCAGCAGAGCGAAATACTCCACGAACTCCACCACCGTGAATCCCGGATAGTAGCCCAGGTTCTGCGGCAGGTACCCGAGCCTGCGCCGGACCTCACGCCGCGGCCCGTAGGCGCCGGGGTCACGGCCGAGCAGCCGCAGCCGGCCCGTGGTCGGCGGGATCACGGTGGCCATCATGCGCAGGAGCGTGGTCTTGCCCGCGCCGTTCGGCCCCAGCAACCCGAATACCCCGGGACCGGCCTGCAGGCTCACCCCGGCCACGGCCTGATTCCGGCCGAACCGCCTGGTCAGGTCGGTGATCTCGACATTCATCTGAACGTTCCTCTCGGGATCCGTGTCGCGTAGAGGGCGACCATGGCGCAGCCGGCGCCGACCGCCAGGTAGGGCAGGAAAAGGACGGTATCGGTGACGGCGGCCGCGAAATGCCCGCTGGCCACGCGCCCGGACAGCACCGTGATCAGCCAGCCGGCCACCCCCGCCGCCGCACCCGCGTTCGCCGACCGCGTCCATGTCGCCACGGCCAGCGCGAGGGCGCAGACCGCGGTCATCGGGACCAGCCAGCCGAACGTGACCGCGGCCGCGGCGCCGGACGCCGCCGCGGCGGCTGACCTGGCCGGGACGCCGGATGCGACCGAGACGGCCGAGGCAGCTGAAGCGGCCGAGGCCGCCAGCCCGAGCGCGGCGTTCACCGCGAACACCGCAAGCGCGCGGACCAGGAGCACCATCCGGTCGCTGATCGCCATGCTGCACGACAGCTCCCACGCCGGGTCGACGCCGGGCCCATAGGCGTAGGCGATGGCCGCTGCCGCCACGGCCGGCGCCACCAGCGCCACCATCGGCTGCCCGCTGCCCAGCGTCGCGGCGGCCCCCGCGGCGAGCACCACGACGCTGGCGATCAGCCAGGGCAGCAGCAGCGACGGGGTGGTCAGCAGGGCCCGGGCCAGGCCGGGCGAGCGCAGCAGCCGTCCGGCCGCCCGCTCCAGCCAGCCCGGCTGACGGCGCCAGACCTGCGCGGCCACCGACGTCCACACCCGGCCCAGGTCGACGTCCGGCGGCGGCACCGCGTTTCGCGACTCATTCATCTCGTGCCTCCTTCCGCGGCCGTGTCGTCTTCCGCGGCCGTGCCGTCCCGCAGGGCCGCGCGCAGCAGTCGGCGGGCCCGGTGGGCGCGGCTTTTCACCGTGCCGGGCGGCACGCCGAGCATTTCGGCTACCTCGGCCACCGGCCGGTCCTGTTCGTACATCAGCCGCCACACCTCACGTTCCGGGCTCCCGTCCGGCCCGAGGGCCGCGACCGCGCCATCTAGTTCGGTCCGGGCCAGCGCGGTCTCGACCGGGTCGGGAGCGTCCGGACGGCCAGCCACCAGGACTGCGGGCAGCGCGGTGCAGGCTCGTTCCGCGGGCCCCCGACGGCGGAGCAGGAGCGCGGCCTGGCGGCGGGCGATCCCCCACAGCCAGCCGCCGCAGGCGCCCTGCGGCCGGTAGCCGCCCGCGCCGCGCCAGGCCGCGAGGAAGGTCTCCTGCAGCACGTCCTCCACGTCGGCGGCGGGCAGCAGCGCGCGGAGCCGGACGGCCAGCCACGGCGCGTGCCTGCCGAACAGGTCCCGGAGGGCCGTGTCGTCGCCGGCCGCTATCCGGGCGACCAGCTCGTCATCATCCATCGCCTCTCTATTGCACCCCGGAGCGGGTCGGTTCACGCCAGGGGCTAGATTCCGGCCCGCATAGCGTCGTCGGATGACGGTAATCCAAATCCTCCGGCTCCTCCGGCGCGGGCAGCAGCGCGAGGCCCGACCACCCAAAATCACGATGAAAACGGCTCAATGCCTGGTGACGATCTGACCGTTCTGCTTGCCGTGAGATCGTCTCCGGTTCACGCTCCTGTACGGGCTTTGCTGGCTCCGGTCAGCGGCATGCGCGAAGCGTGGTAGGCCGATCAAGTATCACGTCGGATGCGCTGGCGCTGATCATTGTGCCGCTGCCGGGGCGGGAACCACTGCGGTTGTGGTGGCTCACGCGGCGTAGGAGGTGCAGGGTGCGGTATACCGGCCAGGCTTGAGGATGTGGGCCGACTCTGGCCGTGAACCGCCGAAGGCACCGGCAACCGCTGTGCGCGCCCAGCACATCCGTGTGACCGCGGTCTCCGGGTGTTCGCCGTAGGCCTGCGCGACCCGGGCCGCGCAGCCCAGGTCGCCGGTGGGCGGTAGCGGCAGCTTCACCGCGGCTGGTCACGCTGAGCTTGCCGAGGATATTGGACACGTGCACGCTGGCGGTCTTTACGGAAATGAATAGTTCGCTGGCGATTTCGCGGTTGCTGCGCCCGGCATCGAGGAGCCGCAGCACTTCGAACTCCCGCGCGGTGAGTCCCAGCCTTTCCGGTTCGGGGATCTGGGTGTGACCGGCTCGGCCAGGGGCCGCCTGTGCGTCGGCGTCATCGGCGGGATGGTCGAGCGAGATCCTGGCCCGCCGGGCGAGCAGGGCGATGTCGTCGCTCAGTGGCCGGGCGCCAAGCCGCTGTGCCAGCGCGGCGGCATGGCGCAGCCTGGTGGTGCCGTCGTCGCGGTCGCCGACGCTCAGCGCGGCCTCGGCGGATCGGAGCAGGGCCAAAGCCAGCGGGTAGGGCTGCCCGGCCGCCTCCCATGCCTGCGCCGCCTCGTCCCAGGCCGTGCGCATATCGCCGGATTGGGCCAGCTCGCCAGGCTCGGCGCCAGCCCGGGCACGGTCGGCGCGCCCCGCTTCTGCGGCGAAGGTCAGCTGGTGGGCCGGCTGCGCGAGCCCGTCGGCGGCCAGCTTGCTCGCCTCGGTGCGCAGGCGGCCACATATCGCTGCTGCTTTCGCAATGAACGCTCCGTCCCGCGCAGCCGCAGCCGCCGCGGCAGCGGCGGTGCACGCCCGGGCCCCGGCGACCAGCAACGGCCAGGCGTAGCCAGGGCCGCGCAGCATGTCAAAGCGGTCCAGAGCGTCCTCGACCGTGGACAGAGCCTCGGCCGGCCTGCTCCGGGCCAGCAGCAATTCGGTTTCGAGCCGGGCCAGCGGCAGGAGGTATTGGTCGTGGTACCTGGTGCCATCGAGCACAGCCCTGATCGAGGCGACGGATTCGGCTGCGGCAGCCAGGTCGCCGCGAGCCAGGGCAATATCGCCAGCAAGGCGCCACAGGTAGGTTCTGCCGACCCGTGGCGGAAAGAGTTGCAGCGCGCGCTCGATTACCTCCTCGGCCTCGTCCCACCGGCCCAGCGACACCAGCGGCTCGGCCAGGTTGCTGGCGAGGACCGCGCCATAGGTCCGGGCGAGCCCGTGCTCGCGGGCGGTCGCGAGTCCCTCGCGAGCTACCGCGGCGGCCTGTTCATGCAGGCCCGCAGCTTCCAGCATGTCTGACTATGTGATGGCTGCTCCCAGCAGCGGCTGGTAGGCCTTCGCCCGGGATGCGACCGCACGGGCCTGCGCCAGCAATGCCCCGATCCGCTCCACGTTCCCGCCGATCGGCTCGGCGCAGGCGAGGGTCACGAGCGCGGCCGCTTCGGTGGCGGCATCGCCGGCGCGCCGCGCGATGACTACCGCCTCCTCGGCGATGGCCCGCAGTTCGGGGTTGTCCCAGCCGCCATGCACGTGGAGGGTGTGGTGGGCCAGCGCTTCAAGCACCCGGGCCCGCGCCGGGCTGGGCGGGTCGGCCGGGACCAGCCGGACCGCCTCATGCAAGTCCTGGGCGTAATCGGCCCGGCCGAGGCGGTACTTCAGACTGCCACGGGCCTCCAGGAGGAGCGCGGCACGGACCGGTTCCGCCGCGGCATCGATCTCCCGCAGCGCGGCCTGGGCCAGCGTGATCCCCCGGTTATCCTCCCCGGCCAGCTCGGCAGCCCGGACCGCCGCTTCGAACACCGCGACGTGATGTGTGCCGATGCGCTGCGCAGGTTGCCTTCGGTGCGGCCATACACGGCCGCGAGCAGATCGTCACCCGGCTCGCGGCCGATGATCTGGGCGACAAGCTGCTCGGTGTCCCGGCGGGTGAGCCTGCTTAGATCCATCCGGGTGACCCAGCCGATACGGTCAAGTTCGGCGAGCAGCGGGCGCAACGGGTGAGTGCGGTGCAGGTCGTCGGACCGGTAGGTCGCCACGATCAGCACGCCGTCGACAGAGGGCTGGTTGCGGATCAGGAAGGCCAGCAGATCTCTTGTCGACCGGTCGGTCCAGTGCATGTCCTCGATGACCAGCATCACCGGACCGGCTTCGGCCAAGTGCTCCAATAGAAGGAGCATCTGCTCGAACAGCCTCGCCCGCGCCTCGCCTGCGTCGTCTGTTCCAGCAGGCTCACCGAACTCCGGCAGCAGCCGTGCCAGCTCTCTGGTCGCACCACCAGGCAGCAGCTCAGCCACCCCGCCGACGCCAAGATCACGCACGAGCATGCGAAGCACCGAGGTGAACGGAGCGAACGGCAGGCCCTCCGCGCCAAGCTCCAGGCAGCCACCCACCAGCACCCGCACACCCGTACTGCGTGACCGCTCAGCGAACTCGCTCACCAGCCGGGATTTTCCGACCCCGGCCTCCCCGCCGACCATAACCGCCGACGGACGGCCGCGGCCCACCTCCGCAAGTGCGGTATCCAGCGCGGAAAGCTGGCCGGACCGGCCGACCAGAACCGGACTCGACACCCGCGTGTCCATATCAGCAAGCATGCCAGGTAGTGCGGGCAAAAGCCCACCTCGGCTCCGGGCCGCTCGGCTGGTCAGCAAGGAGCCGCCCGATCACGACGGTGGCGTCCGGGTTCTCGGAGCTAACCACCCGGGTAGTCAGCCCGCTGACGGCGAAGGCGGCCTGGGCCGACGGTGCCTGGCGCTCGCTGGTCTCGATCAGCAGGTGACCGCCGGGCGCCAGCCATCCGGGAGCCCCGGCGGCGACCCGCCGAAGAACGTCGAGCCCGTCCTCCCCGCCGTCCAGGGCCGCCAGCGGCTCGTGTGCGCGGGCCTCGGGCGGGAGGAATCCGATCTCTTCGGTAGGCACGTAGGGCACGTTGGCGACCAGGACGCCGACCCGGCCCCTCAGCCGGGCGGGCAGCGGCTCGTACAGGTCACCCTGATACACGTGCCCCCGAGGACCAGGGACGTTCTGCCGGGCGCACTGCACGGCGGCCGGGTCGATGTCGGCCGCGTGCACCTCCGCCTGGTCCACGGCCGCGGCCAGCGCGGCGGCGATCGCGCCCGCGCCGCAGCACAGGTCGACGATGACGTCGCCGGGACAGGCGAGAGCAGCGGCCTGCTGGACGAGGAACTCGGTGCGCCGCCGCGGGACGAACACGCCGGGGGTCACGGTAATCCGCAGACCGCAGAACTCCGCCCAGCCGAGGACCTGCTCAAGCGGCAGGCCAGCGACTCGCCGGTCCACCATGGCGTCGAGCTCGTCTGGTGTCCGTACGGTGGACATGAGCAGCCGGGCTTCGTCCTCGGCGAAGACGCAGCCCGCGGCCCGGAGCCTGCTAACGATGAGCGAGTCGGAGACAGACAATTGAGAGCGCCTTCCCGAATACACGTGCGGGCGCTGGGAGCCAAGACTATCGCCGCTGGGCGGACTGGCGGCTCGCTGCCTTGTAGGCGGACTTCCGCGCCGCTTTGGCGATCTTCTTGTCGGGGTGATGCCTGCCGATCACCGTCAGGACGCTCGCCGCGTCCGGATGCGGTGCCCGCGCCATCATCTCGAACGCCGCCGGTTCCCGCCCGGCGGGGATCATTTCACCTAGCCGCTTCGCGAGCGCCGCGGGTTCGTATTCGACGTCATCATCTACGTCATCCCAGCCATCCGCCACGAGCGCGTCGGTGAAGACCCAGGCCAGGTCATCATCGGCAAGCTCCAATCCGGAAGACATGGCCGTCGCCGGGTCGCCGCCGGCCAATGTGGCCAGGGTGGCCTTCGCGTACCCGCGCAACTCCATCTGGCCAAGCACGTCGCGCCATGCGGGTTCGGCGGGAGCGCCGAGCCCGGTGACGACGGCTACTGCCAGCACGCGGGATGCTGGATCGGATTCTGCGGCGACGGAAAGCAGTTCCCTGGCCGCGGACTCCTTCGTGCGGTGAGCCAGCCAGGCGGCGGTCTCGGCCTGGAATTCTTCCTCGGCCGCGCCTGCTGCCATCGCGATCAGATCCGCCGCAGTCATCTCCTCTGCGGGCGGCAGCAGCGGGACCTCCACCTCGGAGTCCGCGAACTGTGTACGGATCGCCGCCAGGCCCAGGGGCGTCAGCCGCGCCAGGTCGCCATCCTCGCCGTCCGATATCCGGACGGCCCCGACAGCGACCATCTGGTCGAGCAGCAGCCGGGCGGGGTCGCCATGCGCGCGGACCCATGACTGCCATGTCTTCGCGGCCCGGGCTGGTGCCAGCTCGTCCACCGCGGCGCTCCTGATCGCCTCACCAACCTCAGCGACCGGGAGTCCGTCCGACCTGGCCAGGAAGAGCATCACCGCCAGCGCCGCCCCCTGCCCGAAGAAGTCAAGCTCACTCGACCGGCGCGGGTCCAGCGACGCGACGATTTCCAGCGTGCCCATGACGAGCGCGAACACCATCTCCCAGATGTCCAGCACCTCGTCATCGTCGCCGTCTTGCGCCTGCGCGACCTCGCCGGGGACCGCGTGGGTTTCGTCCTCGTCCAGCTCGATGAATCCCGCATCGAGTGCGAGCCGCCACAGGTAGTCCAGGCGCGGAACGTTCCGCATCCGCCCGCCGGCGGGCAGGTCCGTCAGCCCGGGGAGGGCCTGATCCTCCCGCGCTGAAGGTACGCCGATGCCTAGCGCGGCGGCGGCTTCGGCCGCGTCGCCGCCGACCAGCTCCGCGTTCTCGGTCACCGGGCGGCCCATGCCCAGCCACGCGGCGAGGGCCTGCAGCTGGCCGATGATGGGGGCATCGCGGGCCATTCCGGCAAGTTCCGCCTCAGACGGCAGCCGCATCGGCGGCAGCCGGTCGGGCAGCCCGAAGGCCTCCTTGAGATCGATGTCCTGGTCGTCGTCCTCGTATTCGTCCCCTGCGCCGAAGACGCCGCCGACCGGGTCCACCCGGGTGTTGTACGCGGCGATCCAGCGGTCGACGGCAGCCTGGTCGCCCATGTCGACGCCGTCGGCCGCCATCGCCTGGACGAAGGAACGTGCCATCCCCCAGTTCGACGGATCCATCACCGCGTCGGCGAATCGGGGCGCGATCCGGTCCAGCTCACGTTCCAGCTTGCGGGCCGTGCCTTCCGCCATCTCGCCGCTCTCGCCGAGGTAGGCGAGGAAGTCGCGGATGGCGGGAATCGTGTCCTCGGTGTCGGCGCGGTCCAGCACGGTGATCTTGCGCGGATAGACGCGCAGCAGCAGTTCCTCGAGGTCACCCGGGCCGAGGTCGGCGGGACGATCGATGCCGAGGTAGTTCTGCATCAGGTCAAGCAGGCTCTCCAGCTCAACGGCGTCCGCGCCGGGATCACCGCTTAGTTTCCGCCTCGTCGTCTTCGTCCACCGGCCGAAGCCGGCCAGCGCCGCCGTGAAGGGGGATGGGGTGTCCTTCGCCATGGGCCACTATCTTAGCGCCGCCGACCGGCTAACGCAGGGATCGCAGCACGTATTGCATGATGCCGCCGTGCCGGAAATAGTCAGCTTCACCCGGGGTGTCGATCCGCACGACGGCGCGAAATTCCTTTCCGTCGGCTGATACCGCCACTTCGTTCGGTATATTTCCTGAATTTATTTGCTCGATGCCCCGGATATCGAAGGTCTCGTTTCCAGTCAGGCCCAGCGAGGCCGCGGACTCCCCCGGCCGGTACTGCAGCGGCAGGACGCCCATGCCGATCAGGTTGGACCGGTGGATGCGCTCGAAGGACTCGACGAGCACCGCGCGCACGCCGAGCAGCAGCGTGCCCTTGGCGGCCCAGTCGCGGGATGAGCCCGAGCCGTATTCCTTGCCGCCGAGGACGATCAGCGGAGTGCCCTCCTCGAGGTACTGGCGGGAGGCGTCGTAGATCGTCATCTGCTCGCCGTCCTTGACGGTGAAGCCGCCCTCGGTGCCCGGCGCGAGCTGGTTGCGCAGCCTGATGTTGGCGAACGTGCCGCGGATCATCACCTCGTGGTTGCCGCGGCGGGAGCCATAGGAGTTGAAGTCCTTGCGCTCGACGCCGTGCTCGGTCAGGTATTTGCCGGCCGGGCTCTCGGTCTTGATCGCGCCGGCCGGCGAGATGTGATCGGTGGTCACCGAGTCGCCCAGCTTGGCCAGCACCCGGGCGCCGGTGATGTCGGTGACCGGCTCCGGCTCAGCCGGCATCCCGTCGAAGTACGGCGGGCGGCGGACGTAGGTCGACTCCTCGCCCCAGGCGAAGGTGTCGCCCTCGGGGATGCGCAGCCCGCGCCAGTTGTCGTCGCCCTTGAACACATCCGCGTAGTCGCGGATGAACATCTCCTCGGCCACCGCGTTCTGCACGACGTCGGCGACCTCCTCCGGGGAGGGCCAGATGTCGGCCAGGTAGACGGGCTTGCCTTCGGCGTCGGAGCCGAGCGGCTCGTGCTGCATGTCGATGTCCATCGTCCCGGCCAGCGCGTACGCGACCACCAGCGGCGGTGAGGCCAGGTAGTTCAGCTTCACGTCCGGGTTGATCCGGCCCTCGAAGTTCCTGTTCCCGGACAGCACGGCCGCCACGGCCAGGTCGTTGTCGTTCACCGCCTCGCTGATCGCGGGCGGCAGCGGCCCGGAGTTCCCGATGCAGGTGGTGCAGCCGAAGCCGACCAGGTTGAAGCCGAGCTTGTCCAGGTAGGGCACCAGCCCGGCGCGCTCGTAGTAGTCCATGACCACCTTGGAGCCGGGCGCCAGCGAGGTCTTGACCCAGGGCTTGCGGGCCAGGCCCCGGTCGACCGCGTTCTTGGCCAGCAGCGCGGCGCCGACCATGACTGACGGGTTGGACGTGTTGGTGCAGGAGGTGATCGCGGCGATCACCACGCTGCCGTGATCGACCTCGGTTTCCGTGCCGTCTTCCAGCGTGACCCGGATGGGGTTCGACGCGCGGGTGCCGTTTCCCGCCGCCACCGGGTCCGAGGCCGGGAAGGTCCCGGCGAGGCCGTTGTCCAGGCTGGTTTCCTGGACGTAGTTCGGCAGGGCGTCGCGGAACGCTGTCTTGGCGTCGGCGAGGGTGATCCGGTCCTGCGGGCGCTTCGGGCCGGCGATCGACGGGACCACGGTGGACAGGTCGAGGCTGAGCTCCTCGGAGTACTGTGTCTCACGTTCGGGATCGTGCCAGAGGCCCTGCTCCTTGGCGTACGCCTCGACCAGGGCCACTTGCTCGCGCGGGCGGCCGGTGAGCCTGAGGTAGTCAAGGGTGTTCTGGTCGATCGGGAAGATCGCGCAGGTGGAGCCGAACTCAGGCGACATGTTGCCGATCGTCGCGCGGTTGGCCACCGGAACCGCGGCCACGCCCTCGCCGTGGAACTCGACGAACTTGCCCACCACGCCGTGCTTGCGCAGCAGTTCGGTGATGGTGAGCACCAGGTCGGTGGCGGTGGCGCCGCTCGGCAGCTCGCCAGTCAGCCGGAACCCGAGCACCTTCGGGATGAGCATGGAGACCGGCTGGCCAAGCATCGCGGCCTCCGCCTCGATGCCGCCGACGCCCCAGCCGAGCACGCCGAGGCCGTTCTGCATGGTGGTGTGCGAGTCGGTGCCCAGGCAGGTGTCGGGGTAAGCCGTGCCGTCGCGCGTCATCACGACCCGGGCCAGGTACTCGATGTTCACCTGGTGCACGATGCCGGTGCCGGGCGGGACCACCTTGAACTGGCTGAACGCCTCCTGGCCCCAGCGCAGGAAGCCGAACCGCTCCCGGTTGCGCTGGAACTCGATCTCCACGTTCCTGCTGAACGCGTCCGGGCTGCCGAACACGTCGGCCACCACGGAGTGGTCGATGACTAGTTCGGCCGGGATGAGCGGGTTGATTTTCGTCGGGTCGCCGCCAAGGGCCTGCATGGCCTCGCGCATGGCGGCCAGGTCCACGACGGCTGGCACGCCGGTCAGGTCCTGCAGGATGACCCGGGCCGGGGTGAACTGGATCTCGGTGTCCGGCTCGTGCCTTGGATCCCAGTTCGCCAGCGCGGTGACCTGCTCCGCCGTGACGTTGACCCCGTCCTCGTTGCGGAGCAGGTTCTCCAGCAGGATCTTCAGGCTGAACGGGAGGCGGGCCGATCCTTCCACAGCGTCCAGCCGGTAGATCTCGTACTGCTCGCCCGCGACCTGAAGCGTTGCCCGGCTGCCGAAGCTGTTCGCCGTCATCGTTGAGCCTCCTCGCTCGTACCGCGCGGTCCCGACCTATGCGACCCTTGCGTCCAACTTACAGTATCTCGACGTCAAGGTACTTGGGGAGGGGCTGGTATGCGCCTGGGTCGGTACGAGGCTTGGCAGGGGTCGGTACGAGCAGGAGCCTGGGGAGCTGGTTCTCACGAGGCTGTTGGTGCGTCAGGCCGACTGACGATCCTTATCGTGGGCCTTTACACCCCTTATGGGGGCAGTAGCAGTCCACGATAATTGCGCCGCTCCAGTCGATGTCCGAATTGTCCGCAAAGTGCCGAGTGGCTACCGCGGAGGGACGGTGGTGTTCCTGCGCGCGACCGTGATCGCGCCCCATTCGGCGGCCGCGACGATCGCCAGCACGATCGGCATGATGATGAGCGGCGCCACGCTCGCGCCCTGGTGGTGCCGTGTGATCGCGTGCTCGGCTACCGCGGTGAGGATCCTCAAGATCAGGAGTCCGGCGGCCGGCCACAGGAGGAGGCCCACGGTCTTCGGGGCGAAGTTGTTGTAAAAACCCAACCCGTAATGCATCGGTACGCGCGCGTCTGACGGCAGCGTGAGCCACCCGTACGCCGCGATACCGATCACGATCCCCAGGAGCAGGCCGCCGATCACCAGTGAAAGGATCATCACGGTCGCTCACCTCGATCCCCGATCTGAAGCGACACCCCGGCTCACTAGGATATCGCTGTAGCCGTCGGCATCCGGTCAGGAGAGGACGTCACCGGAATGCGCTTCGCGATTAAGACCCGGCCCGAGCACCAGACCTGGGAAGAGATCCGTGACGCGTGGATCGCGGCGGACGAGATTCCCCTCTTCGAGTCGGCGTGGAACTGGGACCACTTTTATCCGCTGACCGGCGATCTGACCGGGCCCAACTTCGAGGCCTGGACCATGCTGGCCGCGATGGCCCAGGCCACCAGGCGGATCCGGATCGGCTGCCAGGTGACCGGCATGGTCTACCGCCACCCGGCGGTGCTGGCCAACATGGCCGCGACCGTCGACATCATCTCCGGCGGGCGGCTGGAACTCGGCCTGGGCGCCGCGTGGAACCAGATGGAGTGCGACGCCTACGGGATCGACCTGCCGCCGCTGCGCGAGCGGTTCGACCGGTTCGACGAGGGCGTCGAGGCCATCGTCCGCCTCCTGAGCCAGACCACCACCACGTTCGCGGGCCAGTACGTCAGGCTCACCGACGCCAGGTGCGAACCGAAGCCGGTGCAGCGGCCGCATCCGCCGGTTACCATCGGCGGCCGCGGCAAGAAGCGCACGCTGCGCACGGTGGCGCGCTGGGCCCAGCAGTGGAACGCCATCGCGGAGAGCCCGGAGCAGTGGCTCGAGCTGAAGGAAGTGCTGGCCGGGCACTGTGCCGCCATCGGGCGCGACGTGAACGAGATCACCTGCTCGGTCAACGTGCGCATCGACCCGGGCGCGGGCCTGGGGCCCGTGGTCGCCACGGCGGCCGCCTATCGCGACGCGGGCGCCGACCTGATCATCGTGAACCTCCCGCACCACGCGAAGCCCGATTCCCTTAAGCCGCTGGCCGAGGCCCTCGGGCCGCTGGTGTAAGGGGCTTGTGCTTTCCTCGGGCGTTCCCGCGAGCCGCTCGTGCAGGGCGCGGCTGGCGTCGGCCATCAGGGGCGGCACGCCGAGTTCGGTGAGCATGTCCGCGGCCGCTTCCATCTCGGCGGTGCGGCGCACTGCGTGCCGCCGGGTGCCGCCGGTGATCCGCTCCAGGGTGGCGGCATCGGCCGTGGCTAGTTCGGCGGCGATGTGCGCGCGCAGCCACTCCTCGTGGCCCGCGGCCCGGGCGGCGTCCAGGGCCTCGATCACCGCGGCGGCCATGCCCTTGTAGAACACGCTGCGCAGCAGCTTCTTGCTGGCGGCGAGCCCGGCCGGGCCATCGAGCACCTCGATGGCGGCGCCGAGGGGTTCAAGGATGGCGGCAAACCGGGCCGCGCCGGTGCCGCTGGCCAGCATCGGGACACGCAGGCCGGGTCCGGGCACCGGGGCCATGATGGCGACGTCGGCGAACGGGACGCCGGCCGCGTCGGCGATGCTGGCCAGCTGCCGTTTGGTACCCGGCGAGGCCGTGTTCAAGTCGGCCCACAGGACGTCTCGGTGCGGGCCTGGCTGGCGCAGGCCGGCAGGCCCGCCCGGAACGCGTCCACCGCGGCCTTCGCGCTGTTGACGCTCAGCACCAGATGCGCTCCACGCGCCGCCTCGGCTTCGCTGCCTGTGTCGATGACGGGTTCGGCCGCAGCTACTGCCGGGTCGTAGCCCCGGACAAGCACCCCCGCCGCGGAGCCCCGGTCAAGCGCCCCCGCGGCGATCAGGTCACGCGCGATTACAGAACCGGCCTCCCCCAGGCCGAGGACCGCGATGACCAGCGTGTTTCCGTCCTGGGTCACCATACGTGGGGCGGGTCCGCGGCGACGCCGGCACTTTCGGGGGCGCTCGCCGGGCCGCCGCTGTGGCCAGGATCCCTGGGGTCGCCGGGCTCTGATTCCGCTTGACCCGCGAGGCCGCCCGCCGGCTTGGCCACGCTCGACTGCTTGAAGTACTCGCTGATCAGCTCGCGCTGCTGGGCCAGGAGCTGGTCGAAGTGCTTGTCGACGTTCGCCTCGCCGATGGCTTCCGCGGTTAGGTACAGGTCCTTGATCTGCTCGAGCTTCTGCGCGCGGGCGTTCGACGAGTCCTCCGGCCAGTCGCCGCCCGCGGGCGGCGCCTCATCTAGGCCAGCGGCCTCCGCGAAGGGTTCGGCGGCGTCGAGGGTGGATGACAAGCGGGGCGTCGTGCCGGGCGGGTCGGCGGAAGACACCAGCGGCTCGAACGGGCCGCGGTTCTCTTCGAGCACGTGCGGGGTCCCCTCCGCGGAGTATGCCCCGGGCAGGTCATACCAGTAAGCGGCGTCGTGCTCGTCTGATCCCGGTGCGGCCGCGGCTGCGGGGTCGTCCGGCTGTCCGGCGGTGTCCCGGTAGACGTACACGTCCGCGGGCACGTCGTCGGCCGGCCGGGCCGGGTCTGGGGGCCGCCCGAAGCTCGGCGGTCGCGTCGGGCCGGCCGGCCGGCCCGGGTTATCCGACGCGCGGATGACGTACGCGTACCCGCCGTCGAACTGGCCGGAGGCCTCAGCGGGTCCGGAGGGCCCCGCAGATCCTGCCGGGCCCGGGGCTGCTGACCTGCGGCCGCCCGGAGGCGCGTAGCCGGGACCGCCCGCATGCCGCCCGCGGCCGCTCCCCGGACCCTGACCGTAACCCTGGCTGTGGCCCGGCGGACCCGAGTGCAGGGGGTCGCGAGCTGGTACGGGGCCGCCTGGGCCGATAGGGCCGTCGTGTGCCATGCCTTCCCGCGGCGGCATGCCTTCCCGCGGCGGCATGCCTTCCCGCGGCGGCATGCCTTCCCGCGGCGGCATGGCCTCGCGGGGCGGCCCGGCGTCACGCGGCGGGCCGACGTGGCCCGGTCGCGGGTCCTCGCGAGAGGTCTGCGGTCGAGGCGGGACGGCGTAGCCAGGCTGCGCCGCCTCTCGCGGGCGCATGTGATCACGGGGTGGCAGGGGAGGCAGCGGCTGGCCGCTGCCTGGGGCATAGGGCGCCCGGCCGGGACCGCCCGGGTTCATCCCTGGCTGGTATCCGGGGCGTGGTGGCGGAGCGCCGGTCCAGCCCGCCGACGGCCGGTCCTGGCTCCGCCCGCCCGCCGACGACGGCGCGGCGGTTCTCAGGATTTCCGGGATGACTGGCCCTCCCGGCGTCCCGGGCGCGCGGCCGTCCCTGGGCACGTCGAGCAGGCCGCCTGGTGAGTAAACGTTCGTCGGGTTGAGCACGTGCGGCCGGGCGGAACGCACTCCGCCATCGTGCCCGGCGCGCCCGGCGCGCCCGGCCTGACCGCCGCCTGCGGGCGAAGCCCCAGCCCGGAGCCGTTCCCTGCCGTCTCCCCGTGATGCGCCGTGCCGCTGCGATGCCGCCGCGGGCTGCGGGCGGCTCCTGGGGTCGGCGCCCTTCCGGTGATCCGCCGTACCGTCGGACGGCCGGGACCTTCCGGATGCCCCAATCCGCGTGATGGCGAACACCACCAGGACCACCAGGCCGAACGCGATGCCCGCCGCGACCACATCCAGCCCCAGCCGGATGATAGGGCCAGCGGGATGCCTGGTGAAAAGCCGCATGACCACGCTCGCGACGACCAAGATGGCGCCGAGCATGACCGTCACGGCAGCCGCGACCGACAGGATGATGACGAGCCGCACCCTCCTGGTGGTGGCGGTATTAGAGCGCACTGGTCAACGATCGCATTGCGCTTAACGCCCCGCAAGCGATATGGCTAGCTGTAACCATTACGACCGTCATTTCAGAGCGTCACCGCCCACCATAAAGATCCACATTTGGTGCTTACTACCGTTAACGTCACTGACCTGGCATTTTCTATTTATGGAGCCGCTCGGCTCGGCCGCTGGCCCGTCGCTGGCGATACGTTATGTGCATGATCACTCAGGCGGACAAAGCACAGCGCTTCCTGGCCTTGCACCGAGCGGGTGAGCCGCTCCTGCTGCCGAACCCCTGGGACCTCGGCTCGGCCAGGCTGCTCGCGTCGCTCGGGTTCGAGGCTCTGGCCACCACGAGTTCGGGCTTCGCGGCCACGTTGGGCCGCAACGACGGGTCCGTGAGCAGGGACGAAGCACTGGTGCATGCGGCGGTGATCGTCGCGGCGACGGACCTGCCGGTCTCGGCCGACCTGGAGAACGCCTTCGCGGACGAGCCGGCCGGGGTGGCGGAGACCATCGGGCTCGCGATCGAGGTCGGCCTCGCGGGCGCGTCGGTCGAGGACTTCACCCGCCGGGAAGACGATCCCATCTACGACCTCCGGCTCGCGGCCGAACGCGTCGCGGCGGCCGCGGAGACCGCCCACGCCGGGCCGGGCCGACTGGTGCTCACCGCCCGAGCGGAGAACTACCTGCACGGCCACCCCGACCTGGCGGACACGATCGCCCGGCTGCAGGCCTACCAGGACGCCGGCGCTGACGTTCTCTACGCCCCGGGCCTGCGCCGTCTCGAGGACATCCGCCAGGTGATCCGTGAGGTCGACCGGCCGGTCAACGTGCTGGCCCTCGACGGCGTCCCGACCGTGGCCGAGCTGGCCGAGGCCGGGGTCAGCCGGATCTCAGTGGGCGGCGCGTTCGCGTTCGCCGCTCTGGGCGCGCTCGCCAGCGCCGCCACCGAACTGCGCGACCAGGGAACCTACGGCTTCCGGGCGGCCAGTGCGGCCGGTGCCGCCGCTGCCCGCCGCGCCTTCAGCTGAATTTATCCCGAACGGGCCGGGTGCGTGCCGGCCCGCCGGTGCGAGGCTCCGCCTCGCGGCTACAGCTGCGGCGCCACGTCCGAGGCGATCAGCGCCAGGTGATCCAGGTCGCCCAGGTCGAGCACCTGCAGATAGACACGGTCGGCTCCGATCTCGGCGAACTCGGCTATCTTCGCCGCCACCTCCCCCGGCGTGCCTGCCACGCCGGTTTCCCGCATGGTGTCCGGCTCCCTGCCGATCGCGGCGGCCCGGCGGCGGAACTCGGCTTCGTCCTTCCCGCAGCACACCGTCTGGGCGACCGAATAGAACATGGACGAGGAATAGCGCCCGGCGGCCTCACAGGCCTCGCGGACGCGCGCGAACGCGGCCGCCGAGTCCTGCACGGTATGGAACGGCACGTTGAACTCGTCGGCGAACCGGGCGGCCAGCCGCGGCGTGCGGCGCGCCCGCGCCGCCGAGGAGAACCGGCGGGCGCGGGCGCTGGGCCGGCTTCGGCAGCGCGGGCGAGTCCGTCAGCTGGTAGTGCGTTCCCTCGAAGGAGAACGTCTCGCCTTCCTCGGTCCCCCACAGCCCGGTGATGATCGCGAGTTGCTCCTCGAGCCGGTCAAAGCGCTCGCGGAGCGGGGGGAACGGTATGCCGTAGGCGGTGTGTTCGGCCTCGTACCAGCCGGCACCGAGGCCGAACTCGACCCGGCCACCGCTCATCTGATCGACTTGCGCCACCGTGATGGCGAGCGGGCCCGGCAGCCGGAATGTCGCCGAGCTCATCATCGTGCCGAGCCGGATGCGGCTGGTCTCGATGGCCCGGCCGGCCAGCGTGGCCCACGCGTCGGTCGGCCCCGGCAGCCCGGACCCGCCCCCCAGCTTCAGGTAGTGATCGGACCTGAAGAAGGCGTCGAACCCGAGTTCCTCCGCGGCCAGCGCCACCGCGCGCAGCGTCTGGTAGTCGGCGCCTTCCTGCGGCTCGGTGAAGATCCGGAGTTTCATGCTCCCATCCTGCCAGGAGCCCGCTGATCATCCGGATCGCCCCTCAGGAAGAACCTTTTCCAGGCCACCTCGCCGGCGTGGGTACACCGGCCCAGCCATCCCACTCCTGTCCGGACGTAACAGGGCGCCAGCGTATGCGCGGCCATGGCCGGGCGTACCGCCTCGATGATGACCATGATGGCCTGGCCTGACTCGAGCGTCTCCTCGCCCGCCTTCATGGCCCGGCCGCGATCGTCGGTGATGCCCATAGCGACCGAGGATTGAACCGATCCGGAGTCGCTCTCGCTCAGTGCCGTCCAGTCGCTCTCGCTCAGTGCCGTCCAGTCGCTCTCGCTCAGTGCCGTCCAGTCGCTCTCGCTCAGTGCCGTCCGTTCGGTTTCGCTCAGTGCGGTCCACGAGTAAAAGATCATGACCTGCCCAGGGATCTGGCTCCGCAAGGCCGTGGCGGCCCTGACGGTTTCCGACGTTAACGCACCATTGACCTCCTCGTCTAATCTCGACTAGTGTCGAAGCGTTGCGATTGGCAATATTGCCAATCGAGTACGGTACGAGAGTGTCGATAAGCGACGAATCGGACCCAAGAGCCTACGTGCGACTGGCCGCACGGCTGCGCCGGGAGATCGCCGAGGGGACCCTTGCCCCCGGCATGCCGACGCCATCCATCACCACGTTGAGCCAGCAGTACGGGCACGCGAGGCAGACATGCGCCAAGGCGCTGCGCACCCTGGAAGACGAGGGCCTGCTGACCCGGATCCCCGGTCTCGGCTACTACGTCACCGGGACCACCGGCGCCGACTCCCCCGCGAAGTCAAGTACCTGACCCGGATTCACGCAGGTGGCGCCGCCTTCCTCGAAGCCATGACCAAGGTGGCGACGCATTCGACGTGATGAGTCATCGGGAACGCGTCGAACGCGCGCAGATCCTCAAGCGCCCAGCCGCTCGCGACGAGCAGGCCGATGTCGCGGGCCAGCGTGGCCGGGTCGCAGGACACGTAGGCGAACCTGACCGCGCCGTGCTCCGCCACGCTGAGGTAGTCGATGACCTCGCGGGCCAGCCCCGAGCGCGGCGGGTCGGCCACCACCAGCCTGGCCGCCGGCAGCGCCCCCGACTCGGCTCCCCGCGGGCCGCCGCGACGCAGCACCGCCGCCACGTCGCCCTTGTGCACCCGTGCCCAGGGCCACTCCCGCAGGTTGTGCCGGGCGTCACGGACCGCGGCGGCGTCCGCCTCGACGCCGACGACCGTCCCGCCCGGCCCGACCGCCTGGGCCAGCACGCCCGCGAACAGGCCGGCACCGCAGTACAGGTCGAGCGTCACGTCACCGGGCCGTGGCTCGAGCGCGGTCATGACGGTCTCCGTCAGCATGTCGGCCGCGCCGGGATGCACCTGCCAGAACGCGCCCGCGCTGACCCGCCAGTCGCGCCCCGCGGCGCGCTGGCTCAGGTAGCCGCGTCCGCGGACGGGGGTCAGGCGGCGGTTCGAGGGTCCGGCCCGACGCAGCACAGAATCCGCGGTAATCCCTTCGACTGATACCGAACGGTCCGCGGCCGCCCTGGCGGCGCCGGGCCCGCCGCCGGGCGTGATGACCACGGCTCGCTCGCCCGATCCGGCCGCGACAAGTGCCTCCACCGAGGCCGTCGCCGGCCAGCGCCGGGCCAGAAGGCCGAGGTCGGTGATGGCCGGATGGGCGATCAGGCACTCGCCGATGTCGATCACCTCGTGTGAGCGGTGCGCACGCAGCCCGGCCACCCCGTCCGGCCGCACCGCGAACTGCACGCGCGTTCGCCAGCCAAGGCCCGGGCCGGCGGACCTAGGCGCCGCACCCGGCCCACCGCCGGGCTCCCGGTCATCGTGTTCCTCGTCACCGGGCAGGGGCTCGACCGTGACCTCGCGGTCAAGGCCGGCCAGCCGCTTGAGCTGCTGGCGGATCACGGCGGCCTTGAGCGACCGCTGCGCGGGCAGCGCGGCATGCTGCCAGTCGCATCCTCCGCAGCCGCCGGGACGCGCGTGTGGGCACGGTGGCTCGACACGATCTGGCGACGGCGTCAGAATCTCCACCGCTTCGGCTCGGGCCAGCCGGGATGTGACCTCGGTGACACGAGCCAGAACCGTTTCGCCCGGCAGCGCATGCCGGACGAACACGACCGGTCCATCGTCTGGCCGGGCGACGCACCAGCCGCCGTGCGCCACGTCCACGGTCGTGACCTGGACGACCTGACCGGCCTGATAATTCATCCGGGACGCGGTGCGGAGACCCCGGCCTTCAGGGTGGGGAGGGAACACCGCTCCACCTCCCCCGGAATGTCGGTGGTGTTCGCTAGTGTGTTCGCATGTCCCGGTACCGGCTGTACCCGTCGCCCGCCCGGGAGGTGGTGCTGCGGGACCACCGCGCCCATGCCGGAACGCGCGAGAACCTCGCGGCCGAGAAGACCAGCACGGGTCTGGCGCGCCGGTTCGACCTGATCCGGATCGAGGACCTGCGGGTGACTGGCATGACCCACAGCGCCCGGGGCACGCGGGCCGAGCCCGGCCGCCATGTCCGGGCCAAGGCCGGGCTGAACCGGGGGATCCTGGCCTCGGGCTGGGGTCTGCTGGCGCGTCGGCTGGCGGACAAGGCCCCCGGCCGAGTGGAGAAGGTCAGTCCCGCCTTCACCAGCCAGCGGTGCTCGGCGTGCGAGCACGTGGACCGGAAGTCGCGCGAGAGCCAAGCCGACTTCCGGTGCACGGCCTGCGGTTTCGCCTGCCACGCTGATGTGAACGCGGCTATCAACATCGCGGCGGGGCACGCCGTGACTGCGCGGGGAGGCGACGGGACTACCCGGCCTATGAACCGCGAACCTCAACTCGCGCTCCTTCCAGCGTGAGAGGGAATCCCTCGCCCCGAGGCGGGGGAGGATTCCAAGGGGTCGCATTCTCGCATGTGAGGGCATACCTTGGGCGAGGCGCCCCTTGATCGGGGATACCGCTCATCGTGGAGGGACGGTCGTGCACATCGTGATCATGGGCTGCGGACGGGTCGGATCGACACTCGCCCACATCCTTGAGGACCGGGACAACACCGTCGCGGTCATCGACAGGGACCCGGAAGCATTCCGCAGGCTCGGCTCGACGTTCAAGGGCGATCGCATCACCGGAATCGGCTTCGACCGGGCCGTGCTCACCCAAGCGGGCATCGAGCGTGCGGATGCCTTCGCCGCGGTCAGCAGTGGTGACAACTCCAACATCATCGCCGCCCGGGTGGCCCGGGAGACGTTCGGCGTGCAACGGGTGGCCGCGCGGATTTACGACCCGCGCCGGGCCGAGGTCTACGAGCGGCTCGGCATCCCCACCGTGGCCACGGTGCGCTGGACCGCCGACCAGATGCTGCGCAAGCTGCTCCCGGAGGGCGTCGAGGCGCTGTGGCGGGACCCCACCGGCAAGATCGTGCTGGCCGAGGTGGCCTTCTCGCCTAACTGGATTGGCGAACAGGTGAAGGCGCTCGAGGCCAGCACGATGACCCGGGTCGCCTTCATCGACCGGCTCGGCCAGGCGTTCGTGCCCGAACCGGGGACCGTCCTGCAGGAAGGGGACGTGCTGCACGTCGTGGCCAGGGAAAGCGACCTGGACCGGATCGCCGCGGCCTACGCGAAGCGGGGAGGCGAGCACTGATGCGGATCGCGATCGCGGGCGCCGGCGCGGTTGGCCGCTCCATTGCCGGCGAACTGCTCGAGAACGGGCACGAGGTGCTGCTCATCGACAACTCGCCCAAGGCCATCAAGGTGGACAGCGTGCCGCGGGCCGAATGGCTGCTCGCCGACGCGTGCGAGATCAGCTCCCTGGATGACGCGGCGCTGCAACGGTGCCAGGTGGTGATCGCCGCGACCGGCGACGACAAGGTGAACCTGGTCGTGGCGCTGCTGGCCAAGACCGAGTACGGGGTGCCGCGCGTCGTGGCGAGGGTAAATCAACCGGACAACGAGTGGCTGTACAACGAGTCCTGGGGCGTCGACGTCGCCGTCTCCACCCCGCGGCTGCTTTCCGCCCTGGTCGAGGAGGCGGTCACCGTTGGCGACCTGGTGCGGCTGATGACGTTCGGGCAGAGCGAGGCGAGCCTGGTCGAGCTGACGATGCCGGACGACGCGCCGCTGGTCGGTCAGCGCGTCGGCGGGATCGACTGGCCCGCGGACACCTCCCTGGTGGCCATCTTGCGCGAGGGCCGCGTCCTGGTGCCTCACCCGGACGATCCGCTGCAGGCGGGCGACGAGCTGTTCTTCGTGACCAGCGAGAACGTCGAAGAAGAACTCGCGCGGCTGCTGCGGGTCGGCGAGCACCAGTGAGCTAGCACCAGTTCGCTGGGGCCGGTGAGCTAGCGCGTCTCGGTGAACTCCGGACCGCGCTCGAAGGGGTTCAGGTCACCGCGGAACCGGTTCTCCTCTTCCGCGGCGGCCTGCTCTTCGAGCGCCTGCTGCGCCTCGGGCGGCAGCCGGAGCTCGAGTATCTCCCTCGGCGGTACCGGGTGTTCCCCACGGACCACCACGACGTCCCTGAGCACCTCTTCAAGCAGCTCGGCCTGCTCGCCGCCGTCCGCGGCCGGGCCGGTGAACAGTCCGCGCACGAACCAGCGCGGGCCGTCGATGCCGACGAACCTGACTAGCCGCATGCCCAAGGCCGGCTGCCCGGGCTCCGCGGGCACCTGAGCCATCAGCTCGATGCCGAACGGTCCCTCAGACTCCTGGCTCCGCCCGCCCGCCGTGTGCACCTCGGCGGCGATCTCGGCCCGGACGTCGTCCCACAGCGCGTCCCGGCGCGCCGCGGCGAACGCCTGGATCTGCACCTCGCTCTCGCGGTACTTGACCGTCACCCAGGCACCGTGCTGTTCGGCCATGACGAGCTGGATCTCGTGCTCGGGCCCGACCGGCACCTGCAGGCTGCCGAGATCCACCCGCTCCTGCGCCGGGTAGGGCTCCCCCGCGTCCCACGGGCCGCCGTCCGCGCGCGCGATCCCGGCCGGCTGTTTCTGCTCAGCCGTCTCATCGTCGAACGGCTCGTCGTAATCGAGCTCGTCGCCAGACAGTTCCTGATCACTGTCCCCGGGCCAATCGCGGCCCGCGTCTGCTGAACGACGCCGACGAAACACTCCGCTCACTCCTTCTCAATCTCACTCTGGGCGATATCACGCGGGCTGCCCGTCCCTCCGGGCACCAGCCCTTAGGAAACCAGCTCCGTGCGCTCGCCGTTGTGCCCGCCAGTAGAGCCGAAGCCGCCATCGCCCCTGCTCGACCCGGGTAGCACCTCTACCTCGTGGAACACTGCCCGTTCCACCCGCTGGATGACCAGCTGCGCGATCCTGTCTCCGCGCCTGAAGCTCACCGGACGGTCCCGGTCCGTATTCAGCAGGGTCACCTTGATCTCGCCCCGATAGCCCGCGTCGACGGTCCCCGGTGCGTTGACCAGCGTCACCCCGTGCTTGGCCGCCAAGCCGGAGCGGGGATGCACGAACGCCGCGTACCCGTCGGGCAGCGCGATCGCCAGTCCGGTCCGTACCAGCGCCCGCTCGCCGGGTCCCAGCTCAACGTCTTCGGCCGTCACCAGGTCCGCGCCCGCATCACCCGGGTGGGCGTACGACGGCAGCGGAACGTCCCGATCAAGACGCTTGATCAGGACATCGGGTTCGGGACGCGGCAACGAAGACTCCTTACTGCTGGTACGCACGGTGAGGATAGCGCGACATCCGGGTACTGTCGCACATCTTAGGCGTCGTCCGGGCCCAGATCGGCCGGCGCGCGCCACACCCGCCGAACTCACCCGGTCCGCACGCCCCCGTTCCGAACGCCCCGCGTCCGGCGCTGACGCGGCCCAGTCAGGGGTCGTCCGGGCCCAGATCGCCTGGCTCACGCCGCCGCAACTCGGGCAGCGCACGGGTGATCACGGCCACCACGGGCACGGCCACCACGGCGCCGGGAATGCCGGCCAGCACACCGCCGGCCGCGAGCGACAGGATGACGGCGAGCGGGTGAAGCCGTATCACCCGGCCAACCACCTGAGGCTGGAGCAGGTGGGCTTCAAGTTGGTCCTCGACGATCAGGATGCCGAGCAGGATGACCGAATCCACCCACCCCTTGGCGGCCAGCGTGACCAAGATAGCGAGCGCACCCGCCGCCAGGAGCCCCACCAGCGGCACGAAGGCGGCCAGGAATACCAGCACGGCGAGCGGCAGGGCCAGCGGGACGCCCATGATCCACAGGACGAGACCGATCACGATCGCGTGGATGGCGGCCACCGCCACCGTGCCGCGCATGTAGTACACCACCGCCAGCCAGGCGGCGTGCCCGGCGCGGTCCGCCCTGCGCGCTGTCTCGGTTCGCGTGGCGCCGAGCAGCCAGTTCCAGATCCGCTCCCCGTCCTTGATCAGGAAGAACGTGACAAAAAGCATAAGGACGAGGCCGCCGAAGAATTCGGCGGCGATCTTGCCCCCAGTCACCACGGTCCCCTCGACAAGCGATTTGTGCTTACTTAGGTAGCTGGGAATGTTGTTCAGAAACTTCTGGACGTTGCTGCTCTTGATGTGGAACGGCGGCCCGGACAGCAACGATTCGACCTGCGTGGTGGTGTGCTTGGCCTGCGCGAGCAAGGTCGGATAGTCCGCGCTCACCCGGGTAGCGACCAGCGTGACCAAGCCGCCGAGGACGGCGGCGGCGGCGAGCAAGGTGATCCAGGTCGCGGCCAGCGCGGGCAGCCCGGCACGGCGCAGCCGGGCCGCGAGCGGCTGCAGCAGGGCGGTAAGCAGCAGCGCCGCGATGCACGGCACGACCACGATGTACAAGATGCCGAGTACGCGCGTGATCAGGTAGAAAGCGAGGGCGAGAACCAGCAGCCGCCAGGACCAAGCGGCCCCGGTCTGCAGCCAGCCCGGCACGTGGCTGTCCTCCGCTGTACTCGCGCGACGGCCCGGCATGGTCACCCGGGCTTGCTCCGGCGTGCTCACGCGGGCCTGCCCCGGCGCATTCAGGCGATTTCGCTCTCGCAGGGTCGCGCCGCGATCGACCTGCTCCTGCACGCCCGTGCCGCGCGCGATCCGGTCCTCCTCTGCGGTGGCGCCGCGCGCCGCGGCCGCATCTGCGGTGACGCCGCGCGCCGCGGCCGCATCGTCGGTCATGCGTGCATCGCTACCCCGTCGGCGCCAACTATGCCGACGTCCAGCCTGGTTCACGTCTTCACGGTTATTTCCGCGTCGTCCCCGCCCCCGCCATGACCGCATCTGACCAACTACCCTCGACTGCATGCACGATTACCGCGAACGGCTCCACGTACCGCTCGTCTGGTGGCTGCTCGCCGTGCCGACTGTCCTCATCTTCGGCGCCACGCTCTTTGCCGGCCTCGCCGAACCCTGGCCGGTCATCATCGTGGCCGGGCTCGCCGCAGCCTACGCCACTGTGCTGATCACCATGGGCCTAGCCACGGTCGAGATCAGCGACGGAACCCTGCGAGCGGGCGGTGCCGTGCTGCCCCTGACGGCCATCAGCGAGGTCGTCAGCCTCGACGAAAAACAGTCCACGCGGCTGCGTGGCCCGCGGGCTGACCCGGCGGCATACCTGCATTCGCGCCCCTACCTCAAGGAATCGGTCTACCTGGCCGTGGACGCAGCGGCCGACTCGACGGCCCCTTACTGGCTGATCGGCACCAGGCACCCGGCGGATCTGGCCGCCGTCATCGAACGGTGCCGGGTGCAAGCCGGCCACGAACCAGTGGCATGATTGCGCGGACGAGGGTAGCGGACGGGGCGACAAGGAGGCAGTGGGATGGCAGACAGGAAAATGGACCTTGGCACCAAGGTCGTGAGCGCGGTGGCGGCCATGGCGGCCGCGTTCGTCGCGCGCAAGGTGATCTCGTTCGTGTGGACCAAGGCCACCGGTAAGGAACCTCCCACGCACCCGGAGGATCCGCAGGTCGCCCTGACCGAGGCACTCGGCTGGTCCGTGCTGACCGGCGTCAGCGTCGAGGCGGCGAGGCTCCTCGCCACCCGGGCTGCGGCACGTAGAACGTACAGCGGCCCGGACTGCGAGCCCGCCAACGCCGCGGACGGCTAAGCCGCGCACTCCCGGCAGACAAGCTGACCATTGCGGTCTTCTGCAAGCTGACTCCGGTGGTGCACAAGGAAGCACCGGGAACACGTGAACTCATCCGCCTGTCGCGGTATCACCCGGAACGAGAGTTCCTCGTTCGACAGGTCAGCCCCCGGCAACTCCAGGGACTCGGCAACATCGTCGGGGTCAAGATCGATGGTGCTCGATGACTTGTCCATCCGGCGCGCCTGAAGCTCCTGAAGGCTGTCCTCAGTCAGGTCGTCGTCAGTCTTCCGCGGGCTGTCGTAGTCGGTAGCCATCTGAGTACTCCATCCCCCTTCATCCGTAGTGCGCATTCGCTGCGCGGTTGTAACGCTTTCAAGGCCCTAGTTGTGCCCGATTCCGGCGGGGAATTCTGTCACGTTCGCGCCCGGCGCACACGCGGCACGCCGATAACTCCTGACGCGTCCCCGTTCCCGGCCCGCTAACCAGTGCGTTTCCCAGTCCGCTAACGCGTCCCGCTCCTGACTACGTTGCCCGTCCCGCTCGGGGTTCAGCCTGGTGAGGAAAGTTTCTAGCGGCCGGAAAAGGCCGGGACCCGCGGCCACCGCCATGGAGGTGCTCTCCGCCTTGCCGGCCAGCCCGCCGACCACCGCGCCCGCCTCACGGGCGATCAGGCCGCCGGCCGCGAAGTCCCAGTAGTTCAGGCCGCGCTCGAAGAACGCGTCAAGACGCCCGGCAGCCACCGAGCACAGGTCCACTGAGGCCGAGCCGCCCCGCCGGATGTCCCGTACGTGGGGCAGCAACGCCGCGACCACCTCACCCTGTACCCGGCGGCGTCCCGAGTCATACCCGAAACCGGTCCCCACCAGGGCCTGGCCGAGCGCCACGCCCGAGGTGCAGTGCAGCGCGACGCTGGCCCCGCCCCGCTGCAGCCAGGCGCCCCGGCCGGCCACCGCGGTGAACGTCTCGCCGTGCCGGGGAACCTCGACCACCCCGGCGACCACGGTGCCGTCGACCTCCGCCGCGATGGACACCGCCCAGTCGTGCAGGCCGTACAGGTAGTTGACGGTCCCGTCCAGCGGGTCCACCACCCAGCGCACCCGGCCGGGACGCCCGCCGTCACTGGCGCCGAGGTCGCTCCCGTTCCCGGCTGGGCCCCCGGCCGTCTGGCCGCCCTCCTCGCCGAGGACGGCGTCGCCGGGGCGAACCGCGCGGATCCGTTCGGTGATCAGGGCTTCGGACCGGCGGTCCATCTCCGTCACCACGTCGGTGGGGCTCGACTTGGTGTCGACGACCTCAGGGCGCTCCTCGCCCCGCCAGGAGGCGAGCAGCCGGCCCGCCTCGCCGGCCGCGGCCACTGCGATCCGCAGCAGCGCCTCGGCCTCCTCGTCGGTCTGCGTGCCCGTCATGCCGGCGACGCTCCCCTGGGCTGGCCGGCCGATACCGCGGGCCGACAGCAGTCCGCCGGGCAGGCCTGGCTCGGCACGCCCATACTGCCGAGAGCGGCGAACGGCCCCTCGGCATCCTCTGCGGGCAGGGCCAGGCGTTCACGGACCAGTTCAGTGATCATTGAGGCGAACCTCGGGTCGGTGCCCGGGGTGGCCGCCCGGGCGAAGGCCAGGCCGAGCGAGCCGGCGCTCTCTGCGGCCTCGACGTCCAGGTCGTGCAGGACCTCCATGTGGTCGGACACGAACCCGACCGGGATTACCACCACGGCCTTCGTCCCGGACTTGGCCAGCTCACCCAGGTAGTCGCAAACATCGGGTTCCAGCCACGGCTGGGACGGCGGACCGCTCCGGCTCTGGTAGGCCAGGGTCCAGGGACGTGTGCCACCTCCGGCCCGTTCGGCAATAAGACCGGCTGCCTCGGTCAGCTCGGCTACGTACCTGTGCCCTCCCGGCCCGCTGGCCTGCGCCATCGCGACCGGGACGCTGTGCGCGGTGAACACCAGGTGGGCGTCGTCCCGCAGGTCGGCGGGGAGCGTGGCCAGCGCTGCGCGCGTGCTGGCGGCGAAGGGCTCGATGAAGCCCGGGTGGTTGAAGAAGCGCCTGATCTTGTCGATCCGTGGCGCGTCCGGTCCGACCGCGGCCCGGGCCTGCTCGATGTCGTCCAGATACTGCCGGCAGCTTGAGTAGGAGCTATAGGCGGAGGTCACGAAGGCGACGGCCCGCCGCACGCCGTCGTCGGCCATGGACCGCACCGTGTCGGCCAGGTACGGCGCCCAGTTCCTGTTCCCCCAGTAGACGGGGAGGGACAGGCCGCTCGCCGAGAAGTCGGCGCGGACCGCGGCCAGCAGGTCCCGGCACTGCTGGTTGATAGGGCTCACCCCGCCGAACGCGTAGTAGTGCTCGGCCACACGGGCCAGCCGCTCCCGCGGGATGCCACGGCCGCGGGTGACGTTCTCCAGGAACGGCATCACCTCGTCGGGGCCTTCCGGACCGCCGAACGAGACAAGCAGGAAAGCGTCGTATGCCGGCATGCCTCCATCCAACCAGGGCCGCCTGGCTGCTGTGCCCAGGGTCTGATCCCGTCGCCGAAACCCCGTTGCGCTGTCCGATATCGTAACGATCATGGGGCAATGCGGCCGATGACGGGTATCGACGACGCCAAAGGACCCGCCAGTCGCTCCCCCGCAGGCCTTCTGACACGGCCGCTGCGGCCGTATGCGGAGATCTTCCGGATTCCCGGGGCCTGGCGCTTTTCCGCGGCCGCGGTCATCGGGCGGATGCCGATGTCGATGTTCGGGCTCGGCACCGTCCTGCTCATTTCGGCGGCCACCGGGAAGTACGGCGTGGCTGGCACCGTGTCCGCGGTCGGCTCGCTCGGCTACGCGTTCACCTCGCCACGGATCGCCCGCCTGGTGGACTCGCACGGTCAGCGGCGCATCTTGCTGCCGCTGCTCACGGTATTCGCCGTGGCCACCGCGGCACTCATCGTGGCCGTGGAGCTTCGCCTGCCGACCTGGGCGTTCTTCGTGCCGGGGGCGATAGCGGGCGCGGCCATGCCGTCCCTGGGCGCCATGGTCCGGGCCCGGTGGAGCGTGCTGCTCGCGGGCTCGCCCCGGCTGCACGCCGCGTTCTCCTTCGAGTCGGTCGCCGACGAGCTGTGCTTCGTCATCGGCCCGGCCGCGGTGACGCTGCTCGCCACCGAGATCTCCCCCGCCTCCGGCGTCGGCGTGGCAGCCCTGCTGTGCGTGCTGGGAACGCTGTGGTTCGCGGCCCAGCGCGGCACCGAGCCGGCCGTCGTCCCGCCGGAGAAACCCGCGGCGGGGCGGCTTTCCGGGCTCACCCGGGTCCGCGGCGCGCCCGCGCCGGGGCTGGTCGTGCTGGCCCCGGTGTACCTGCTGCTGGGCGCGATGTTCGTTTCGATCGACCTGAGCACGGTCGCGTTCGCCCAGCACTTCGGGCACAAGCCGCTGGCCGGATTCATCCTCGGGACGTACGCCTTCGGCAGCGCCACGGGCGGGCTCTGGTACGGATCGAGGCAATGGCGGGCGCCGGTCGAGAAGAGGTTCGCGCTCACCCTCACGCTGACCGTGCTCGGCGTGGCCACGTTCTGGGCTCAGCCGAACCTAGTCACGCTGACCTGCGGGATCTACCTTTGCGGGCTGACCATCGCGCCGACCCTCATCGCCGGTTTCAGCCTGCTCGAGGCGCAGGCCAGGCCGGGCCGGCGCACCGAGGCCATGTCCTGGCTGAGCAGCGGCATCGCCGTCGGCGTGGCCGTCGGGGCCTCGGTGGTCGGCTTCGTCATCGACGCGCACGGCGCGCGGGTGGGCTATGCGTTCGCCGCCCTGTGCGGCGTCGCCAGCGCCGCGACCTGCCTGGCGGGCCTGCGCCGCCTCAGGTAAGCGTTCAGCTGACCGGGGTGTCCCTGGCCGCCGCCAGGTTGTGGCATGCCCGCTGGCCGCCAGCGCGAGCGGACGCGCATCGCCCGCGAGATCCACGACGTGCTCGCCCACTCCCTCGGCGCGCTGGGGATCCAGCTCCAGGCCGTCCGCGCGCTGCTGGCCGATCAGGGCGATACTCACCGGGCGCTGAGCCTGCTCGACCAGGCCCAGCGGATGGCCAAGGACGGCCTGGCTGAGACCCGGCGGGCCGTGCATGCACTGCGCGCCGACACCGCCGGGCTGGACGAGCAACTCGCCGTCCTGGCCGATACGTACCGCAGCCGGCATCACGCCAGTGTCAGCTTCCGCGTCGGCGGGCAGCCGCGTCGGCGGGCAGCCGCGACCTGCCCGACGGGCTCACCCGCCGCGAAGCCGAACTTCTCGCGCTCATCGCCCGGGGCATGACCAACCCCGAGATCGCACGGGCCCTCGTCCTCAGCAACCACACCGTCAAGAGCCACATCAACCGGATCTTCGCCAAGACCAGATCCCGGGACAGAGCCGCAGCCACCCAGTACGCCCAGGCGCACGACCTCCAATAGCCGGCTACCGTCCAGTCCCTAAGCAGTCACAATGGGCGTGCTCCGCATCAGTCGACGCAGGGAACTGAATGCTTACCGCCTCAGATCGGGGCTTAGGGGTAGTTGTGGGCATACTCGCTGGCCAGGGCGAGTACCTCGTCGACGTACCAGGTCGCGTGGTTGTAGGCGAAGATGGCCTGGGACAGCGTCGCGGCGCTGCCCGCGCCAGCCGCGCACAGCAGGCGCGCGGCCGAGGGCACGGCGTCCAGCGGGTTCATGATGTCCGGCGGGCCGGGCTGGCCGAACGCGGTGATGCCCCACGCGGCCCAGGTGGACGGCAGGAACTGCATCGGGCCGAGCGCGCCGGCGCTGGACGGGCCGTTGTTGGCGCCGTTACCGCTCTCGATCTCGCCGATCGCGGCCAGCACCGTCCAGGACATGCCGGGGCAGTACTTCGCGGCGGACGCCTTGTACAGCATCAGGTAGCTGGCGGGCACGCCGGTGGTCGGCACGTTCGTGCTCACCGGGAGCTTGCTCGCCGTGACCATGAAATACGGCACCAGGTTGATCACCTTGGCGCCCGCGCCGATGACCAACCGGACCTTGGCCATCAGCGTGACCAGGTTCGCGCCGGGTGCATTGATCAGGACGGCGAAGTTCTTGGCCAGCCCCAGCTGGGCCGACCTGGCCTGGTCCACGATCGCGTCCGCGCCGGGCACGCTGAGCGCGGTCTGCGCGCCGAACGGCACCTGCACCTGAACCGCGGCCGAGACCTGATAGGAGTTCCCGGCCGACAGGTGCAGCTTGCCGGCCGCGGCGTGGGTGCTGACCAGTTGCCCCTTGCTCAGGTCAGCCCAGACGGTGTTCGCCGCCGCCGTCTCCGGCGGGGTCCAGGACCGGAACGCTAGCGGCGACACGCCGAGCACGTCGGCGCTCTGCCCGTTGACCGTGACCTTGCCGCCGTCGATGGGCAGCACGGCCCGCACCCCGGTCAGCTTGCCGATCTTGGCCAACTGCGCCGCGCTGATCCCGGCCGGCACCGCGGCGATGAGGTCGGGCACGAACAGCTGGCGCGGCGGCGCCCCGGCCGAGCCAGGGACGTGCAGGGAATTCGGGACAGAACCGCTGGCCGCGGCGACGCCGGGGGGCGGGGTGACGGTGATGGTATAGGGGCCGCCGGACGGACCGGGGATGGCGGAGGCACCGGCCGGAACCGCGAACGCTGACAGCGTCACGCACGCCGCGGCGGTGACGACTGCTAGCTGAGCGGCACGCCGCCGGGACCCAGCGAGGTCGGCACGCCGCAGGCGCAGGAACAGCACAATGTATAAGACGATATAAGGTGCCCCACACCAACAGAAAGACCTGATCGAATTATTAAACAGACCTTAAGCCCCTTACTAGCAGATCTTCAGCTTCGCCAGAATCCAGCTAGGCGGCCCACGAGTTCATGACGGCTCGCCAGTTCATGACGGCTCGCGAGTTCGTGACGGCGGCACGAGCGGAGCGAACCGGATGTCGTGGGCCGTGCCGGGCGCGCCGAAGGTAAGAACGCGCTCGGCCTCGGCGACCAGCGCGTCGCGCTCGCGCATCGGGCCGAACAGCTCGATGGTCAGCGTGGCCGCGTCCCGGCTCCTGGCCAGCCGCCACATCCCGGCCACGAACCCGTCGACGAGCACCGGCCCGGGGATGACGCCGTTGATGGTGTAGAGGCGCCTGGTGTCCTCGGGCCTGATGACGCGGGACCGGTCGGCGTGCGACAGCACGAGGTTGTCGAACTCGGCGACCAGCCGGACCGGCGCGGGCACGTCCCCGCCGGGGCGTGGCGCCGTGGGCAGGTCGAACAGCTCGGCGCCCTGCTCATCGCGGACGGTGACCAGGGACGGCCGGAGTTGCTCGAGCACCGCCTTCAGCCCGGTCAGCCCGGACCAGGCCTGCACGTCCCGGACGGTGGCCGGAGCGAACGCGCCCAGGTACCGCGTCACCAACTGCGCGAGCTGGGCCGGGGAGGCCGGCCTGACCGGGTGAACCGGCTCGGACCCATGGCCCGGCTGGCCCTGCTGGCCGAGCCAGTGTTCGGCCGATGTGTGCAGCGACTGCCCGGCCTGACCCCAGACGGCGCGCGGCGGTACCTGCACCAGCGGCACGAACGTACGCACCCCCTGCGCCAGGGCGGCGGGCGGGTGATCCGGCCAGCGCGCCGCCAGGGCCTGGCCGAGCTGGCTGAACGTCATCGGCTCGGATTCCACCAGGTCCCGGCCCGCCGCGGCCAGCGCCCCGGTGTCCACCCCCGCCAGCTGCTTGCCGAACGCGCCGCGCATGCCGCGCTCGATCACCGGCTGGACCAGCCGCCGCAGCGGCAGGCAGTCCCGGGCGGACACCAGGTGGATGGTGCCGCGCATCAGCGCGATCCGGACCACGCTCCGGTCGGTGATCAGCGCGGCCAGGTCACCGGGGCGGAACCCGTCGAGCCGGGAATGCAGGCCGTGGTAAGGCGGGAACGGCGCCTGGGCCTGCAGCCCGACTAGGTGCTCGATGGCCTGCACCACCTGCGCGGTCCGGTCCGGTCCGGCTGAGGCCAGGACCTGGCGGTCGAGCAGCAGCTGGCGGGCGAGCAGGGCGCGGTTGACAGCGCGCAGGCTCAGCACCTGTGGGGCCATCAGTAACAGATGTTCGTGTGCAGGCGGGCCGCGGGCAGCGGATGGGCCAGGGCCTGGGCGGTGCGCGAGTCGGCCGGGCGGTGCAGCACCACGTAGCCGTCGTCGGCGAACACCTGCGAGTACCCGTGCGCCCGCAGGTACGCGACCTCCTGCGCCTGCTGGCGGGGCGTGCAGAACGGGAAGTCGAGCCCGAGGGTGTCCCCCACCACCCACGGCGCCCACCGGGGCGTCCCGTCGAGCAGTAGCACCGTGTCCCGGCCAGACAGCCGCGGCCCGATGTTGTTGGACGCCTCCACCTCCACCCCTGACGACACATGCGCGATGGCCGCCGAGGCCGCCCGCATCCGCGCGTTGACCCCATAGAAGCCGGGGTGCAGCAGCGACCCGAACGGCGAGGACGGGACGTAGACCAGCGCGGCGGCGCAGATCGCGGCGGCCCACAATGTGGCTGGCCTAAGGGGGGTCCGGGGGGCCAGGGGGGCCAGGGGGGTACGGGGGGCCAGGGGGGTACGGGGGGGTGGAGCCCCCCCGTGAGCGGGGGGTTCCGGGGGGTCGTCCCCCCGGACCAGCACAGGTCGTCCCCCCGGGCTAGCAGGGAGCAGCTTGCCCCAGCGCGCCGGCACTTTGGGGAAGTGCCGCTGCAGCCGCGCGGCGCCGTCCACCGCAGCGCAGCACAACATCATCACGACGAACGCGTCGTACTGGAACTTCGCCTGCCACCACAGCGGATAACCCGAGGCGAGCATCCGCTCGGCCAGCAACGGCAGCACCGCGAGCACCATCGGCGAGGCGAGCGGCAGGAAACCGAACGTCGCGAGCAGCCCGATCATGGTCCGGGCCTTCACCCACGGGGTGACGAACACGCGCAGCGCGTGCAGCGGATGGGTGATCACGTTGAGCAGCGCGCTGCCCAGCGTGGACCCGAACTGGTCATAGGCCCAGTAGAAGCTCGCCGACCCGCCGAACGCGGGGATCAGCAGATGGGTGGCCGCCCAGGTCGCGGCTACCCCGCCGACCACGAAAGCCAGCCCGATCCAGGCTTCGGGTCGCCGCCGCCTCAGCAGCAGGTAGCCGCCGAAGCCCGCGACGAGCAGGCCCATGTCCTCCTTGACCAGCAGCAGCGCGGCGGCGGCGAGCACCCCCAAGGGGGGTACGGGGGGATGGGTCCCCCCCAAGGGGGGTCCGGGGGGATGGGTCCCCCCGGTCGCGGGGGGGTCTGGGGGGGTCGTCCCCCCGAGGGAACACCGGTCGAACCGCTCGACCATCACCGCGGTCAGCACCGGCACGAACGCGACCTCGTGGAAGTCGAAGATCACGGCTTCCATGACCGGCAGCGACAGGGCGTAGGCGACGCAGACGAAGTACGCGGCCCCGGCGCCGAGCCGGCGCCGGGTGTACGCCCACAGCGGCGGGATGGCCAGCGCGAACAGCACCCCCTGCACGACCAGCAGGGTCGAAGGACGGTCGTGGATCCAGTACAGCGGGGCGAGCAGCGCCAGCACCGGCGACCAGTGGTCGGCCAGCAGCAGGAAGTGCGCGCCCTCCCCGTCGGACACGCCGCGCGCGATCGAGACCGGGGCCTGGAAATGCGCGTAACCGCGAATGCCCTGGTCGAAGATGACCAGGTCGAAGGTGCTGGCCAGGAAGCGGCGGAACAGGATGAGCGAGTCCAGGCAGTAGACGAAGGCGGCCGCCGCGGTGAGCGTGCCCACCTTGACGCTGGCGCGGGCCCAGAGCCCTCGCAACCGCCCGGTACCGCCGACCGCCCCGTCAGCCGCGCTAGGGGCGGTCGCCGCGCTGGCCGGCCCAAGGGGGGTCCGGGGGGATGGGTCTCCCCGGTAGCGGGGGGTTCCGGGGGGTCGTCCCCCCGGGCCAGCACTGCTCACCGCTGGAAGGGTAGCAGTGTCGCCGTATAGACCGAATGCGCGGAAGCAGGGACGCGTAGGGCTACTCTCTTGCTATGAACCAGGAGGCAAGCCCCGGTCCTGCCAGTGCCGCGTCACGCGGGACCGGGCGGCCACCGAGGAAACAACCGGCTAGACCATCCCTGGGCGGCGGCACCCCCGCCCAGGACCGCGAGCTGCGCGCGCAGGGCCGGGAGACCGTCCGCCGGCTGCTGGACGCGGGCATGGCGGAATTCGAGAACCGCGGCTTCCACGGCGTCCGCGTGGACGACGTGGTGCGCCAGGCGGGCATCTCGCACGGCACCTTCTACCTGTACTTCTCCAATAAGGAAGACCTGTTCAAGGCCCTGCTGAAGGATGCCCTGCACGACATGGAGATCGTGGCCGGCGACTTCCCCGTCGTCACCAGCGACGACACCGGGCTTAAGGTACTGCGCAATTGGGTCCACAAGTTCTTCCGGGCCTACGCCGCGCACGCGACCGTGATCCGCATCCTGAGCCAGGCCGACCTGGTACCCGAGGAGGTGTTCGGCGACGGCCTGCGGCTGTTCTTCAGCATCGCGGAGGCGATGACCACGGGTATGACCGCCGCCGCCCAGGCGGCCGGGAAGCACCAGGAGCACGCCGAACTGACCGCGGTGGCCTGCCTGATGATGCTCGAGCGGGTGAACTACCTGATCAGCGCCGAGGTCCGGCTGCCGGAAGCCGAGATGGCCGACCGGATCGCGGACATCATGTACGCCGCGTTCGGCCTGAACATTCCGTGATCGCGAGGCGCCTGGGCTCGAGCGCGGGCGGGCGCCTGGCCCCGGGGCTGTCACCGGATCGGGGCTATAGCACCGGCCTCGTTCGGGAAGAATCTCTAACGTGCGATTTCTCAATGAGACAGCCCCCGGTCACGAGCTGACCTACAGCGACGTCTTCATGGTGCCCGGCCTGTCGGCCGTCGGCTCACGGCTCGACGTCGACCTGGCCACCACCGACGGCAGCGGCGCGACCATCCCGATCGTGACCGCCAACATGACCGCGGTCTCCGGGCGGCGGATGGCGGAAACCGTCGCGCGGCGAGGCGGCATCGCGATCGTGCCGCAGGACATCCCGGCCGACGTCGTCGCGGACGTGATCACCTGGGTGAAGTCCCGGGACCAGGTGGTGGAGACCGCCCTGACGCTGGCTCCGACCGACACCGCGGGCGACGCGCTCAGCCTGCTGCCCAAGCGCGCGCACGGCGCCGTGATCGTGGTCTCTGAGGGGCGGCCCGTGGGGGTCGTCACCGAGGCCGACTGCCTGGGGGTGGACAGGTTCACCCAGCTGCGCCACGTGATGTCCGCCGACCCGTTCACCCTGCCGGCCGGGACGCCGCCCGAGCAGGCGTTCTCTTTGCTGCACGACGGGAGGCACCGGCTTGCGCCCGTAATAGACGGGACCGGCCGCTGTCTGGGCATCATGACCAGGACCGGGGCGCTGCGCGCGACCTTGTACTCCCCCGCCGCCGACGCCGCGGGCCGGCTGCGGGTCGGCGTCGCCATCGGGGTCAACGGCGACGTGGCGGCCAAGGCCAAGCTGCTGCTCGACGCGGGCGCCGACGTGCTCGTGGTGGACACTGCGCACGGGCACCAGGAGAAGATGATCTCCGCGCTGCGGGCCGTGCGCGCGCTGAACCCCGCGGTTCCGGTGGTGGCGGGCAACGTCGTCACCGCGGCCGGGGTCGCCGACCTGGTGTCGGCGGGGGCGGACATCGTGAAGGTCGGGGTCGGGCCGGGCGCGATGTGCACCACCCGGATGATGACCGGCGTGGGGCGGCCGCAGTTCTCCGCCGTGCTCGAATGCGCCGCCGAGGCCCGGCGGCTGGGCGCGTCGGTCTGGGCCGACGGCGGGGTCAGGCATCCCCGGGACGTGGCCCTGGCGCTGGCCGCGGGTGCCTCGAACGTCATGATCGGGTCGTGGTTCGCCGGCACGTACGAGTCCCCGGGTGACACGTTCCGGTCGCCGGAGGGGCGGCTGTACAAGGAGAGTTTCGGGATGGCCTCGGCGCGAGCGGTGCGGCTGCGCTCGGCCAGCGACTCCGCGTTCGAGCGGGCCCGCAAGGAACTGTTCGAGGAGGGCATCTCCTCGGCCCGGATGTACCTGGACCCGGTGCGCCCCGGTGTGGAGGACCTGATCGACATGATCGTGGCCGGGCTGCGCTCCTCGTGCACCTATGCGGGCGCCCGGAACCTGGCGGAATTCCATGACCGTGCCGTCGTCGGACTGCAGAGCGCGTCCGGTTACAGCGAGGGCATGCCCGTCCCGACCAGCTGGTGACAAGGGGGGTCCCAAGGGGGTCTGAGGGGATGGGTTCCCCCCAGTCGGGGGGGGCTCCGGGGGGTCGTCCCCCCCGGGCTAGCACGTCCCCCCGCGCTAGCTCAGCCGGTCGCGTTGAGCCAGCGGACGGGGGCGCCGTCGGCGGCACGGCGGAACGGCTCGAGCTCGTTGTCCCAGGCCGTGCCCAGGAGCCGGCCGAGCTCGTCCTCCAGCGTGGTACTGGCGCTTCCCCGGGAAGCCAGCATCATGACCGACCTGAGCCGGTCCTCCGGCACCATGATGTCGCCGTTGGCGCCGGTCACCGCGCTAAAGACGCCGAGGCCGGGCGTGTAGCAGTAGCGCACGCCGTCGCAGCCGGGCGAGCCGTCCTCGGTCACCTCGAACCTGAGCCGGTTCCAGCCGGCCAGCGCGGACGCGACCGCTCCCGCCGTGCCAGGGCGCGCCTGCCAGGTGAGTTCGGCCCGCAGCGCGCCCGGGGCGGCCGGCTGGCCGACCCACGGCATGCTAACGGGCGCCCCCGCAATTCCGGCTACGGCCCACTCAATGTGCGGGCACAGCGCCGGGGGCGCGGAATGAACGTACAGAACACCATGCGCGGACACCGTGCCTCCTTGTAGACGAGGTTCGCCTTCCCCTGCGGCCTCGCTAACTCGGCACGGACTGCCCAGCTACATATTGTGCCTCATGCCCTCCCTTCGCGCCAGCACTTCGGCCAGGAAAACCGCGTGAATTCGCAAACATGACCAGTGCCGCGATGATAGCGATCCCCACCGCTGTCCACGGAACGTAGTCACCGAACTGGTCGTACACCGTCCTGGCCGAGGTCGCGGGCAAGCCGAGCCTGACGATGACCACGCCGTGCGAGGACTGCCCCATCCAGGCCAGCAGCCTGCCCCGGGCGTCGAACGCGGCCGTCACACCGGTCAGCGCGGCCTGGACCACCGGCCGCCCCGTCTCGGCCGCGCGCACAGCGCCGAGCGAGGCGTGCTGGTCGGGTCCCCAGGTGCCCTGGAAGGTGGAGGTGGCCGACTGGTAAACGATCAGCTGCGCACCCCGTTCGATCTCGACCCGGGACATGTCGGGGAACGCGGACTCGAAGCAGATCAGCACGCCGATCGGCAGGGGTTTTCCTGTCCTGTCGGTCGGGTAGAGCAGGTGCGCGCCGGTACCCGGGATCATGTTGGCCGGCGCGGCCCTGCTGATCTTGGTCAGCCAGCCGAGCTGCTGCCGGAACGGTATGTACTCGCCGAACGGGACCAGCCGCGTCTTGATGTACTGGCCGAGGATACCCGCCGGGCTGATCAGCACGCCCACCTTCTCCTGGCCCTGGCCGGGGACCGTGGTGTCCTGGTTGACCAGCAGGTCGGCGCCGTCTGCCCTCGACAGTGCCTCCATCTGCTGGAGCTGGGCGCGGTTCTTGGCGACGGTGAGGTCCACCGCGGTACTGCTCTCGCCCCACACGATCAGGTCGGGCTTTACCCCGCCGAGCTGGCCGGACCGGCTGAACTCCGCCGTTAGCCGCTCGCTCGCGTCCACCCGCAGGACCGTGTTGTTGATGATGCCGGGCTGCACCATGGCGATCGTGACCTGCCGGGCGGCGGGGCTGGCCGGGGTGAGCGCGAACGCCAGCGGTCCGGCGCCGACGCTAGCCAGCCCGGCGGCCAGGCCGAGCACCGCCAGCCCCGGCCGCACGGCTGTCCCGCTGCGCCGGGGCACTGATCCGATGAGGAGCACGATGGCCACGTTGGTCATGACCAGCGCGAAGCTGATCAGCCACACCCCGCCGACCGCGGCCAGCGCGAGCGCCGCCGGATGCTGCCACTGGCTGACGCCGTACACGGCCCACGGGCCGCCGAGCGCCTGCCAGGACCTGAGCCATTCGGTGAGCAGCCAGCAGCTCGGTACCACCACGAGCGCGGCCAGCGCCCGCGGCCAGCTCACCGGCGGCCTGAGCAGGCTGGCCGCGGCTGCCCCGAACGGCACCCACAGCGCGCCGAACACCGCGCCCACCAGCAGCACCGCGGGCCCGATCTCCGGCGTCATCCAGTACATCGCCGCGATCAGGTACCCGGCCCCCAGCCACCAGGCGCGTATCCCGCCCTCGCGGGCCGACGGCGACCTGACGATGAGCATCAGCCCGGGCACCAGCCCGAACCAGGCCAGGAACTCCAGGTTCGCCGCCGGGAACGACAAAATGGGCAGCGCGCCCACGAGCAGCATCATCCGCCGGACCGACCAGATCCACCGGCCTGTTCTCGCCAGCGCGTTCCGCACCCTTCCATTGTCGGCCGGCCGCGCCGGTGGCCGCGACGGGGGTCTACGCACCGGCGACGGCGATCCGGATCTGACCGGGCTGGCCGGCGTCGCTCGCTACCGCGGGCCGACGGCCGACCCAAGAAAATCACGTTCATTACCCCGAACGAGCGTGGTTCCACTTCCCGGCTTCCCTGCGTGTTGAGCACACGGCCGCCTGGTAACGGAGTGCAGTCGCATCGAATGCGCCCTGCGGCCAGCTTGGGTGGCTGGGCGCAGACTAAGCAATCGAAAATAAATAACTTAGATCTCCGTCGGCGTGTCGTCTGCTTCCGGGCAGGGATGGGTGTCTCGTGGGGTTCTGGCCGGAGGGTGTAGTTCCAGTCCCCGTGGAAGCCGTGATAGTCGATCGGCAGGGCGTC
>WNFC01000054.1_pt1 | contig 98558 bp, 113 predicted proteins | sample 5400541 | NCBI WGS metagenome assembly WNFC01 (sample SAMN13153342, study PRJNA577476) | soil metagenome | isolation source: 120 cm saprolite under Douglas fir tree site 2 hole 2 replicate 1 | place: USA:California | collected 2015-04-18
GAACGATTCAACGACAAAGCTGACGAGTTTTTCATTAGGCCTCAAGCAATCGCGGGGGAGATTTGGCACGTCGTTCACCAGGATCGCAGCGCTTGGTCATTCAGCGTTGAGCTACGCCCTTTTGGTGAAACATGGTGACGCAAACGCCAGTGTGCGGTCGTGCGCATCCTCCTTTCGAGGGCAGGATCCAAGACCTATTGAAACACTCGTCGCTGGGCGCCCACCCGGCGCCGCCGGAGGCCCCATGAAGATTGCCGTCGCCAAGGAAATCGATCCGTCCGAGCCAAGGGTCGCGGTTTCGCCCGACACCGTGAAGAAGTTCTTGCCATTGCGGGTAGCACGTTCGCATCGTTGAAGTAGCAAAACGGAAGCCGCGAGGACCACCGCGTACGCGGGCTCCCGCAGGAAAGGCGAGCTGAAGCGGTCTATGCAATCGCGACGCTCACGGTGGAATTTGCAGCGCAGAAAAACACGGAAACGTTCCGCTGCATGAAGTCGGTCACCGACCTGCCGGGCTGGTGAAGGCGCACAAAGGTCAGCGCGCCGGGAGCGGTTCCAGGGGCGGCATCTTGCCTCCAGGAGCGGCGTCCTCGGCCGTATTGCTCAACATGGCCAAGGTAATGTAGACGCCACTGACCGTGATCAGATCGACGATTTGCTGCTCGCTGAAAAGTTCGCGCGCCTTTTTAAAGGTGGCGTCGCTTACCACGTGATCCTTCGCAAGATCCATGCAGAGATCGTACACGGCGGCTTCGTCCGGTTGCATCGACGCCGGGCGTCTTCCTACCTTTAAATCATCGGCAACCGCTTGCGGCAGCCCGGCCTTCAGCGCGATCGGATAGTGAGCGGTCCACTCCACTTGCGAAGTCCACAACCGCGCCTGAATCAGGATCGCAAACTCATTCAGCTTGCCGGGGACGGAAGTATTGAAACGCAGGTAATCGAGCATGGCAAACATGCGCTGGCCCATGACCGGGCTGCGCAACATCAAATTGAAGGGACCCGAAATCCCGATGCTCGCGACTTTCAGGATCTCATCCGCTAAGGGGCGTTGCCGATCGTTCAATTGCTCCAATTTTAATAACGGGAACCGTTGTTCCTTATCCGCAGAATGCACCTGCACCACCGGCATCATGAGCGTTAAACCCATTCCAACCGTTACCAACAAGGTCAACACGATCCGTCGCTTCATGTCCATCTCCTCCGTGCCTTGAATCGTGTTCCGGCATTCGTCTCTGAGTGGCAACATATATCGGGCCGCGCTGGAACATCATCTCTCGGCATACCCGGCACATTTCAATTGTTCCGCTTTAAAATGTTCCGCGCTGAAGTGAGTAGTTCGTCGGAAAGTGTCGAATCAATTTTTTTCACGGCACGGGACAGCATCATTGCGCCCACTAAGCCGCTAAACAAAGCCATAGCTTGTTGCCTTGTTTCCCGCTCGCCTCCATCCATTTGCGCGGCGATCATATCGAGATAGATTTCAATGCCTTTGGCGAAAGCAGTTTGAACGGCTTTTCCATTTCGCGCGGCATCGATGGACAAGGCCGACGCTGGGCATCCTCCAGATTTCGTGTCGCGATGCGAAGGACTAAGATATTGCGCGACGAACGATGAAAGCGATTCTTGTGGAGTTTTTCCGGATGCAAGCTTTTCCGATATTCTACTCGTGACAACATCGAATGCTGAAGCAATAGCTTCGACCGCCAACTCATCTTTGGATTTAAAGTGGTTGTAGAATCCGCCATGCGTAAAGCCGGATTCCTTCATAACGTCGGCGACGGCAACATTTTCCGTGCCGTGCAATCGGAACATCCGCGACGCAGTGTCGACAATGCGATGCCGATTTTGTTTGGCCTGCTCTCTAGTTAAACGCATCCGGTTACGCTCCTTCCAGATCACTTGACACAATGACAGCGTATCACTAACAATGATGACTGTCATCATTAATCGGTGTCGTTATGCAGTTCACGGAATTTGGTCAGACCGGCTTAACGGTCTCTCGCTTGATCCTCGGAACGGGAACATTCGGCAAGCAAACGGATGAAAAAGCGGCGCATCGAATGCTCGATAAGGCGGCTGAGGCGGGGATCAACTTCATCGATACCGCGGACCTATATCCCCCTGGCGCGGAGGTCGGTGGTGCTGAAATCGTCGTTGGCCGCTGGCTCAGCAATAAGCGGGCAGGGTTTATCCTCGCCACAAAGGGCGGTGGGAAAATGGGGCCAGCCGCTTGGGATGCAGGAAGCTCGCGAAAGCACCTACTCGACGCCATCGACGCGTCCCTGCGCCGCCTAAATACGGATTACGTTGATCTCTACCAACTGCATATGGATGATCCCGTTACCCCGATCGACGAAATGGTTGGGGCTATGGATACGATCGTGCGTTCGGGGAGGGCGCGTTATATCGGCGTATCAAACTTTCTCGCCTACCGTCTGGCAAAAGCGCTGGGACGGCAGGACACGCTAAGGCTGACCCGTTTCGTTTCGGTCCAACCACGTTACAACCTGCTGTTCCGTGAAGTTGAGCGAGAACTTTTCCCATTGGCGCTGGAAGAAGGTCTCGCTGTGATTCCGTTTAATCCTCTCGCCGGGGGGCTTCTGAGCGGCAAATACAAGCACGACGATACGCCTGAGAAGGGTCGCTTTTCGGCGGAGCTCGGCGGATTCGGCCAAGCGTATCATGCCCGGTATTGGCACGAACGCGAGTTCGAAGCTGTTGCCAGGATTCAGGAAATTGCCAAACTGCATGGAACGCCAATCACGACCTTATCAATTGCTTGGTTGCTGGCGAATCCCGCCGTTACGTCGGTCATTCTTGGCGCGAGCCGCGTCGAGCAGCTGACCGACACCCTGGCCGCCGCGGATTACAAACTCGACCGCTCATTGAAAACGAGACTGGACGAAGTCAGCACCGAATTCCGCAGGGGCGACGCAGGAAAGTAAGGAAAGGTGGCGCAAAGAAATGAGCCTCTGCTCACCTCTCGCGCCATTCAACAAAACGCAGGACCGGTATTGTTTTGGAGAGGAGCCGACGGGCTACGCCCCGAACGTTACAAGGAAAAGAGGAGGTTCATGTCAACAACGAGTGCGCTCAGAGCGAGGAATCAATGACACCAACAAATGCGTTTCGGCTGGCGTCGGTAGTCACGGCAATCGATGTCTTGGTCGCGACCGCCTTCACCATCGCGGCGGTCTTCCGTCCGGAAGTCGTGGTGCCTCCCGGCTCGGTTCCAACGGAGGCGGCGTTGCTATTGGCGATGTACGGGGCGGCGCGCATAATTCCGCTGGCTTTGTTTACATTGGCCGCAATTTACAAACGAGCGACGTCTGCGTTGCTGATCCTGGGCACGCTGGCAGGCGGCATCCAATTGTTGGATGCCGGAATCGGTCTGTTTCAGCATGATCTGGGGAAATTCGCCGGGCCGCTCTTTATCTCCGTCCTCCAATTCTTCGTGGTGTATCTGCTTCAGAGATCCATGTGGATTACACCGCAAACGAGACGCGGATGAACGCACGCTACGGCCCGGCACTTCCAGTTCGCGCCAGCTGCGCAGCGAAGTTAATGCAGCGCATCACTCCGCCCTGATCATCCATGCTCGGGGCGAGGGGAGCATGCGCCTGGCGCACTGGCCGAGTGGATCAGAGCGCAGGGGATGAGCGATGGGCGCGACGTGATATGTCGGCCGCCAAGTCGGCCGACGCCGGTTGGGAGACGGCTCACTACCGCGGCGATCAGCAGGTCAATGCCTGTGACTTCGCCATCTGCCCCGAATGTGGCGGCGCTATCCAGCTGACCGTTGTCGTACCACGCTCCTCCAGCCATCAACCACTGTGACACGCCATGACATCGGTACCGTTGCCTGCCATCGATCCATCCGCCTTCAAGATTGCTGCGCAAGCCGGCGTCATGCGACGAGCCACGCCGATTGCCTCCCGCAATCTCGACAATAGACCGATGAAATCGGAGTCCTGTCGATAGACAGGGACCGATTGCCCGGACGGCGTCCACCCAGGGAATGTTCTACACCCGCTCGATAACCGATGTGCTGCAACGATTGCCCAGCATACCGCCATCACCATCCCCATAGCGCCGACACATCCGCGGCCTTCGTTCAATCCGGCTTTAATGAGGTGGTGTTCACGATTGTATCCCGGACGCCGGCGTGCCCACGAACGCGCAGAACGATCCAGATTCGATCCAACGCATCCCGCTTCGAAATCCTGGATCAGATGAATCGTCCTTGGGTACATCGAAAGCGGGTTAGGACACCCAGGCTCGAACCACTGCTTTTGTCTCCAAGAACTCGCCAAATGCAGTGTCGCCCCATTCACGGCCGTTACCTAACATCTTGTACCCACCGAAGGGAGCTTCAGGATCTTCGCCGGCTCCGTTGGTAAAAACCACGCCTGCCCGAAGCCTGTCGGCTATTTCGTTCGCTCGCTTGTCGCTGCCCGACTGGACGTAGGTCCCAAGCCCGTAGACAGTATAGTTGGCGATCGCCACGGCATCGTCGACGTCCTTGTATCCGATCATGCAAAGGACGGGGCCGAAAATCTCCTCACGGGCGATTGTCATGTCATTCTTCACGCGAAGACGGTGGGCTTGACATTGTAACCCGTAGTCAATCCGTCGGGGCGACCAGTTCTGCCTGTGACCAAGGCGGCGCCCTCTTCGACGCCGTTCTTGATGAGCGACTGGATTCTATTCCACTGACGATCGGAAACGACCGGTCTCATGAATACATCCGCATTTGGATCGCCAACGGTAATCGAAACGGTGACTGCCTTCGCGATCGCTTTGGCCGTTTCCATGTCTTATCTGCGGGAATCAGCATGCGAGTCGGAGCATGACAAGATTGGCCGGAATTCATCATAAGGCGATAGATGTTTTGCGTGATAGTTCGACGCGCCACTTTTACACCAGAGAAGGGGTCCAGCCGTTTGCCAAGACTGCTCATGTCCAGATCGACGAGCGCAACCTCTGAAACAGCCCTTCAAGACGTTTCGATTGCAACTGTGGCAGCTTTGAACGGAGGAGTGCTGGGTGGCGGTCTTGAGCTTGCCTCACCTGCGACTTGGTCTTCCTTTCTAGCCAACGGCATACCTGATTGCGGCTGTTGCTCCAGACACCAGCACGGGTGCATTGGGGGGCCGGGCATCGGGCATGAATAACGCTGATGCAAAATTTTATGTAGACGAGCCGTAACCAGTCTTATCAAGTGACTTCGGAATGGCCGGTTGTCACGGGCGGCACACCAGTCCGGGTGACTGCGGTGATCATCTCCGGTCGCAAACATCGTAGTTCACTGCAGATATTCTCGACAAAGACAGTGGCACCAGCGTCAGTAAGTATGCCTGATATCAACGGTTACGCCACCACGTAGGGAGAAAATGGGAATGTCTTTCTTTGAGACGACAGAAAACACGTTCCGCAGCGGCCGCCATACCACGTTCTATCTCGCCGCCGGTCCTAAAGACGGTACCCCGATCATATTCCTTCATGGCTGGCCCGAACTTTCAATTAGTTGGCGCCACCAACTGCGGCTGTTTGGAGGGCTGGGCTTTCGAGCTGTGGCCCCGGATTTGCGCGGTCACGGGCGATCGTCGCTTTATTCGAGCCACGACGCATATGCTCAACGCCAAATCGTCGCCGACATGATCGAGCTACTCGATTCATTAGGAGTCGAGAAGGCGATTTGGGTCGGGCATGATTGGGGTGCAGCCGTAGTCTGGAATGTGGCCACTCATCACCCCGACCGTTGTATCGCCGTTGCGACGATGTGCGTTCCTTACGCGACGATCGAGCGGGGTTTCGACGCCTTGCTGCCATTGATCAACCGCGACCTCTACCCTGAGAATGTATATCCGTTCGGCAATTGGGAATACATGCGCTTCTACGAAGATGCGTTTTTAGAAGCCTCAGAATCGATGGAATCGAACGTGGAAGCAACGATCAAGGCGCTTTTCCGGGCCGGTAATCCGGACGGAAGAGGTAAACCATCGGCCATGTCTCAGGTCCGCCGGAACGGTGGGTGGTTTGGCGGCAAGGGAACCGCACCAGATGTGCCTCGCGACGACCGTATACTGACGGAAAAAGATCTACGCGCCTACGTTTCCGCGTACGTAAGAACCGGGTTTTTCGGTACGAATTCGCTCTATATGAATCATGCAGCGAACGCCACCTATGCGAGCGAGTCGGATAATGAGGGCTATATAGATCTACCTGTTTTGTTCATTGAAGCGGAATTTGACTATACGGGTGATTGCGTCAGCTCGCGACTAACCGAGCCGATGCATCGTTATTGCCGCGAATTAACGGTGAAGCGGATCTCATCGGGACATTGGATGGCCCCAGAAAAGCCGATCGAGGTCAACGCGCATCTCGCCTCATGGCTAGTCGCTAAAGTGGGCTCGCGTTGGCCCTGTTCTTGATGCTCGAGTTTGGCTTTGTTTTGGCGATCAGTTGACTTGAAAAGAGCTCGCTGACTCAGCGTTTCGGCCCGCTTGCCGCGCTGCGCTCGCGGCACGCCGACGGCTTACCGCGTTGTGCACGCCTGCGTTGGCTAATTGCCGCCGTCAGTACACGGTGCAGCAGCTGGGCGAAATTTCGGCTCGTTTTACCCAACCATTTCGGTCTTCCAGGTCTTGGGGCGCGCCATGTACCTCGATCGGCTCGATGGTCGCATCAACCATTCGTTTTATGCGCATATGACAGAGCGGTTGAAGCCGGAGCAAGTCAAACTGATGCAGGAAATGATCCGCCATCAGGCTGCCGACCGGTCCCATCTTGAGAAAGGCGTGTGCCTGGTTGAACCGGGAGACAGCCCCAAACGCCTGTTGAAGAAGCAAGAGCCCCGCAAGAAGCGACGGCTCTTGAACCTCCTCCTATCGAATGCCTTCGCAGAACGGCGATCGGACGCTTTCGTTCCGGCATCGGGCTTGCTGCCGAGATCTAGGCCGCTGCGAAACGGAACACTGCTCCGTCACGTTTGATATACCCAGGCCCATAATGGCCACCAAAAACCAGGATCGGCTGATCGGCCCATTCGTTAAACAACCGTTTGCGTGTGTCTATCGCAAGTTGCGCATCGCTGTCGAAGCCGGTGTACCACTCAGGATGCGCCATTTGTACGGGATGGTGTGCGATGTCTCCCGCAATTACTGCTCGTTGCCCTTCTGAATTAATCAAAATGCTAAAATGTCCCGGCGTGTGTCCGGGGGACGGCATCAGAGAAATCTCTGGAGAGACGCGGTGATTTGTCTCCACCAGGTCGGCTAGCCCGGCGTCGAGGATCGGCTGTACACTATCCGCCATAATCACTTGCTGCTCTTCGTCACCCTCACGGCGCCAATGATCGAGTTCATAGCTGCCCATTAGATGCCGCGCTTTCGGAAAAGTTGGGACGAACTTTCCGTCCGCTAGCATAGTGTTCCAGCCGACATGATCAATATGCAAGTGTGTGTTGATTACGAGATCAATCTTCTCACGACTTGCGCCCGCGTCTGCCAGGCGTTGTAGGAATGGCGTGGATAGTGGTTGCATGCCTAGCGTTGTCAACAGATGTCGCGGCTTGTCATTGCCGATACCGGTATCAACGATGATCTTTTTTCCCGAGGTCTCCACAAGCAGCGCGTGCACAGACAATGGAATTGCGCCTTCCTCCGTGACGAATTGCGGAGTGAGCCAGGGCGTCGCCTTTAGTGTTTTCAGCGTGGCCTCAGGAAATATAGTAGCTTCCGGAAATGGAACCACGATTTCGACCACGCGGCTGATCTTTACCGTGCCAACTTGCCAACTCGACATGACCGTCCTCCACGTTTGAATTACTTGCGGCATTCTTTATATGACGCCGTCAATGCAATCGTACGTATCTGATGCAATTGTGGAGGGGCAAGTGGAGTTATCGCGGATGTCCTAAAAAGTGGCAAATACGACGCTTCGCTTATGTGTCCGCAACCTATGAGCTGTCGGGCGTTTCGTTCGCGTATGCGAATTTGCCGATCTTAATGCGGCTCGGTGCCGTCGCCGTAATGCCTAGTGCTCAGAGTTCATCAGAAGGAAACGGTATGAACCGTTTCCAACAGAACGCTGAGCGTTGATTTGCGGGGCGCAGTGGCCAGAGAAGATCGATGCCCTTCGGCGTTGGGGGCGGCCGCAACAGTTTTTGAAAGCCGGCTGTCGGCGGCCCTCTCACCTCGCGGGACCTGACGCCCACGAGTTACTGTTGCTTGACGGCGATAACCAACTTTCCCCTGGTTCGACCGCTCGCCAACATATCATAAGCGTCCGGTAGATCAGTAAGGCTGAACACTCGGGTGACGATAGGCTTGATCGTTCCTGCATCCACCAGAGCCGCGATCTCAGCGAGTTGGCGACCATCCGAGCGGGTTAGCGGACCATGAAACTCAACGCCGCGCTCGGCCGCAAGATTACGGAAGGGAAGATTGTGCTGGGCAATCTTTGCTGCAACTTCTGCTGACTCACCGAACTCGAGCCATGCTCGCTCATCGGAAACGCGCCTTAGTCCGACGTAGCGGCCACCGGGCCGGATGCTTTTAATCGATGGAACGATAAGGTCACCGCAGACCCCGTCATAGACGACGTCGAACGGACCACTATCTTCAAATCGCTGACCTGCATAATTTACCGCCGTGTCGACGCCAAGGGATCTGAGAAAGTCTTGATTTGCCGCGCTGGCCGTTGCGGTGACGTTGGCCCTGATATGCTTAGCAAGTTGAATGGCGAATGTGCCGATTCCTCCGGCGCCGGCCTGAATCAACAGGCTCTCGCCGGATTTTAGGTGAGCGCGTTCATAGAAACTCTGCCAGGTGGTCAGCGCAACGGTTGGGAGACTTGCGGCCTCCTGATGGCTAACCGTCTTTGGCTTGCGAGCTAGCAGCTTCGCGGGTATCGCAATCCGCTCTGCGTACGCACCGTAGACGGTAGGAAGCCGGCCATACACATCATCGCCGGGTTTGAATCCCGACCCGCCGGGGGCTTCCAGCACGATCCCGGACATATCGAAGCCCATGATAATCGGATATTTCGCGGGAAGAGCCGCGAACAATCCTTGCCGGATGACGACCTCGACCGGGTTCACGCCTGCCGCGTGGACCTCCACCAGGACAGCATCGTCGCTACGTATCGGTTCAGGTAGATCGCCGCATTTCACCACTTCATTACCACCAAAGCCAGTCAGAAATGCCGCTTTCATGTGAGCTCCTTCGCGTCGTGAATATTCTATTAGAATTGAATACCATGAACCGCGGTCGCTGCCGCGTAGCGCCGATATTCCGCTGCCCTGGACACGTGCCGACGAGACGTCCCTCGAATGCATCGTCTCCATCGTCCTGGCGCAGAGTACTAAACGCAGTGGGCCCCGATCGCGTTCAACAAATCTGAAGAGCGGTTCTTCACTAGCGGAATGGGCGACTCGTCCGAGCCGGTTTGCCCTCGCGAAGGCGAGCGACCCACGAAACGTGGCGTTGCTCCTCGCCGTACGTTCTACGAAGTTATCCAGCGATACGATCATGGCCCGAGCGAGAATCGTTCGGTCGCGAAGAGCTGGGCTGCTCGCGATTATTGAGGACGTCTGCAAGCGCTCCCCAGCCTGCGCCCAGATGCTGTGTCTGGCGGTGGGCAATGTCTGGAAAGGTGGCAAAAACGGCATTCCGATACGCGGGCGTGCCGCCTATCGTAGTTCGTTCGTGGTGCAGTGCCTTGGATATCTGTTGAACGAGACGCAGGATGTGACATGCGATCAATTGGCGAGCCGTCTCGAACCCTGTACAGCGCACCACTAAAACGTCTGCAAATCGCGGTTTTGACCCAATCAACACTCGAAGGAATGACGTGGTAATCGGATGGGTCATCATCACCGCAAAACCCGGGTGTCGCGGTGACGTGTTGCGAGTCTATAAGGCCGTCATTCCAAAAGTGCTCGAAGAGAAAGGTTGCATACAGGATGTAGCGGCGAAAGATCTCTACCATGGGGCTCCGCAGAGTCTATTGGGCGAAGAGTCATTTGCGCTTATCGGGATGTAGGAAAGCCTGGCGGATTTTGAGGCACACGCCGTCTCAGGGCATATGGAAGCCTGCCGTTCAAGCGTGGAGGAAATCGTCGTCGATCGTACCTTTCACGTAGTCTCGTCCGTAAAGAATTCGAAAAGTCGCTCGTAGCCCAAAAGCTCACTCCCTGAGGTTCATCATGAAGATTGCTATCCTGGATGATTATCAAAACGTTGCGCTCGAGATGGCGGACTGGACGGACCTCAAGAGGCGGGCGGAGATCACAGTGTTCAACGATCACATATCCGACTTTCACGCCTTGGTGCGCAGGTTGGAGTCATTCGACGTTATTTGCGTCATGCGCGAGAGAACGCCGATCCGCCGTGAACTGATCGCACGGTTGCCAAGTTTAAAGCTTGTTGCGTCAACTGCGCCCGGAAACGCCGCCATAGACGTTGCCGCTGCCGAAGAACGGGGCATCAGGGTCGTAGGGACAGGCTACCGATCGACTCCGACCATCGAGATGACTTGGGCGCTTATCCTTGCCAGTGTCAGGAATATTGTTTCCGAGAGCAACTCGGTGCGCAGCGGAGGCTGGCAGGTCGGAGTCGGAGAGGAGCTCGAAGGAAAGACGTTGGGGGTTATGGGTCTCGGGCGCGTGGGAGGCGCCGTCGCTCGGATCGGTGCAGCCTTTGGAATGAAGCTGGTCGCTTGGAGTCAAAATATGACGGCGGACGCTGCAGAAGCGGTCGGCGCGAAGCTTGTCTCAAAAGATCAATTGTTTGAACAATCCGATCTGCTTACCATTCATCTCGTGCTCAGCGATCGAACCAGGGGTCTTGTCGGCGCCAAGGAGTTGAGCCTGATGAAACGGACGGCGAGATTGATTAACACGTCCCGAGGCCCAATCATCGATGAGAGCGCGTTAATCGATGTCCTCAGGCAACATAAAATCGCCGGTGCTGTACTCGACGTCTTCGATCAGGAGCCCCTGCCGATAGGTCATCCATTCAGAAGTTTTGACAACGTGTTGGTAACGCCGCACGTGGCCTACGTCGCCAAGGATCTGTACCGAACTTTCTATGCGGACACGGTCAAGAACATCGGTGATTGGTTGGATGCGCGATAGAAGGTTTCGGTAGTGTGCTATTGAAGATTCCGCGATCCTGCCGCTGTTGACTGTGTTGTCTCAGGTATTCCCGCTGGAATCGCGTTTAAAGTGTCGCCGGGGGGTAGTGTTCGTTTGCTTGCGGAGCGGTAGAACGTAAGTAACCCTTGATGATCAATAGTTTCTGATCACCCAAAAGTCTGGGAGACGTCAAATGTCGAGTATCAAGCATGGGGACGCGCAGCTGAAATGGGAGCTCCTTATCAAAAAACGCGGCAGCGCAACGCAAGGCGTTCCCCCCGGTAAGGAGGCGCTCGCTTGGGTGACAAACGCTGTTACGCTAATCGGGGGAAGGAGCGAATCGCTGTTAGTGGATACGTTCCTCAGCGAAGAGCACAACAAGGAGCTTGCCGATTGGATTGCGGCGAGGGGCGGGCGCCTGGCGTTGATTTATATCACGCACGGGCACCCCGACCATTTCTTTGGTTTGAAGATTCTGAAGGAGAGATTTCCCGAAGCGCGAATGTTGGCTAGCCCGAACGTCGTAAGGGCAATGCGTCGCACCATCGAGCCCGAAATCTTGGAGAACAATTGGCGCCGGCGATGGCCAAATCAGATTCCAGAGCATCTGATCGTGGCCGATGAGATTGATGCGAATAAATTCACGCTGGAGGGTCACGATTGCCGGGTAATCGATACCGGGCACACCGACACTGACGATACAACCGCGCTCCATATACCTTCGATCGATCTCGTGATTTCAGGTGATGCCGTCTATAACGAAACTCACCCATATCTCGCCGAAACGGATTCGGCGGAATACAAGGAATGGCTCGTCGCGTTGGACAGGATTGAAGCGCTGAATCCGAAGGCGGTTGTGGCTGGACACGGTCCGCTCGATCAGGACACGAGCCCCTCACACATTGATAAGACCCGAAACTACATTAAGACCTTCGTGTCCCTGAACCAAACAACAAATTCGGCGCTTGAGTTGTATGAGCGGATGCTCGAGTTGTACCCGGACAGGATCAATCCCGGATCACTTTGGGCCAGCGCGCAGAAGGCAAAGAGCGCCGTCTGATCAAGCGGATCGATCTATAAGTCCGTTCGGCGGTGGTGTGGGCGACGAAGAGCCGAACGGGTTAGGACATGTGTCTATGCCATCGATAAGACGTCAGATTAATCGCAAGGTGAACCGGGGGAATGTGGCGCGGTTGTTGCGCAGGGGAAGCGCGTTGATATGCCTACGATGAGTCTAGCGGAGTGTACGAACTGGGATCTCTTTCGGCTCTTTTTCGTTGTCGCGCGACTGGGGAGCATGAACCGTGCGGCACACCAACTGGGCATGAGTCAACCCACGCTCAGCCGTCGCCTCACTGAGCTCGAACGTAACGTTGGTGCGCCTCTCTTGTTTCGCACCCCGTCCGGGGTAGCGCTTACTCAGGAGGGGGAGGCTCTCCGTCGTTCGGCCACCGACATGATAGGCGCGTTCGAAGCTTTCCAGAAAGAAGTGCAGCAGCAGATAGGCATGAGATCGTCGATCGTGCGAATCTCGGCGTCTGAAGGCATGACAAAGCATTGGTTGCTTCCCCGCCTGAAGCGGCTGCGGGAAATAGGTGATAAGCTTCAGTTCGAGATATACTCTACGGCTTATCAGCATAGCTTGGCCTCCGGTGATCTTGATTTTGTGATTAGAATTGGACGGACGGGCGACGATGAGCTGGTGGGCAAGAGAGTAGGGCAGATTGCTTTTGGGATATACACGTCTCGGGAGTATCTGAGCTCACGATCAGCACCGCAGTCGATAAATGATCTGCACAATCACTGCCTGATCGGACAGACACCTGATATTGCGGGTCCGCGCCGCGAAACAGAAGTTGAGCCGGGCTTAATATCTCAGTTTACCGCGGCCGCAGCATCAGGCCATGGAGTTAAGGTTTCGCTAGTTGCTGGGCAGTTTGCGGCAACTTCCGTGGGACTCGGGCTGGCGTTATTGGCCATTCCGTTTGCCGAAGCGGAAAGACTCTTGCGCGTTCTGCCATGTGAGACGGCGGCGCTCGACGTATGGCTGTTGCGGCGAAAGGAAAGCGATTTTCGCAAACAGACTAGGCAAGTCAGGCAGTTTCTTGAGCGAGAGCTTCGGGCCTCCAAGGACTGGCTCAATGGCAGACAGAACCAGGACGCGGCGCCTGTATAAACACCAGCTACGCTTGCACCATTGGGACCGCTCTGGAGCGCTGAATCGGCGCGAGCTGACGGGCTGGGCAACTCGAATTGCCGCCAAGCGCACTTTAAACCCAGCGGAGCAGTGTTGTGACGTAGCCGTCGGAAAAGTAATGTTATGGATCGCATTTCGCCTGTCGCAGAATGTTGGGGGGTTCTACAGATATGTGTAAGTGGAGTGCAGGCCAGCATCGCACAACTCTGCTATCGTTGTTCAACGACGATTGTAGGCGCCATGCACACTTGCGATTGATATTCCGGCGAACACCTTCAGCGCATGACCGGGATTCGTGTCCAATAGGCATCTACCTGCGCCCGTCTTTCGCAAAGCCGTGACAGAAGAGCGGTTTCGTTGGCTCTCACGACGCTCGTTCGGCAGGTGCGTCATCAACACGGAGATTGCATATGAGTAGCGGGAGCGTCCTCGGTGAGGGAGACCCATCGCGAGGACCGGATGGACTTTCCTACGAGCTAGAAAGAGTTGCGTTCCCGTCATGCGGAGTAACGCTGCGTGGGGTACTTCTTCGTCCCAGAGCGTCGGAGCCCATCGCCGCTATCGCGATCGCACCCGGGATGTCGGGGGTGAAAGAAGGCTCGATCATGAAGTTTGCCGACCGCTTCGCGTCGGCCGGGATAGCGGTGCTGGCATACGATAACATAAAGTTTGGCGAGTCCGATGGCGAACCGCGTCAGGAAGCGGATCCCGCGCTCCAACGCCGTGGCTATCGGGACGCGATTACATACCTGTCTCTCCGCAGCGACATCGACAAGTCGCGGATTGGTATTTTCGGCACTAGCTATTCTGGCGGCCACGTCCTCGAGGTCGCGGCACATGATAGGCGGGTGAAATGCGTCGTCACACAGATTCCTGCGATTAGTGGGTTTGAGGCGTTCCGCCGTGCTGTGCGGCCGGATCATCGACCAGCATTTCTCGAGATGCTCGATCAGGATCGGGAGCGACGCTTTCAAGGCGGAGAGCCGGCTGTGATAAAGGCGGTTTCGAACGTCGCGACGGACCTGTGCATCATGCCGGGCGATGCTGCATATACGTACTTTATGGAACAGGGGCGGATCGCTTCCCGCTGGCGCAACGAGGTGACTCTACGCTCGCTCGATCTGTGGAGGGGCATCGACAACGCCACCTATGCCCCCTGGGTATCTCCAACGCCGCTGCTGATGATCATCGCGCTGGACGACGAATTGGTGCCACCAGATCTTTCGCTCGACGCATTTAGCCGAGCGAGGGAACCGAAGAAGCTGGTGATGATTCCCGGTGATCATTTCTCCCCGTATTCGGAGCATTTCCCACATGTCAGCGCAGAGGCCACGGAGTGGTTCCTTCGTCATCTTGTAGTTGGCGGAGCGCGAGCACTTAGCTGAGCTGATCGAGCCATTGTGGCGGATTAAGCCTCTGATCTGGAACGCAATCGTCTGGTGGCCATTACAACCGGTTTAGAGGACAGGCCAAGCCTGCCTGATCCAACCCTAACGGCGGGGCAGCGCCAAGCTGCGCGAGGAAACCCCTGTATTCGCGAACGGCTCCAATTCCGGCCCAAATCGGAGAGATCGGCACCGCTATTGGGTGAGAAACGGCATGAGCACCAAAAGGGTCTCTTCGGGATTTTCTTCACATAGAAAGTGACCGGCGGCCACCTGCGAGCCGCTTACATCTGTGGCCCAGGTCTTCCAGGTGTCAAGGGGAGTTGCCGCAGCCGAAGCGATGCCCCGACTTCCCCATGCCACGAACAGCGGGCAAGTAATTTTCATCCCGGCCTCGCGATCGGCCTTGTCGTGTTCGAAGTCGGCGTAGGCGCCCGCACGGTAGTCTTCGCAGATTGCGTGAACACGCGCAGGGTCTCGCAGTGGGTCGAGATAATGATGCACCGCCCGGGAATCGAAGCCCTTCGCGAAGGCCGGCCCAAAGAAATCGTGCGAACTCTTGGAAATCAGATTTTCCGGGACAGGGTAAGGCTGGGCGAGAAACGTCCAGTGAAAAATGCGCAGCGCCGACTGCCGGTTTAGTTTCGCCCAATAGTCGTAGGTCGGAAGTATGTCGAGTACCGCCAGCCTCGAGAGTCGCTCCGGTTCGTCTAGCGCGAGACGATATCCGACGCGGCCGCCCCGATCATGGCCTACCAGCGCGAAGCGGTTGTAGCCGAGCTTCTCCATAACCTCGACCATGACTCGGCCCATTGCGCGCTTGGTGTATGGCGTGTGTTCCGCATCGGTCGTCGGTATATCGGAAGATCCGTAGCCCGGGAGGTCGGGAATAACCAATGTGAAATGTTCGGCAAGTACGGCTGCCATCCGATGCCACATGACGTGCGTCTGCGGGTAGCCGTGCAGGAGCAGAAGCGGCGGCCCATTGCCTCCAGTGCGTGAGAAAATGCGTCCCGCTTTGGTTTCGAACGAGCGAGATTCAAAGCCAGGGAAAAGATCGGTGTGTTGACTCATGTTCGATTCCACTGAGGTCGCGGGCGTTGTGAAATTCGACCGCACTGCTCGGGCGACGTCACGGGCAGGCGGGTAATAGTGTTGCCGTCGAACGGACCGTCCTTGGTCGAAGCTAGGCGGTTGTCCGACGAACCAAAGGCGTGATGCGGACGCGGGTCTTCAGATAACTGATCGGATGACGGATCGCCGACTGCGATGAGGTTAAGGTCTCCGCAGTGGCCCTGACGTTTCGGAGCCCGGCGACAGCTCCCAAAGGATGAAGCGTGGGCAATGGCGGCAAGGGCGATCGTGACCGCTGGATGTGAATTCTGTTCATGTGAATGAAAAAACTCCTTTGCGACGATCCGGCCTACCTCTCAAGCTGGCATCAATAGATGATGACCGCAATCCTTTAGCTGCGGCGCGGGCTCAGGATAAAGCGGCACAACGGCAGCGCAGCCGTCCGGGAGGCACGACCAAAGCAGAAAGAGCTTGCGCCGCTCCAGTCGCACGTTGCGCGCGGAGCCTACGCATCCCCTGTAAGGGCGTTGGAGCATCCCGGCCTGAGGCGGCCCGATGGATGCTTGGGCTGAGTACCTGTTCCAGCCGCGTGTGGCGTACGGGTTCGCAGACGAAACCCTCGGGAAAATCCGCAACGAATCTACCGCACGGCACCATTTGCCGTAACCGCGATGGTTGTCCGAAATAGTTGCAATTTTGGCGTTGGCGATGTGAACGGCTCGACTTAGCCTTCGCGAAGGTGCGCAGTCTTCGCGATTTCCGGCGGGACTGGGAGAAGCCGTATGGCCGACGGATCGGAAGCGTGCGACCGGTCGACGTAAAGCCAAGGCGGCGACCGCTTGCGCTGCTGCCGCGAACAGTTCAAAGGGAGCGGAAGATGACGCAACCCAGCACCGTCGTCCTGGAACGGCTGAGCCTACACATCGCCAAGGTCACATTCTCGAATCCGCCTGTGAACCTGATCGTGCCCGATACTGTCTCGCGGATGCGCGATATCGTTGTCGCGTTGAGTAACGATCCGGACATCAAGGTCGTACTCTTTACGAGCGGTCTCGCAGAGTTCTTCATCAACCACTTCGATCTCAGTCATGCGACAGAGTTCCCCATTCTACCGGACGCCGGTCCGGCTTGGACCGATCTCGTCCTGCGCCTGACAGAGGCGCCGTTCATTAGCATTGCCTGCATTCGGGGCAGGACTCGGGGCGGCGGCAACGAGCTCACGCTCGCCCTCGATCTTCGCTATGCCAGCCGCGAGAAGGCCATCTTCGGTCAGCCTGAGGTCGGCACTGGTATTCTTCCAGGCGGCGGCGGCAGCGAGCGGTTGCCGCGCTTCGTCGGCCGCGACCGTGCCCTGGAGGCAATCCTCACCAGCGGCGACTATGATGCCGATCTGGCGGAGAAATGGGGATGGGTGACGCGCGCGCTTCCCGACGCCGAGCTTGACGGGTTCGTCGACAGGCTCGCTACCCGTCTGGCTTCGTTCGACCGACAGGCGCTGGCCGCAGCCAAAGCCCAGATCAATCGGGCATCGCTGCCACCGCATGCCGATCTCCTAGCGGCCTATGGCGAATATGTGGGTTCGCTCGCCTGGCCGAGTTTCAAGGCGGGTACGCTAGCCCTCGGGCCGCGAGTTGCCGAAAAGGGGATCGTCGAGATCGAACTCAACCTCGGCGACTATATCGGTGCAGCCAAGCGCTGACCATGGCGGGCGTATCTCGTCTTAAGGACGGGGAGGACCACCGCCGCTCGACGCGGCACCGAGCTATCCCGTTGACGATGGAGTCCATCAGGCTCAAATCACTCCCAGAGCCGACGAATCTCTGCGCGTAGAGAATTGTTAGCAAAATCCCGTAGCGGTTTCTCCACCATATCGCTGTGGATGAAGCGCTAAACACTCGATGAAGCGCCCACGGCGCGCGTGTACGCCGAATTGACTGCGCAGATTGACCGCCGACTTGGAGGCCCGAAACGTGATATAGCGCCGGCCTCTGCCATTCAAATGCTGCATCGTGCGGGGCCTCAGCCGACCGAGATCTTGGGACCACCGCGTAGAACCGCCGATGCTCGCCGACCTTGGAGGGTCGAGGCGGATAACCGAGCGCTCGATCCCCCAATTGTCCTCGAGGCACTCGCAGTTACCGTCCGGGACCGATGGCGTCTTCGGTCTCGAGATGCCATCGCGTGCGATGCGTAACGACCGCCGATATTAATTGACGTCCGAAAAGGTGGCACAAATGACATTCTAGCCCTGACGTCGATGGTTTAGCCTCAGCTGTGATCGGCGCGAACGATAAACAATAAGAGGCCATTGTCGTGGCCAATATCGCCAAGGGCATTGCAAAAAGTCGTTTCGGCGCGGCGTTCGTCGCGTTGCTGTTCCTCGCCATCTCCTGGCGCGTCATCGTGCAGGCAACGCACTAGTTGGAGTCCATCTACGACAAGGGTCAGAAAATCTGGGGGAAATAAAATGTCGTCGACAAAGCCGAACCGCACAATAGCGATCGCAATCATCGCAATGGCTCTCGCCAACGGCAGCGCGGCTGCCCAGAAAAAATTCGATACCGGTGCAACAGACACAGAGATCAAGATTGGCAACACGATGCCGTACAGCGGTCCGGCATCCGCATACGGCGTGGTAGGCAAAACTGAAGAAGCCTATTTCAAGAAAATTAATGCCGAGGGCGGCATCAACGGTCGCAAGATCAACTTCATTTCGTATGACGACGCGTACAGCCCACCAAAGGCGGTGGAGCAAGCCCGCAAACTCGTCGAAAGCGATGAAGTTCTGTTGATCCTCAGTTCGCTGGGAACACCGAGCAATTCAGCGATTCACAAATACATGAACGCGAAGAAGGTGCCGCAGCTGTTCGTCGCCACTGGCGCGACAAAGTGGGGTGACCCGAAAGAATTCCCTTGGACTATGGGCTGGCAGCCAAGCTATCAGAGCGAAGCGCGGATCTACGCCAAGTTCCTGATGAAGGAAAAGCCTGACGCCAAGATTGCGGTGCTCTATCAGAATGACGACTTCGGAAAAGATATTCTGAAGGGCCTCAAGGACGGTCTCGGCGCAAGGGCAGCGTCAATGATTGTCGCCGAGGACGGCTATGAAGTATCCGAGCCGACCATCGACAGTCATATCGTCAAGCTGAAAGCCGCCGGTGCCGATGTTTTCGTTAGTTTTTCGACGCCGAAATTCGCGGCACAGGCGATCAAGAAAATTGCGGAGCTCGGCTGGAAGCCGCTACAGATCGTCGCCAACGTCAGCGCGTCTGTGGGTAGCGTTATCAAGCCGGCAGGTTTCGAGAACGCACAGGAAATCATCTCGGCGCAATACACCAAAGATGGTGCTGATCCGCTCTGGAAAGACGATCCTGAGATAAAGCAATTTGTTGCGTTCATGGACAAGTGGTTCCCTGAAGGTAACAAGGCCGACTATTTGGCGTTGAGCGGATACGCCCTCGCGGAAACTATGGTCCGCGTGCTGCAGCAGTGCGGCGACGATCTCACCCGCGCTAACGTGATGAAACAAGCGTCGAACTTGAAGGATTTTGAGCCTGCAGGCCTGTTGCCCGGCATCAAGATCAACACCAGCGCCACCGACTTCTATCCCATCGAACAGCTCCAGATGATGCGTTTCAAGGGAGAAAACTGGGAGTTGTTCGGTCCCGTTATCGACGGCGAAATCGGGGGCTAACTCGCCCAAGGTTGCGGAGCCTAACCAAGGGGTACAAATCTTGTATTGCTGATGAAACGCTTAGTGCGGGGTTGCAATATAGTAAATTCCATTTTAGAACTAACGACCGATCACGGCGCATGCGGCAGCGCGGCGGAGACGTTGTCGTAGACGAAAACAGGGGATCCGGAGTTGAACCCTCGCAAGATGCATTATTACGAGCCTTCGCAAGGGCACGGATTAAGGTACAATCCATTCAACGCGATTATTGCGCCGCGCCCGATTGGCTGGATATCTTCGCGAAACGCAAAGGGTCAGCTCAATCTAGCTCCTTACAGCTTTTTCAACGCCTTTAATTATGATCCGCCTATCTTGGGGTTTGCTTCGATCTCCTGGAAGGACAGTGTCAAAAACGTCTCGGAGACCGGGGAGTTTGTCTGGAACCTGGCGACCAAAGAGTTGGCTGAGCAAATGAATCGGACCTCATTGCCCGTTCCAGACGATGTGGACGAGTTTCAGCTCGCCGGATTGACGACCGCGCCCAGTAAACACGTTGACGTCCCGCGCGTGCTCGAAAGTCGCGCGGCTATGGAATGCAAGGTAACGGAAATCGTTCAGTTCAAGAACTGGAAGGGCGAGAAAGTAGATGGATGGCTGGTTCTTGGCGAAGTCGTAGCCGTCTACATTGATACGTCTTTGATCAAGGATGGTGTCTATCAGACGGCGTTAGCGAATCCAATTCTGCGCGCCGGGCGCGGCGGCGATTATCTCGAGGTCACGCAGGACCGAATGTTCGAGATGGAGCGTCTCCCGGGAAGCAGCAAACCCGCATTTCATGGTGCCTAGCAACTCTGTTGGCGCGGCAAGATGCGCACTGCTTCGCGCGCACCCATACGACCGAAGGAGTTACGATCGCCGGTGGTGAAGGCGGCTTGTCTCCACACAAGTTCGACCAGCTTTATGCTGCGCATCGGGAAACGATCTGTTCGCCGACCGCGCCGGCTTGGCGTCGGCGCGCTCGCTACGATCGTCCGGTCATTTTCGCGAAATATTACAATGCTGGACGGCTAAAAGATCTTAGTTACGTAAGAGTTTGTGGTTTCGAGCGATCCGTCGGTCATCAGGAAAACTCAGTTTTCGCAGATTGGCGCCACGTTGCGATGGCCGGGAGCAAGGTTTGCCGCAAACTGTCTCTAAAGCGCGCTGAGCAAAACGCGCAGTTCGAAAGCGTTTTCTCGGCCGAGCTTCTGCTTTATCAGCGACTGAGCGTTATCCCAGAGCGGGGTGCCAACGTCGCAAATACGCTGGCCTTTCTTTGTGAGATCTGCCGTGGTCACGCGATGATCTGCGCCCTTTTTGAGCACAACCAAATCCATCTTCTCCATCACGCGAACATTGCGGCCGATCGTAGAGCGATCAAGTTCAAGGAGGTCGCCGAGTTCCGTCAGGGCAATCTCGCCCTGCTGCTCCAGTACCTTCAGGAGGGCGAACTGCGCGACGTTAACTCCCGTCGGGGCGAGCGCATCATCATAAAGCGCCGTGATCCTGCGCGCCGCGCTACGGGCCGTAGTACAATAGCAGGCAAACTTCATGATTACAGGTATACACCCGTAATGCGCGCCGCGCAACTTGTCTGGGGGCTCGCAGAAGTTCCACGGGCTGGGAAGCTCCGCGCCGTCCACTGAAAGGCTTCGTGCGGCATCCCTCGTCGCCGAGCGGAGCTACGGCTCCGGGGCACGTTTGGCTAGCCCCTCAGCAAGGTACGGCCTAATGAGCCGCAAAGACGCCGTGCGCAGATCTTGCGCCGGACGGAAACACCCTGCGAGCGCCTAGTAGAGAGGGATCTTAGACGTTCAGGGATATCATCATTTCAGACTGCAGCCATTTGATCATCCGTGAAGAACTCGTCTTCAATCTCGCCACGATGTCCGAATGGCGCAAGCGGCGCTTTCCGCGGCGTTTCATACCTCAAAGGTTGAGTGCCCCACCCAAACGGTCTTGGACGCCCGTGCAGTTTCAACAGTAGCAGTACCCCTACAAGCAGCAAACATCACGACGTGGTGCGCGCACGTCAGTGCGACCGTAACGGTGATCGAAGCGACTTGTCAGGATTTTCCTTGTAGCTTCGAAACCTGAAAACGGGACACAGCATTTCGTGGCGTCAAAATGTGAGCCAGCAAATAGTTCACGGCTTCCCGCAAAGATGCTGAACGGGAGCGGAGCCGCTTTCGTACTCCGGCGCACCGCTAAACAGGGCAGCGCCCCGACCAGGCCGTGTCTCGCGACGAGCCGGCCAGCCCGCAGGCGAAGTTCGGCTATCGAGGTCATTCCAATCCAAACGACCATACTAGCCTATAGCGACTGTTCGTGATGACGCCATTCGGCGAGCGATTGCCCCGCTCAAAACCAAAGGCTGCGCGGTCAGCGCGGACGATTTGTCACGCCGGACCAAATCGCGTTGTGGGCGGTGTCGCTGATCGGCGCTTTGGGAAGCTGGAGCGTCGCCGGGTAGCAGACCGACCCGAGGCTGGCTCCGCCACTCGAATGCGGAGCAGTGGGGGTACCGCATGCTGACGTGGCCGACCCCTCGTGCGTTGCTCTCCGCCCTGAGCGGATACCTTGCCGTTGTTCTGGCGCTCTATGTCGCGTTCGCGCTGGATCTGCCGAATCCCTGGTGGGCGATGGCTACTGTTTATCTCGCTCAGCCTCCCAGAGCGCTTGTCGGTGCAATCTGGGCGAAGGCGTTCTACCGCGTTGGGGGAACGATCGTCGGCATGATCGCTTCGATCGTGTTGATTCCCAATCTCGCGAATTCGCCGGAACTAATGATTCTCGCCTTGGCGGGCTGGGTCGGGCTCTGCGTTTTCGGCGGGGTCCTCGACCGCACACCGCGATCTTACACCTACATGCTTGCCGGCTATACCGTTGCGCTGATCGGTTTGCCGGCGGCGGCCCATCCGGACGGGATCTTCGATGTTGCCGTAACGCGCGCGGAGGAGATCATTATCGGCGTGCTTGCTCCTGCGCTGGTCCAGAGCCTTCTTTTTCCCCAGAGCGTTGCGTCCGTAATGACCGAGAAGCTGGACGATGTCATACGGCGAGCGCGCTCGCGAATTAGCAAGGGGCTTCGCGCGCCGGCACCGGTTTCGCCACCGTGGGATCTCGCGGTCCAACTGACCGAAATCAACCTATTGGCGTCCGATTGGCGTTTCGAAGGAGCTTTCTCACGGTTTCGGCAGCGCGCGCTCTGGGCGCTTGAGGAACGGCTGATCGCCCTGTTGCCCCTGGTCACCGCGGTGGAAGACCGACTGGCTGTCATCCGTGAGGCGGGAAGTCCGGGCTTGACTGTTCTGACATCCCGCATAGCGGCCCGGGTGACGACGGCCGATGAAGCGGGCACCGAAGCACAAGAACTGGTTGCTAAGGAGATAAAGGCAATCACGCCGCAGCTTGGGCCGGCGTCGAACTGGACAGAAACGGTGGTCGCCAGTCTGACGGGTCATCTGACCGAGCTTGTGACGATTTGGCAGGAATGTATGGTGCTTAATGCAGCCATTCGTGGCTCCAATGTGCTCGCGCGCCGTGGAGCCAATCATCTGATTGCAGGCGCTAGACCTCGCGCGCTTCATGTCGACAGAGGTATCGCCCTTCTGTCGGCAGCCGTTGCCGCCTTGACCGTAATTTGGGTCGCGGCCTTCAGTATCGCGATAGAATGGGAAAGCGCGGCCTTCGCCGTCGGGACCGCTGCCCTGTGTTGCTCGCTCTTCGCGGCCGCCGACGATCCGACGCCGCTTGTGAAAGACATGGTCTTCGGGTTTCTAATCGCGATGCCGTTGCCTTTGTTCTTTTCGTTCGTGGTCCTCCCGAGGATCGACGGGTTCGTCATGTTGTCGGTGGTATTGTTTCCGATCGTCACTGTTCTGGGCCTGCTTCTCACCTACCCCAAGCACTACGTGAAGGCACTCGGGGCGATGGTCGCGTTCTCTGGCGGGCTCGGGTTGCAGCCAAGTTTCGTCGCCACCCTGCCAAACTTTATGAACATCTACGTGCCTTTGGTTCTGGGGCCGATCTTTGCTCTGATCGGGTTGGGTTTGGCGCGGGCCCTTCCGCCTCACCACGTGATTCGGCGGCTCTTGCGTGCCGGTCGGCATGAGATCGCAGCTCTAGCGAGAGCTTCGCCGTCGCCGGCCCGGGCCGTGTGGACCAGTCGAATGCTGGATCGCGTGGGCCTCCTTCTGCCCCGTCTTTCGCGGATCGGAGCGAACGAGGAGAGTGAGTTGGCCGAGGCGCTTCGCGACCTAAGGCTCGGTGTGGGCGTCGTCGAGTTGCAGCGACTACGCGGTTCGGTTGACGCGGACACCCGCCAAGAAGTGGACGCGGTGCTCGTCGAACTGGCCAGGCATTTTGACGAGCTTTCCCGCGGTATTCCGACCGCCATTCCAACAGGCATCGTCGCTCGACTGGATGCCGCGATGGCGGGAATTCTCCGGTTATCGGATCCCGTAGATCGCCGCGCTGGGATCAGCGCGGTCATGAGTTTTCGGCGAACCTTGTTTCCACAAGCCCCCGCATACAACGGGAACAGAGTAACATCATGATCGCAGAAATCAGTATTTTCGGGGTTTTTGTCAGCGGGGCGCTCGCCACGGCCTGTCTCGCTTGCATTGCGCTGCTTATCGTCCGGCGTCTCTTTCTCAAAGTGGGCTTCTATCAACTCGTGTGGCATCCCCACCTGGTTGATCTCGCCTTCTTCACGATTCTGTGGGCGGTCGTGGCAATGATCACGCCTGTGCTCGCTGGGATGATCGAGAGGGTTTGGTGATGGGCTCGGCTGCACTACGTGCTCGTTTTCCCCGTCTGCTCTTGACGTTTGTCCTGATCGTGATCGCGGTGGTAGCCGGTAGATGGCTGTGGGTCTATTATCAGATCGATCCATGGACCCGTGACGCCCGCGTTCGCGTCGACGTTGCGGACGTGGCTCCGGACGTTTCCGGTCTGGTGTTCGAGGTCGATGTCGTCGACAACATGCCGGTTCACAAAGGGCAGCGATTGTTCGTCATCGACCGCCCGCGCTTTGAGCTGGCTCTTCAGCAGACCGTGGCAGCCCTCCAGCAGGCGACGGCCGGGCTTCAGCAAGCCGAAGCAGGGGTCCAGGTCCAGACGACCCTCTTGACGCAGGCGCGCCGTGAGGATGCCCGCAATCGCAAGCTTGGCAGTCTTGTGCCGACAGAAACAGTCGAGCAGGGAGGCTCACGCATTGCGCAGCTTGAGGGTGCGGTCGCTCAGGCAGAAGCCAACGTAAGTCAAGCACGAGCCGCGCTCGCTCAGGCAACCGCGGCCCACGAGACCGCGCAGTTGAATCTGGAACGGACCATCGTCCTGGCGCCGGTAGATGGTGTCGCGGCAAATGTCATGCTGAGACCTGGCGACTATCTCACAGCGGGTCACCCGGCGTTCGGCGTCGTTGCTGCCGCCTCTTTACATATTGACGGCTATTTCGAGGAAACCAAGCTCGCAAACATTCACATCGGCGACAGCGTGACCATCGAACTCATGGGCGACGGTCGCCGTCTCTTAGGCCACGTTGAAAGCATCTCGCCTGGGATCGAAGATCGTGAGCGTACACCGAGCAGCGGTCTACTTGCGAATGTTAATCCCACTTTCAATTGGGTCCGACTGGCGCAGCGCATACCGGTTCGCATCCACATCGACCAGGCACCTCTCGACCTTCTGTTGATCGCGGGTCGGACGGCCACCGTCGTTGTTCACCCTGGCGTTGCTGCTTCGGACTCGAGCCGGGTGTCATGGCTGTGGTGAGGAGCGTCCTGTCTTGCCTCGCCAAGGCGACGGCGATCTCCATGATGGCGACCGCGGCGGGATGCTCGGTTGGGCCTGACTACCATCTTCCTACTGAAGCGGTGTTCGATGCACCGGGAGCGCAAGTTCCGTTCGTCGGCGCGCACGGCAACCCGGCTGTCCAGAAGGGAGAGTTGTCGCCGAACTGGTGGCATCTCTACCGTAGTCCTGATCTCGATCGCCTCGTCACCGACGCTATTGCGGAAAACACGGACTTGCGCGTCGCGAACGCCAATCTCGAACGCAGTCATGCCATGGTCGATCTGGCGAAAGCCGCCGGTCAACCGAAGCTCGGGGTCGAGGGAGGGTATGAGCGGGCCTTGCTTTCCGCGGAGTCATACCTGTCTAATGCCATCCTGCCTGATATGAACCTCTACACGATTGGTCTGTCGGCATCCTACGAACTAGATCTCTTCGGACGCATCAGGCGCGGTATCGAAGCGGCTAGAGCGGACGACGATGCCGTCGAAGCTGCACGCGACTGGGTACGTGTGAGCGTTGTGGCCGACGTCACCCGCGCTTACCTTGAGCACTGCGCGACTGGCGATGAACTCGCCGTCGCGCGCAGAAACGTCGATTTGCAGCAGCAGAGCCTCGCAATTACACGGCGCCTGCAAGAGGGGGGCGAGCTTCCAGCCTGGACATGACGCGCTCCAAGGCGCTGGTGGATCAGCTAGAGTCTAGCATTCCCGCCATCGAGGCGCGTCGGCGCAATGCCCTCTATCGATTGGCGATACTCACCGGCAAGCCGCCGGCCAATTTCGAAACGAGTCTTGGCAAGTGCGTGTCGGCGCCCCCCCTACGCCAACCTATCCCAGTCGGCGACGGTGCCGCGCTATTAAGGCGCCGTCCGGACGTGAGAGCGGCCGAACGTACGTTGGCGGCCTTAACCGCGGAAATTGGCGTTGCTACCGCTGACCTTTATCCGCGGGTGGTTCTCAATGCGTCAATTGGCTCGACAGGTCTCACGAGTGACTTCTTGGCCCGCCAGACCAACGATTGGGAGGCGGGGCCGGGAATCTCGTCGCAGCTCAACCAAAGCGGCCCCCGCGCCAAGATCGCTGCGGCAACGGCAATGCAGAAGGCGCAGCTTGCCCGTTTCGATGGAGTCGTGCTTGGAGCGCTGCGGGACGTCGAAGTGGCGCTCAACATCTACAGCCACGATTTGCGACGGCGAAAGAGTCTGACGGCGGCTCGTGACGAAGCCGCCAAGGCGGTTGCTGATGCCAATCTTCTGCAGACAGACGGTCGACTCGGCGCCTTGGCTTCTTTGGACGCCGAGCGCACTCTAGCAAGTGCCGAGGCGGCACTTGCTGCCATCCGGGCGCAGATCGCCCAGGATCAGGTAGCTCTCTTCTTGGCGCTGGGCGGCGGCTGGGAGACGCCGGCCCCACCATTGGATAGCCCGCCTGTCGGTGCGTCGGAACGGGGCTGAAAATCGCGAGGCCGAAATCGCACCGAAGCCAATCATCCTGGCATATCTTTTGGACGGTCAGGCCGCGGGCCCCGCGGCCTTCATGGTGTCGCCGTGAGCATCTTGCCGAGTAGCTCATTAATTGAGCTCACGAGGGGCGGTTGGTACCCCTGCAGCCACGTCATGAGAATGGGTGATGTCCAACCTGGCTCGTCCAACTGCCGATAACAGACGTCGCTGCCGCGCATTCGCTGAACGACCGCCGGTACGATACAGATGCCATAGTCGGCGGCGACGAGCCCAAGGGCCACCTGGAGATCACCTGCCTCAATGACCTCTTTGGGACGAAAATCGCCGTCGGCCAGCAGCCCACGCGGCGTGCTCGGCTGGTGGGTCAGTGCGCCTACGGGGCAGAAGATGAAAGTCTCGTCGGCGAGATCTCGAAGCGAGAGCGGCGCCGGTGCGGCTTGGGCCAATGGATGATGGACTGGAAGAGCGGCGAAGAACGATTCCTCCCTAAGAAGGACCTGCGCCAAAGCCGGATCGGAAATTCGCGCGCGGCCAAACGCAATCTCAATTCGACCCTCAGTGAGCGCAACGGCTTGCTGCTCCGGCGCCATTTCGAGCAATTCGAACCGCGGGTGCGGATTCGCTTCCCGAAGCTTCCTCAACAGCTCTGGCAGCCGGCCATAGAGGATTGTGGTTTCCAGGCCAATTCGGAACGCCCGTTGGCTCGTCCGTGCGAGGAGCCGGGCATCCGGCGCCAAACGGTCCACGCGAGCGAGAATCTCGGAGGCGTGTCGTCGCACCAATTCCCCGGCGGGAGTCAGTGTCAGTTGCCGGGATCGGCGATTGACTAGCGAAGTTCCAAGCTCTTCCTCGAGCTTCCTTATCTGTCGGCTGAATGGCGGTTGCGCTATGTGCGATTCGGCGGCCGCATAGGTGAAATTCAGGGTACGGGCCAGGGCAAGAAAATATCGAAGCTGCCTGAGTTCCATCGAGTCCCCCGGCAGGCGCGCAAGCGCCGCGGCGTATCAGCCGAAAGTCCGGCTTAGGCACTGGCGTCCATGAGCCAGCTCTGGCTGACGATAGAGTCGCGGGATGCTGCGCAAAGGAGCGCGTAGGGCAACCCGAACCCCGCGGAATATCCGAGGGAACCCGCGGGGATTTCATCAATCACCGCGCGAGCCGCGGCGGCAACCGATTTTGCCTGGACGCTGGTGTACCGTACCTTGATTTCCTGCTCAAAAACGGGTAGATGCCCGTATCGTAATCCGGCTATCGTGGTCTGTCAACGACGGAGAAAAAGAGGTGCGTGCGGGATATCTCACTGCTGCACGCCGCCGTGTCGATGGCGAGATGCGGGCTCGCGCTCGGTATCTTTCGCTCGATCTCCACGTGTACGACCGCATGAACGTCGCAAAATCCCATGCCGAGCCGGTCGTCATCGATGAATCAATGGAGGGCGCCGGTCGAAACAGGGACTACCGGCCGGGCCAGTCGGCCCAATCACGAGGTGGTTTGGCGCACACACACAACGCACGCGCTCAATAGAGTGGTAGTAGGACCATCGGATGTCATTTCGCGCCAACTACGACTGTAATTGTCTCGCACTCAGAAAAGCCGCCCGCACGGCGACGCGCCTGTACGACAACATGCTGGCGTCCGCGGGCATTCGATCGACCCAATTTTCGATCCTAGCGGCACTGAGCGGTGATCGTGCTGCGGTGACGATCGGTGACTTGGCCAGCGAATTGGTGATGGATAACTCCACCCTCGGGCAAAATCTCAGGCCGCTCGAGCGCGAAGGTTTCGTCGCGATAACCATCGGTGAGGATCGGCGTTCTCGTATGGCGTCACTGACATCTGCGGGCGTCGCCAAAGTCAAAGAAGCTAAAGTGTTATGGATGGGTGCACAGCGCGCATTCGAGGAAGGATTTGGCGCCACCTCTTCTGAGGGCATGCGTGAGTACCTTCGCCTCTTTTGCGACGACGCTGGACGAAATGAACTGGAAAAGCGCTGGCGGCTTAGCGATGAGAATGAGAATTTACTGGCGGCGGGCGATTGCTCGGTCTTGGATACTATCTAGATGGTACTATCGCTCGCATGGACTGCGGCTCACCGGCAGAGCTTCTGATACGGTCTGGTATTTCGCCTACGGCTCAAACATGCATAACGACGCCTTCCTCGAGCGGCGTCGTATGAGACCGACGGAATCGCGAGTCGGGCAATTGAAGGGATATCGTCTGCGATTCAATCTGGACGGAAGACCTAAGGGAAAATCCGCGCCGGCCAACATTTGTCCAGATCCCGATTCGGAAGTTTGGGGTGTGCTCTACAAAATCACGCACCGACAGATGCTTCGACTAAACCTTAGCGAGGGGGTGCCGGGCAGCGCTTACCGCCCCACCTGGCTTGAGATGCATAATGTCGATGGACAGACCGTGAGAGCCATGACGTACGTGGCAAAAGGCAAGGAATCGGACGGCTGCCCATCGCTTCGGTATATTACCCTGATCCGCGACGGCGCGCGAGCCCACGGACTTCCCGCCTCGTGGCTCCAGATGTTGGAGAGCGTGGTCCACGTCAAATGATCTTTAACTTTCGGACCGCGCCAAAAAGAAGTTTGCGACGTGTGTCCGCAATACACTTCTATAGCGTATGGAACCCACCGTTCCGCGGCTTGCTCTGCTGGGCGCCGCGCTACTTTTTGCCGCTTTTGACTCCGTTGCTGCGCAGGGCGCCACCACCGGTCGCGCAGCACATTAGTCCTTGGCGACAGCGCATGCAGGCGCTGCCTGCCTTGTGCTCGACTCCAAGGACGATCGGACTTCTTGCATCTGCTCCAGGACAAATTCCATCACTACGCGGGTACGTGGCGCCAAGTGCCGACGCGATGGATAGACCAGGCTAACCGGGATGCCAGGAGCGGGAAAGCCGTTCAGCAGGCTAAATAATTGGCCGCTCTGCAGATCATCGAACACCTCGAGCAGAGGCAGAAGAGCGATGCCGTAGCCGATTTCGGCAGCCTGCCGTACCGCGCGAAAGTCGTTCGCAAGAAATCCGCCATTCACGCGGACCTGTTTGGGTCCCTCGGGCGTGACAAACGTCCATACGTCGGAATCCGATCCAACATTATGCACGATGCAGGTGTGACGCTCAAGATCGGCCGGAACGGAGGGCGCGCCATGCCGCTCGATATAGCTCGGGGCAGCGACCGCAATGCGTTCCCCCGTCCAGCTTCGGCGCTTGATCAGTGACGAATCTGTGATTTCGCCGACGCGCAGGGCAAGGTCGAGCCGATCCTCGATCATGTCGCCGAATCGATCGCTGATGACGAGCTCGACCTTCAACCCCGGGCGACCGGCAAGCAAAGTCGGCAAACGCTGCACGAGAAAGCGGCTCGTGGTCGTCGGGACTGCCACGCGAACAAGCCCGACCGCCGAGGCGCTCTGGCGCCCAAGAGCGGTTTCCAACTCCTCCACGCCATCAAGGACCGGCCGAGTAAGACCAAGTAGCATCTCTCCATCGTCGGTCAGACTGAGTTTTCGCGTAGTGCGGTGAAACAGGCGCACGCCGAAATGCTCTTCGAGCTGCGAAATCTGGCGGGCGACTGCCGCTTGAGTTAGAGCGCGTTCGCGAGCGACAGCCGAAAATGAACCGGTCTCCACCACTCGCACCAGCACTTGGAGGGTACCCACGAGGTCCATCCATTTCCCCCAAAAAATTCAAAGATCATTCAAAGAGATGCGGTCTAATCGCAAGGAGACAAGAGGCGTATGTCGAATAGGCAGCATACCGGCGTTGCGCCCTAAGTATTCACCGAGCTGGCCCGCCGCCGTTGAGATCGAGCCTGAAAGGCAGCGAGGTGCACCGTGTCAAAGCTTCTTGCAGCTGCAGCCACTCTGAAAACCACGCTCTTTGTAGCCAGTATGGCCTTTGCGCGGGGCGACATGCCCGCGGTCATTCTAGTCTCGGCCTTGTTCCATCTTATCCAGCTTGGCACGAAGCCGGTCGGGCAGGCGTTACCGCGAGACCCCATTGTCGTCTCACGGAGTGATGACCGCAGCCGCTAACAGGGCAAGTGCCACTAGCTCGGAAAGAGGAGAATTTCAGCGCCGACTTTATCGCCTATCGACGGAAGTTTGCCGATGGCCGTTGGCAGACGGTTTCAATAGGGGTGATCCGGCGTACGGAGCCGCGGCCTTTCACTCGGCAGCGCGTTACCGCCCGTCAGCAACCCTCTACCGCCAGCGGCCGATCCGGCCTCAAGAATCACGCGCAAAAACGTGCTGTTCGCGGGTTGCGCCGAGATGGGCAACCATCGCCATCTACTGCAGATGGCCAAATTGAACGACGTCGAGACGCGCCTCAGTCGGTTGTCCTATTTGGTGGCATTTAAGACCTTTCTGCTCGTCCTACCGAGAATTAATAAACGAAGTATCCCCCGGTGCGGCCTCAGGGCTCGGTCCGAGGTGGAATGGAGACGCGAGGCCCATCGAGGGCTCGTAGGTTCTCACTGGAGATAGACGTGACCACTCTTCGCTGCTCCGACACGCCAGGCTCGCTTCCAGGGCGGGCAAGCCATCGCGTAGCGCAAATTTGGCCAAGACGTCGCAGTAACGGGACTAACCAAGCATGACGTATCGGCACGTGACTGCCCCCACCCAGTTCGTTGAAGCCAATGGGATACGGTTCGCTTATCGCCGTTTCGGACCTGAGAGCGGTACGCCGCTTCTCTTCATGCAACATTTTCGCGGCGGGATGGATCATTGGGATCCCACCGTCACGGATGGCTTTGCGAAAAATCGGCCGGTCATTCTGTTCGACAATGCTGGGGTAGCCGCATCAAGCGGTGAGACGCCCGACACGATTGACGCAATGGCCGAGCACGCTGCCGATTTCATCGGTGCGCTCGGCCTTTCGCAGATCGATCTGCTGGGCTTTTCGATTGGCGGATACATCGCGCAGACCCTTGCGACGCGTCATCCCGAACTTATCCGCCGTCTCATTCTCGTGGGCACCGGTCCTCGAGCCGGCGAGCCCCCTCAGGATCCCGGATATGCCCAATACGCTGCTTTGACCGATCCGCAAACTGGCCAAAGCCCCATCGAGACGTACCTCTATTTATTTTTCCGTCCCTCCCAGACGAGCCAAGCGGCAGGAAAGGTATTCTGGGCGCGACGGCACAGCCGGAAGGAAGACGTGGACGTGTCCACGTCAACGCAGACGATGGCGGCACAGCGGGCGGCGATCACGGAATGGCGTCAACCTCGCGGGGAGCGCTTCGAGGAACTTAACGCCATCACTCAACCGACGCTCGTCGTGAACGGCCATAGCGACATCATGGTTCCGACCATTAATTCGTTCACGCTCTCCCAGAAAATTCCGAATGCTCAACTCATTCTATATCCAGATTCGGGGCATGGGTCGTTATTTCAGTTTCCAGAACTCTTTGTGATCCATGCGACGACCTTCCTAGACGGACCCTTCGCCGGGACTGGCTCTTGAATTGCTGCGGCCGATAGAGCCCGTCGGGAGGCAGTTGCTGGCTGACAAGCGTAACGATCGATCACCAATAAAAGCAGGCCAAGACGTGGATCCAAACAAAAGTGCTCCGTCCCTCACCGGTCTCGAGTACTTCAAGGCACTCATCGAGGGCACCGTCCCGCGTGCGCCGATGCTCGAGCTATTCGACATCAACTTCGATTCCGCCGAGCCTGGCGACGTCGTGCTAACGGCAACGCCGACGACAAAATATTACAGTCCCTTGGGGTTCGTGCATGGAGGTTATGCGGCCGTCCTGCTTGATAGCTGCATGGCAGCGGCTATCGTCACTACGCTTGAGCCAGGTTTTTCCGCCGTGACGCTCGAATACAAAATAAGCTTCATAAAACCGATGTCGGCCGATACGGGAGTGGTCCGGGGAGAGGGCAAGTCGCTCTACATCGGCCGGCAGATGGCCATGGCAGAAGGTAGATTGCTCGACGCGACAGGCAGAATTCTCGCCCACGGAACGACCACCTGCCACGTTGTGCGCAGAGAAGGACTTTCATAGCGAAGTTGATGGGTGTAGGTCGACGCTATCCTAGGTAACACCGGTTTTACTCGACTGCCCGAAGCCGGGTCGATTTCGCACAGAGCCGCGTCAGCGCTTTGTGCATGGCGTCGGTGCCGCATCGTCCTAGCGCTGCGGTGTTTTGCGGCTGCGAATATTGAGGCGGCAAAGGCGACGCCGATCCACGCGACAGCATTCTTCGATACCACGGACGTGGTTCGCGGGCTCTATGCAGTGCAAACGCTCGATCGAAGCCCGCAATGTCCCGAAACGTGGCCTAAACGTCGTTTGGCGGCCAGTTAAAATCCCCTAGTTTTCGCACCTTAACGTGGCGTGCCGCGGTGGGATCAGCGGCGCCAAACAGCGAATCATGAAGCGCTAAGAGAGGGAGACCATGCGATGGATTGTTGTATCTTGACGACCCACGCCCTGTTGTCGATGCCCGATGTTGATCGGGACGACTTTGTACTCGGTCAATTGCTTGCGTTATCAACGGGATTGTCTCTGGCCTTGATCGCCAGGCTAATAGTGATGCTGTTGTTTGCCTGGTGAGGGTCGGGGAGACCCGACAGCGGGGACGTGGAACCGTACTGCGTCTTCGCACCATGCCAGGTGAGCTCTGACGTTACCAACGCGCGCTGTTTCGCCCGGGCCAAACGCCGCCTCTTGGCGGAGGCCCCTCGTGTTGGAGGAGGCGGATCGCTCGCTTGCGATCCGTTGGCCGGAAGACGGATTAGGTTGGTGCGTTGTTGAGAACTGACCTACCATAGTTTTGGTTCGTGATTGGTGGCGTCGGGGCGCCCCATATCGAACCGTAGCGGAAAAATCTGGCTCCAATCCTGTCCTTTCCCATCACCCGACATGATTTGTCGATCGAAGCGCTAGAACAATTGCTCCGCGCCAATTCCAAGGGTGCGCTATGCGAACATGGGTGGTTGGATGGTAAATTTTTCATCTTCGCGCGAAGTTGCCTGACCCGCCGATCACGATCGGCCTGACGGGCCGACCAATGCCCAATGCGTGCGAACGGCAAGGGGCAGCGGGCATTCGACGTTTGCGATGCCTCCAGCCCTGCTGCATCTGTCCGCGCTACCCCAACCGACTTCAACCCGCGGTGATATCGACGTCCTTCGTTTCCGGTAAGAAAAAGAAGCCGATTACAAAGCTCATGGCCGCGACGCCTACCGGATACCATAGGCCGGAATAGATGTTCCCGGTCGCGGCCACGATTGCGAACACAGTTGCCGGCAGGAAGCCGCCGACCCAGCCGCTACCGATATGATAAGGCAGCGACATGCCGCTGTACCGGATACGACTCGGGAACAATTCGACCAGCCATGCGGCCGTCGGGGCGTAAACGAGCGTCACATAGATCACCAGGATCCATAGCAACACGGTCGTCATCACGGTGTCGATTTCGGCTGGATCAGCCGAAGTTGGATAGCCGTGGGCCTTGATCGCCGCAGGCAAAGCCGTAGCAAAATCCGGCGCCGTTGCGGCCAGTATCTGGTCGCCGACCTTGACCTGTGTAGGCGCTCCCTTCTGCGCGTCCTGGTTGGTGTAGTTCACCGACAGATTGACCAGCGCTGACTTTGCTACATCGCAGGTCGTGGTGAACTTCTCAGTGCCCGTCGCTCTTAGCTGGAACGAGCACTCGCCCGGATCGGCAATAACGGTCACGGGCGCCGAACTAAGCGCGGCCTCGAGTTTAGGATTAGCGAAGTGGGTAATGCCCTTGAAGATTGGAAAATACGTCGCAGTCGCCAACAGAAGGCCGGCGAGAACAATCGGCTTGCGGCCGATCTTATCGGACAGCCAGCCAAACAAGATAAAGGCAGGCGTACCAAGCGCCAGCGCGACCAAGATCATGATCTGCGCGGTGACCGTGGGCACCTTGAGAGTCTGGGTCAGAAAAAACAGCGCGTAGAATTGCCCACTATACCACACCACCGTTGCGCCCGCGGTTTCGCCCAAAAGAGCGAAAATAGCAGTCTTGGCGTGCGACCAATCGGCAAAGGCCTCGGCCAACGGCCGCCTTGATGTTTTTCCCTCGTCTTTCATTTTTTGGAAAACCGGCGATTCGTTCAAGGTCAATCGGATCCAGATCGAAATCATAAAAAGGATCCCGGACAGCAGGAACGGAATGCGCCAGCCCCAATCGCCGAATGATGCTTCGCCCAACCAAGATCGGATGCCGAGGATCAGCAGCAATGCTAAAAAGAGGCCAAGCGTCGCCGTGGTTTGGATCCAGGAGGTGTAATAGCCGCGTTTGTTCCTTGGCGCATGCTCAGCGACGTAGGTCGCCGCACCGCCATACTCGCCGCCGAGCGCAAGGCCCTGCACCATGCGCAATCCGATCAGGACGGTCGGCGCGGCGACCCCCCATGTATCGTAGCCCGGCAGGAGGCCGATGAAAAAGGTGCCGATGCCCATCAGAGTCATCGTAGTCAGGAACGTATACTTTCGTCCGATCATGTCGCCAAAATGGCCGAAAATCAGTGCCCCGAACGGGCGCACCACAAAGCCGGCCGCAAACGCGAGCAGGGCAAAGATGAACCCGACATTCGGCGGCACATTGGAAAAGAAGTATTTAGCGAGAAACGAGCTCAGCGTTCCGTAAATGAAAAAATCGTACCACTCCAAGGCCGTGCCAAGCGAGGCAGCGAAAATGACCTTTCGTTCCTCGGCTGTCATGCCCGCGGCGCGGGCGCGACCGCGCGCCACATCAGCTATTGTCACCGTTTGCTACCCCCTTTGAAAATTGTTCTTCGATGCGTGCCAAATCTTGCGCCGCAAAGTTGCCGTGCTGATCGTTGACGCTGCGAGCGGTCAAAGACATTCCCGCTACAGCAAAACGGATCAGCCAGTTTCAACGATTGCCAAGGTGAGACAAACGCCGATTGAGCCGCTACCCCCAGACCGCATTTCCTTTTTGATCGGAAGCGCAGCCTCCGGAAAATCTAACCGCGGCGCTGCACGCGTAGAAGGTCATATACGCCACCTTTCGAGACACACGGACCAGTCAGTGGTTTCAAAACAAAATCGGGGCCGCTCGTTGCGTTCTCCTGTTCGAGCGCGCTTGTCCCTCGAGCATGCGTTGAACCTGCTCAAGGGCCGGATATAAGCCAAGGAATAGACCGAGTCCGCTGAGAGGCCGATAACGGAAAGAAGCTATCCAATTGGTCGGCCGCTATTCGACTGTGACGATCTCGGGCAGCGCTCGTCGGGTTAAGCGATCGGATTCAGGCCGAATTGGCAACTTACGCACCGCGCAAGGCAAGCCCTTCAGGTGAGGGATTCCTTGCTCGAGATCCAGATAGTCGTCATTGTCGGGGCAAATCTGTGCGTCTGCAAATTCCCAGGCGCCAGAAAGTTCGTTCTTTCCTTTCGGCATTTCCGGCTTCCACCATCCATGAGGAACGCGGACCAAGCCTTTGGGCATGTCATCACGTATAGCCGTCCTTCCCTTGCAGCGTCCTTGGATCGTCGAAACCTCAATCCATTCACCTCGTGCGACGCCGATCGTGGCGGCGTCGTCGGGATGCAGGAAGATCTCAGGTTCGGGACGGCGCGAACGCAACGAGGCAATGTGGCGGTGGCCGGTCTGGAAAAATTCGTCCTCGCGCACTCCGGTGAATGCCATGAGCGGAAACGCAGGATCCTGCGGTGGTTCCCCACGATAGTACGGTAGCGGATCGAAGCCTAATGACTCCAAGACGGTCGACTTGAGCTCGACCTTGCCGGATGGCGTAGCGAAGCCCGTCGTTTCGTATTTTTTGAAGCTAAGCTTTCTCATGTGATAAGGATGTTTCTCGGCGAATTGTGAGAAATTCATTCCGAGCGCCGCCACCCGAAAATCGAGAAGTTCCTCCGAGTTCTTCCACGGAAATTTGTCGGCGATCCCCACTCGGGCGGCCAGACCACGCCAAAAGTCGTAGACGCTCCGGCAATCGCCGGGAGGGTCCATCGCTTGTTGTGAAGGGCGAAAAATCGAGGTCCATCCGAATCCATCGGAGAGACTCGCACGTTCCAGCCAACTGTCGCTCGGCAAAACATAGTCGGCCAACTGTGAGGTCGGCGTCATCATATGTTCGAACGACACGATCAGCTCTTGGTTCATCAAGGCGCGATAAATCAATTGCAGATTCGCAAAACTCAAAAGGGTGTTGTTACCGAGCGTAAAGAAGGCTTTTACCGGGTACGGTACGCCGTCTGCCATGGCAGCAAAGACCGCGGAAGGGTTAGCCATATAGCTGCCTGATATGAGGTTGGCGTACTCCCTGCCCCAGACCCGCTTCGTCGGCTCGCGCAGCGCCTGCATGCCCCTATAGGTGAACGCAGGATGCTTTTGAGAGCCGAGCTGCTTGGCTTTTTGATCTTCAGAAAGTTCATCGTGGAGTTCGATTTCGCTCTCGGAGATGATATCCGGATGAAATCCGTGCAGGACTTCGCCGCCCGGGACGTCAAGATTTCCTGTTAATGCACGAAGAGTGCAATGCAACCGGATCGCAGACGTGCTGTTTCGCTGCTGGTCCGTGATCGGTGTCCAAGGGATGACGCCTGGAGTCGTGGTCGCATACATGCGCGCGGCCGCGGCAATTTGGTCGGCGGGAACTCCCGTGATCTCAGCTACGCGCTCGAGCGGAAACTCGTTGACACGGGCGCGAAACTCTTCAAATCCCGTCGTCCACTTGGCTACGAAGTCCTGATCGTAGAGACCTTCGTCGATGATAACCTTAAGCCAACCCATGCACATCGCGGCATCGGTGCCAGCCCGCAATGGGAGCCATATGTCCGCAAGCTCGGCATTCTCGCTGCGGCGCGGGTCCAACACGATCAACTTTGCGCCACGTTGTTGAGCGGCGCGAATGGAATTATAAACCGGCGTCCAGCTATGTTTTCGAGGGTTATGGCCGAACAGCACGATACATTTGGTTTTCGGATAGTCGGGATACGGAAACCAGCCGTAGACCATCCGGTTGATCGCCGCAGTATTGCCAGCGCAGAGGGCAACGCCGCTCATCCAGTTCGGATTACCCAGCAGGTTCATGAAGCGCCGACCGACGCCGCTGTCGGATTGGACATTCCACGGACTGGCCGACACGGCAAAGCCTTCCGGCCCGTATTTCTCAGTCACCGCGGAAAGGCGCGCAGCGATATCGTCCAAGGCGTCGTCCCAAGTCACTCGCTCCCACCGTCCAGAGCCTCGCTCGCCGACCCGACGGAGCGGGAACCTGATCCGGTCCGGGTGCAGAAATCCCTCAGGCGCGTGAACGCCTTTCATACATATGTTGGCGCGAAACGGCGCATTGTCCGTAGCCTTGATGCGAGCGGCGCCGTTAGCGGAAACCTCAGCAACCACCTGACAATAAATGTCGCAGCTCGAGCATAGGACGCGCTTTTGGTCCGTCATGAACATTCTCCAAAGGGTGGTCGCTATTTGAAGTTACGGCGGCTAGATGTTGTCGCAGATAGATGACCGGACGGGTCTGTCTGCAAACGATCACTCAAACATCCGCATCGTGGCGCTTTGCCTGGTTGAACCACCACTATCGGTCCGCGGTTTCGGCGCTTGCTTCGAATTTGCCGAGGTATCGGGAAAATCGACGCCGGCGGCCGCCAGCAGAACGCGCGTCGCCTCCCGAGCCGCGCGAGCCACCGTAGGATCTCTGCGTACGATGGCCGCCGCTATCGCGCCGTCAATAAGCAGCATGACTTGCATCGCCAAGCTCTCCGGATGAGCTATTTGCAGTCGGCCCAACAGTTCGAGAAGCCAGGCGCCGCGCTGGTTCTTAAAGGCGAGAGCGATCTCGCTTGCGGCGTGATCCGGGTCCTTCAGCTCGACCACGGCGTTCACGAACGGGCAACCTCGAAGCCCGTCGTCGGCAAGGCTTCGCTCGAGTTGATCGAAGCTCTCCAATATCTGCTCTGCCGCTGGCCTCTCGGAGATGGAAATGGGTATGAGACGACGCGTGAGATAGGCGGCGATGAGGTGGTCCTTCGAAGGAAAATAGTTATACAAGGTTCGCTTGCTGATCCCGATTTTCGCCGTGATCTTGTCCACACCGACCGCTCGGATGCCGTCGCAATAGAACAAGCTGTCGACCGCTTCGAGGATCCGCTCTTGCATAGCTAGTTTGCCGATGAACCTTTCCATAGCGACAATCAGTTCAGTAGGTGCCGAGCGGGAAGTGCTCGCTCCGCGACCCATGCCCGACGGAAAACGCTGGCGATCTTGGCGCGGGATATCTCCTTCCCGGAGTCGGCCGGGAATTTCGGAAAATGCTCGTCGTGGAAGCTCTCGATGACGAATGGCAGCATCGAGAATCCAAGATATTCTCCGGACGCGGAAAGTGCGGCGGGATCGCCGACGAGGGCGGTGCGAGTAGCCATGCCTTTGGAGCTGCCCGTATGCCAATGCAGCTCGCGGAACTCCTGCTGTTTGACCGGCGGCTTGGATAGGACGCGGATAGAGCTTTGCTGTGAGATGAGATACAGACTCTGGTCCCGGTTGAGCGCTAGATTCGCACCTCGCAGATTTCTTAGTTCGGTTAGGATCGGAGCCTTCGACGACGGATTCGCCAACGCTATCGCCGTTAAGCCGAATAGCGCGTCGAAGACCATCATGGGATGCTCAGCTTGCGACAGCCTTCGTAGATAGCCTTCCACCACGGTTTCGCCGAAGGCGGAGGCCGACTTGGCCGCGATTGCGGCCAGCCAAAAGGTCCGTTCCCTCAGGAGCACGAAGCTCGGGGTCCAGTTCTGCCAGACGAAGCTATTGGCCATGTCGGCAAGCCAGAGTCGGGAGTCGCTGCTCGAGGTGATCAGGATAAGTTGCCCCAGCGCATGAACGAGCTGCCAGTACGCGCGCAGGCTCGTGGCACCGCTTCCTGCCGTTCCGCTCAATTCGACGCGTACGACCGAGCGAAGCGTATCGATAACGTGAAGGACGCGCATCGCGGCTTTGTAGGACAGTTGCTCGAGCAGGGGGGCCCACTCAAATATCTCACGAAAGTTCTCTCGTGATTGTACGAGTGATGGCTCGAAAAGCGGTTCAAGAATGTTGTAGGCATCTTTTACGGCGTCCGTTCGCAGCATCGAAGCCTGCATCGATCGCTCGAACTCCGGCCGTGTTCGGATTGCTTCATCGAGATCGATGGTGGGCAATCCGGCCTGTCGCCGGCGAGAGACTGAGTATCCACGTCCACCGATTTTGAGCCAGCTCTGGTTCTTTAATTGACCAATCAGAAATTCCTGGTCTGGATCGATTGCAGCAATTTCGGCCAGTCGTTCACGAAGCGAAGCATCTCGCGTGATAGTCAGAGCTCCAGCTAGCCGCGCGACCATATCGTTGCGCGCAGCGCCAAGTAGCTCAACCAACTGTTGGTAATCGGCATTTACCGCTAGCATTTCGTCGGCACTTTCGTCGGCTCCGAAATCACGCAATGGCATGCGTTTCGGCACAGTGCGGAAAATAGGCGATCAAAGCGCCGAGCCAAACGACGTTTTGCCAACGTTTTGCGACATCGAACGGGCACTGAGAATAGCGGCATCTCGATTGATGCTTTGGGACCGCGATAGCAAACCTCTCGAAAGTGATCAGACTTGTGACTGCGCGAAGTGTTGCCGGATCATGTTCGACCGCCGACCGCGACCACCATCGCCGGAACGACTGATTGTCACTTCCGTTATGGCCTTAAACCCGCAAAACGCGACTTTTTCGGGTGAATATCTGCACCATTGAACGTGGTCCGCCAGGGCAACGGATGATTTCAATGCGCGAGGCGGCGGATGCTCCTTTAAAAACCTCCCCGACTTGTGTCTTGACAGGTAAATGACCTGTCAGTAACTATATTCGGAGCGTAACGAAAACTGCCTAATGCTGTGTTCCAAGTGGCTCGAGGGAGGCGGTATCAGGTGATGAGGCGGAATTGTCGCTTCGACGATGCTTTGTCGACGAAGCGGGGAATGTTGTGCTGCAACATGCCGGCCTTCGAGGAGCTAACCCGTGCATCAATCCTCTTGAAGCTCTCACTTGCTGATCACGGAGCCTCGCGAATCCCTGTGCAGGACGCGACGCCGTGCCCATCCTTGCCGACAGGACGTATCCGGTGCGCAGATAGTTCGAGACACGGTCGCAATTGCCGGACACAATTGCCAATCAACGCAATCGGATGAGGCGGCAAAGCCGACCGCAGCGCAGAACAACGCAGTTTCAATAAAAGATGGTGGGAGGTTTCCATGCAGCGGATAGGAGTGGTTACGTTTCCAGGCTTTCACGTGATGACGTTGGCTGCGATGTCTGTCTTCGAGGTCGCGAACTCCGAGCTTGGTGAGCATCGCTATGACGTTCATTTTATGTCGGAGAACGGGGGACGAGTAAGGTCATCGGCCGGGTTCGTGGTCGAGACCGAGCCGTTTGGGAACCTCGTCTTCGACACGGTCATCGTTGGCGGCAGCACGGAGCAATCGTACAGTCCCTCCGAGGGACTGCTGAGATACCTTCGAGAGGCTTTCGACGTATCGCGCAGGATGGCGGCGACTTGCGTCGGTACATTCACGCTAGCCGAAGCGGGGCTTCTTGACGGCAAACGGGTGACGACTCATTGGAACTACGTTCGTGAACTTCAGAGGCGATACCCAAAAGTGAAGGTACAGGAGGACCGGATCTTCGTCATCGACGGATCGATATGGACGTCGGCGGGCATGACAGCGACGATGGATCTCGTACTCGCGATGGTCGAACGGGATGTCGGACCTGAACTCGCGAGGGCGATCGCGAAGCAGATGGTGGTTCACCACCGGCGTTCCGGGGGTCAATCGCAATTTTCCGCCCTTCTCGAACTTGAGCCCAAGCCCGACCGAATCCAAAACGCGCTCGAATTCGCAAGAAAAAACCTGCACTCTGACCTTACGGTTGAAAACCTTGCAGACGCGGCGCACTTGAGTCCGCGACAATTCACACGAGCCTTTGCGGCCGCGACCGGCGAATCGCCGGCAAAGGCGATAGAAAAGTTGCGCCTCGAAGCCGCCCGGTTGTTGTTGGAGGACAGTCGTCATCCGATTGAGAATATCGCGAAGCAGACGGGCTTTGCCGATCGCGAAAGAATGCGGCGGGCCTTCGTGCGTACGTTCGGTGTACCACCGCAGGCGATGCGCCGCCAGGCGCGAAAGGAGATGCAAGTAGCCAGCGATATTCCGAACGGCTCATTGCCCGCGCTTCGGGACGCCGATCTGATGACGACCAAGCAGCCAGCCACGCTACAAGGTGACGCGCCGTCATTCCGAGACTTTCTTGCCGAACATAAACAGTCCGCATTGCGATTCGGTCCTGGTCACTTCGTCTTGCAGCATATTCCTATGTTTGGCGACGAGTCCGTTGGCGACAGTCACGATATCGGGCGCAACCCGGCATTTGGGTAGGTCCGCGGCTAAAGAGACCGTTAAGCGCCAGATGTGCGTCGCGCGTCTTCGCGAAGACGGCTTTCGTCACTGTGTTGCTTGATTTGGTCGGCGCTGCGGCTTTTAGCTGGCGCCGCATAATGGGCTTTTCGCGAAAATCTTAAGCGGACCGTCTTTTGGCGACGCGGCGTATTGGCGCTTGAACAGGTAAGCGTGTTTCAACTCCGTAAGCATGCGCGTCGCCGCCGGACATAGAGTGGTGGCTCTGATCGGCGTTACATATTGCTCGAGCCATCAATCGCGACGGTCGATCTGACGGTGTTCTTGAACCCGGGTCGAATGCAGTTTCGACGCATGCAATGCACGCGGACGATGACCGTGTGACCTAGAAAGTGGCAAAAAAGGCGTTCTCCACCAGCGGCGACCGCTCTACTTGTTTGTTGGTCGAGGGGAGAGGCCAATGATACGCGGCGTTCGATTTCACAAGTTCGGCGGTCCCGAAGTTTTGCAGATAGAGAACGTGATCGTACCCGAACCCGGTCCCGATGAGGTTCGCTTGCGGATAAAGGCTATTGGCTTGAACCGAGGCGAAATCCTGATGCGATCCGGAAGGGCCGCAACGAAGGCGAATTTACCCGCGCAGCTTGGTGTGGAGGCGGCCGGGATCGTCGAGATATTGGGGTCGAATGTAAAAGGTCTTGTGATCGGAGATCGCGTGGCAGTCGTCCCCGGTGACCTCGGACGCGGCTACTACGGCGAGGTCGCCCTCGCGCCTGCCAGAACGTTGGTCAAGATTCCACCCACTCAGAGTTGGCAGGATGCCGCGGCGACCTGGATGGCGTTCGGCACCGCCTGGACAGGGTTGGTCGATATCGCGCGCCTGTCCAGAGGCCAAACGGTACTCATAACAGCGGCATCCAGCAGTGCGGGTCTTGCTGCCATCCAGACCGCACGCAAGGTCGGCGCGAATCCAGTTGCATTGACGCGGACCCGCGTGAAGGCTGCGGCGCTGCGTGAAGCCGGAGCGACCCATGTCATCGCTACCGAGGAGCAGGATGTCGCTACGGAAGTGGCCCGGTTGACCGAAGGCAACGGCGCTGAGGTGGTGTTTGACGCTGTGGGTGGCCCAGCCTTTGAGAAGCTCGCCGAAGCAACGGCGAAAGGCGGTTTGCTGATCACGTACGGTCGCTTCAGTACTGATGTCACCCCGCTGCCGCTGGCGCAGCTCTTGTGGAAGGATTTGACTGTCCGAGGGTTCGTACTTCCGAACGCGGTGGTGCACGACGAGAAGCTTGCGGCACTGAAACAATTCATCAGTGAAGGGCTGGCCTCCGGCACGCTACGACCGATCATCGCCAGAACGTTCCCCTTCGAAGAAATCGTAGCCGCCCATCGGTATCTCGAATCCGGATCGCAGTTCGGAAAAGTGGTCGTGACCGTCTGAGGTAAACGAAACTCCTCTACCGCACTTTGGCTCTCCAATTAGAGGTCGCAACGTCGCGGGACTAAGGCTTTCCGCCGAGATCCTAAATCGACAAAGTTCGAGACGAACCAAAAGGGAAACAAACGTGCCCAACCTTCCGAATTTCTTGCTTGATGGCGAAATTGCCGTCGTGACTGGCGGCGGCAGCGGTATTGGTCGGGCGGTCGCGCTCGCATTCGCCGCGGCGGGTGCGCAGGTCGTGGTACTCGACGCGCGCGAGGCTGCAGCCTCTCAGGTCGCCGAGGAAATCGGAATCTCTGGGCATGCGATCGCCGCCGACGTGACGGATGCGGAGGCCATCGAACGGTCTTTCGCCGACATTGCGCTTCGATACGGTCATATCGATGTTCTCTTTAACAACGCCGGTATAAATCGTCGTCAACCGTCGCTTGAAATGACCTTAGACGACTGGAATGCCGTGATAGCCGTCAACATGACCGGCATGTTCATCTGTGCCCGCGCAGCGGTCAGAAACATGGTTCCGGGCGGCCGGATCGTCAACACAGCCTCCATGCTGGGATTGTCTGGAGGTTGGTACCCCAACATAGCCTATCAAGCGACCAAGGGTGCCGTAGTGAATATGACCCGGTCGTGGGCGGTCGAATGGGCTCCCCGTCAGATCCGGGTTAATGCCGTGGCTCCCGGTCCTGTCCGGACGCCCTTCATCGCCGCCCTGACCGATCAACCGGATCTCGTTGCCCAGCTCGAGCAACTTACGCCTCTGCGGAGGCTCGCGGAGGTAGAGGATGTTACGGGCCCGGTTTTATTCCTCGCGAGCCCGGCATCCGCAATGGTCACAGGTCATATTCTCCCTGTCGACGGGGGAATGCTTGCTCAATAGGACCGCAAGCAGCGACGTATCGAGAGAATGTTTGCTTGCATCTTAAGGCGACAGCCGCCGATTCCAATCACAACCAGGGAGTAAGGGATATGTACAAAGGGTTCGATCTGTCGGACAAAGTTGCCGCTATCACGGGCTCGACCGCCGGCATGGGATTGGCGATTGCTCGGGGCCTCGCCCAATGTGGCGCAAAGATCGTGGTCTCCAGCCACGAGAAGGAAGACACCGATCAAGCTGCGCATGCGCTGTCCAAGGAAGGTTTCCACGTCGCGGGTGTGCGATGCGACATCACTGAGAGAAAGGGTATCGGACAGTTCGGCGTGGAAGCAAAGCGAGCATTTGGGAAGGTGGACATCCTGTTCTGCGTTGCGCTCGGACCGCCGCCCATGGGGCCCGTAAACGATGCCGACCTTGAGACACTGGACCGCCTGCTGATCACGAGCGTGAGCAATAACCTGGCGCTTGCCCAGCAATTCTTGCCGGAGATGGCGGAGCGCCGCTATGGGAGCATCGTCATGATGTCGAGCATCGCCTCGGAGCGGGCGAGCCCGAACTTGGGCGCGTACGGCGCAGCGAAGTCGGCCCTAAATGGAATTGTCCGGAGCATTGCGGTTGAATGGGGGGCGTCGAACGTCCGAGCCAATGCGATTGCGCCATCGATGGTTCGAACTGCTTTCTCCAAGGACTTTTGGGGCGACCCGGAGCGGGAAAAAACGCGAATGGCCAGAACTCCGGCAGGTCGCCTAGCGGAGCCTGATGAGGTCGTTGGCGCGGCGATCCTGCTTGCTTCTCCCGCGGGCGCATACATCTCGGGCCAGGTGCTGTTCATCGACGGAGCGCGCTCTGTCACCTGAAGGTTGGCTCGCAGGCCTGATCTCCGGGACCGCCCTGCTGCGAAGAGCACCAGGCACGACGTAGGCATGGATGGCGGTGCTCGCGCACGCAGGGTCGTTGTCGAGAATGACGACGGCCCGTCCCACGCTCCTGGTCGCTAAAACACTCCTCGGCCTCGCGGGAAGGCGTGTCGTTAGCGTAACCCATGACGCACCGAGCTTGAACCGATCGGCTTGAGCGCATCTGTTATGGTTCGGCCCAAACTTGGATCGTGCGCGAACGTCTACCGGAGCAGGTGCAATCCAACGAGCGCTCAGGCGTCGGGCGGTAGAAGGCGCGCCGCAAATCAGTATCGCGTCGCGCTTTGAGATCTCGGATATGATCGTCGTTATGTCCTAAAACGTGGCGGATATGACGTTTCGCTCAGTGGGGCGCGGCCCTATGTTCCGCGCCGTATGCCTTAGCGCTGGTCCCCCTGCAACCCGAATAGGAAAGCGCATGCAACCGATTGCCATCTCCAATTGGAAGACCTTCTTTTCCACAGGAGCACTTTCTGTATTGGAAGCGTGTCTCGCCGAGGACGTGACCTTCGAATCACCGGTGGTGCATACGCCGCAAGTCGGCAAGGCGATCACCGCGAAGTACTTATCCTCAGGGCAACGAGTTTTCTATAATGCGAGCTTCGTCTATGTGCGTGAGTGGGTCGCCTCCAATTCCTGTGTGTTGGAACTGCAGACAGTGATCGACGGCATCTCGATAAACGGAGTGGATATCATTTCTTGGAACGACGACAATAAAATAACGCGTTTTAAGGTGATGATCCGGCCCCTCAAGGCCATTCAGCTCGTGCATCAACTCATGATGCAAGAATTACTCAAGAGCACACCACCATCATAGGAAACATGCGGGCCATGTCCGGGCGCGCAAAGTGTGTCGAGGCTCCAATGCGGCCCGCGAAATTCGCCTTCGGGCGTCGAAACATTGCAGATGCGACGTTCGTTCGACAGCTTCCAGTCAGCGGTAGCCTCGGAGCCCCAACACACTCGGTCTGCGGCGCTGCTCTGAATGTCGTACGTGGAGCCGATCCTGCGTAGGCAGATGATTCGACCGCCATCACCAGTTTCAAAACAACCGAAGCGGCCTTTCGTGGGCGGCCGGAGGGCAGCAGCTCAGTTAAGGTCGATCTCGGGTACGCCAAAGAACGGCAGTGAGAGCGTGAGAAATGTCTTTCTCAACATGAGGACCAAAGTGAAAATGGGGCAACATCGATTGAATGCGTGGCCGGCCCGGTTACCGCTAATCTTGGATCCGCCCGCGGTTTCGCTATGGGATTGCTTGGCTGTTAGCGCCAGGCGGTATCCAGACAGATCTGCGCTGATCTTCTTTGATCGCCAGATCAGCTACGCCGAACTCTTGTCCGCCGCAGAAGGTCTCGCTGCACGCCTCGCTCTCCTCGGGGTCGCAAGCGGGGATCGTGTACTCGTCGTTATGCAAAATTGTCCGCAACTGATTATTGCGCACTATGCGATAGCGCGTGCCAATGCCGTGGTGGTGCCGGTCAACCCGATGAATCGCGCGGAAGAGTTGCGTCACTATATTATGGACGCGAAAGTCAACGTCGCCATCACGACCGGCGACCTGGCGGGCGAGGTCGCGTCGGCGAGCAATGGAATCAGCGGCGACCGACTTCGCCATCTAATCGTGACCCAGTTTGATGACGTGTTGGAAGGAACCGACAAGTCCGCCGTGCCATCGCAATGGCGGGGATGGCTGAATGAGCGACATCCGATGCCATCCTTGTCTCAAGGCGACGTGCATCAATGGCAGGACGCCATTCAATCGACAGACGAGTTGCCGGCATTGATCGCGGGGCCTGACGATCTGGCGTTGCTGCCCTATACCAGTGGCACGACGGGATCGCCAAAGGGATGCATGCTGACCCACGCGAATTTGATGCACAACGCGGTGGCGACAAGTCTCTGGCTCGAAATGACGTCGGAAACGGTTGCGCTAGCGGTTCTGCCGTTATTTCACATTACCGGCATCTCCTGCGTAATGCATGCGACCGTCTATGCTGGAGGAACGGTCGTGATCATGCCCCGCTGGGATCGCGATGTGGCATCCCGACTTGTTTGGGAACACCATGTGAGTCACTGGACATGCATACCCACGATGATCATAGATCTGCTGGCGAGTCCGAATCTCGATCAGTACGACTTCTCCAGCCTGGTCTTTCTCGGTGGCGGGGGATCAGCCATGCCGCAGGCCATCGCCGAACGGTTGTTCGAGAGGTTCCATCTCCGGTTTGTGGAGGGCTACGGCCTCACAGAAACAAGCGCAGTCACGCTTTTCAATCCTTGTGATGCACCCAAGCAACAATGCCTGGGCGTTCCGTTCATCAGCGTTGATGCGCGGGTGATTGATGTTGAGTCTGGCGCTGCGGTCGGTCTCGGAGAGAAGGGCGAGATTGCCATTCATGGTCCCCAGGTCTTTCGCGGCTACTGGCGTCGCGAGGAAGCGACCGAGAAGGCGTTTATTACGATTGACGGGAAGCGGTTTCTGCGGACCGGTGACTTGGGCTATCGAGACGAGGGCGGATACTTCTTCGTCATGGATCGCCTGAAGCGCATGATCAATGCCTCGGGATACAAGGTCTGGCCCGCAGAGCTCGAGGGCCTGATGTTTCGCCATCCCGGAATTCAGGAGGTATGCGTCATCGGTACCCATGATCCGTACCGCGGGGAAACGGTCAAGGCCGTGGTTGTCCGCAAACGAGGACATAACGGATTGACTGAACAGGATATCATTGATTGGACGCGAGCACACATCAGCGCCTACAAGGCACCTCGCATTGTACAATTTGTGGAGGCACTGCCGAAGAACGCGTCTGGCAAGGTCATGTGGCGACAACTTCAGGAAGCCGAGTTGTCAAGATCCGCTTCCTCATCAGCGGAAAAATAGCGATCCCCCTGAAAAGCGAAGTCGCCGTGAAAGGATTGCTAGGGCGCTTCCGACGCATTTGACAAAAGCCGGTTGCGAATACTCTCGATCCCTACAGTATCCGCGGCGAACGACAAACGTGTTGCGGAAGCCGCCGTAACAAGAGGCCGCAGTGAGCGCCCCGTCGGTGGCACTCCTCGGTCCCGCGTGCCGTCGGGTTAAACCGCAAATGTTTCGACACCACGATAGGGGCTATTGCCCGAGAGTGCTCTCAGATCGCGATAGGGAGCGGATCCTCGCACCTGTGTTTGATGCATTCGGAGAGGCGCCCTGAAAAGATGAGGAGACAGGACTACATCGTTACGTGTTCAACCGAGGTGCGCTCCGGGAGCTGAGCTCTTCTGGCGCCGAACCCGTTCTCACTTTCCACCTCAGGAGGCGTCGCCCGCGCAGGTCATTGAGGCCCGATCGTGCCTGCCTGTCGACATCAGTCCATCTGGAGCGTTGCCTGCGCGCACGTCACACGACGGTTTCGCGAATGGCAAGCCAAGAGAGCTGACCTGATGTCCTAAAAAGTGGCGAATATGGCGTTTCGCTCGAGGTCCTGCAACCGTATGCTTCGGCATATGCGTGAGCCGTCGCGGTGCGAGCGCTTACCGCAGATCCCAAAGCAAAGTGCACTTAGCGCTAGGGCGACGCGGCGTCGGCTTCATAACGCGGTATCGGAGCGGGAGAATAAATCAAGTGAGCAAGTTGAGCGTACGTAAATGGGTCTTGGCAGCTCGCCCGACCGGTAAACCCAAGGAAAGCGATTTTGGATTCGAGACCGATTTTATCGCTGAACCGGGGGCCAATGAGCTGTTGCTGCGGACCAAATTTCTCTCGCTCGAACCTTATATTCGTGCCCGTATGGACGAAGCAAAATCCTACGCTCGCTCTACCGCAATCGGCGAAGTGATGTTTGGCCGAACCATCTCGGAAGTGGTGGCCTCGAACCATCCCGACTATAGCGTCGGCGATGTCGTGCTCGCCAAGGCCGGGTGGCAAACACAGAGCGTTTCAAATGGTGAGGATCTTCGGAAGCTAGATCCCATGATTGCTCCCCCTACCGCATTCGTGGGAGTCTTGGGGATACCCGGCTCTGCCGCCTACATTGGAATGAGGGTGATTGGTCAACCTAAGCCTGGCGAAACCGTAGTAGTCGCAGCAGCGAGCGGGCCAGTCGGCTCGCTCGTCGGGCAGCTCGCGCGCAGAGCGGGGGCTCGCGCCGTGGGGATCGTCGGAGGCGCCGAAAAATGTGCGTTCGTCAAAGATAAGCTTGGCTTCGACGAGGCCATCGACCATCGCGCTGCTGATTTCGAGCAGCGGCTCGCCGCGGCATGTCCGAACGGCGTCGATGTTTATTTCGAAAATGTTGGCGGCGCAGTCTGGACGGCGGTGTTTCCACTCCTGAATCAATTTGCGCGCGTGCCCGTCTGCGGACTGGTCTCGCAATTCGGCGCGCCCGTTCCGCCGGGACCGGATCGAGTGCCGGCAACGATCCGCCAAGTTCTCTCCAAGAGCCTCACCATTCGGGGCTTCATCGTGGATAATTACCCCGAACTGTTTCCGGATTTTGAGCGGGAAATCGGCGCCGGGCTAAAAGACGGAACCATTCTTCAGCGTGAGGACATCGTTGACGGTCTCGAGCGCGCACCCGTTGCGTTCATGGGCATGCTTGAGGGGCGCAACTTTGGGAAGCTTCTCATCCGCGTGGCCGATTAGTCGGATCGAGCGGACTCATATCAGGCGGCGCCGGCACTTCGATCCTGGAAGGGACGTCTTGAGCGCCGCATCAGGCCCAAAGGTTAGCAAGAGCGTCCGCAACAGCCGAAAGTGAAGAGTGTCGCATGAACTTTTCAATGTCAGATAGCCAGCGTGAATGGTTGAACCGTGTCTCGTCCTTTATGCACAAGCATGTGTATCCAGCCGAAGAGACCTATAAACAGCAAGACGCTGCCGGCGATCGCTGGAAGGTGATCCAGGTTGTCGAGGATCTAAAACGGAAGGCCCGGGCCGAGGGCCTCTGGAACCTTTTCATGCCGCCGTCGTCGCACGAGGATGATGAGTTTCGAGGTGCCGGTCTTTCCAATCTCGAATACGCTCTGCTTGCCGAGGAGATGGGACGTATCTATTGGGCCTCTGAAGTTTTCAATTGCTCGGCGCCGGACACCGGCAATATGGAAGTACTGATTCGCTATGGCAGCCCGGCGCAGAAACGAACCTGGCTACGTCCGTTGATGAACGGCGAGATCCGCTCCGCATTTCTCATGACCGAGCCCGATGTCGCATCGTCCGATGCCACGAATATCGAGACCAGCATCAAGCGTGACGGGGATCACTACGTCGTAAACGGCAGGAAATGGTGGTCGTCAGGTGCCGGAGACCCACATTGCAAGGTTGCCATCGTCATGGGCAAGACGGACGTCAACGCGCCGCGGCATCAGCAACAGTCCCAGATTCTCGTGCCACTCGACACTCCCGGCATCAAGATCGAGAAGATGCTTCCAGTATTTGGATTCGATGATGCACCGCACGGTCACGGGCAGATCTTGCTCGAAAACGTCCGCGTGCCTGCGAGCAACATATTGCTCGGGGAAGGCAGGGGTTTTGAGATCGCTCAAGGCCGGCTCGGTCCGGGGCGTATTCATCATTGCATGCGGACCATAGGCGCTGCGGAAGCAGCGTTGGAGAAAATGGTGAAGCGGCTGGCGTCGCGCACGGCGTTCGGCAAGAGGATCGTCGAATTTTCGCTCTGGGAAGATCGAATCGCCACGGCTCGTACCGAGCTCGAGATGACACGGCTCCTGTGCCTGAAGGCTGCCGACATGATGGACAAAGTCGGTAACAAGGTCGCGCAGCTCGAAATCGCGATGATAAAGGTGGCGGCGCCCAAAATGGCGCTCAAGATTATCGACGATGCGATCCAGGCCTTCGGAGGAGCTGGCGTCTCAGATGATGCGGGTCTGGCCAAGGCGTACTCTAACGTCCGCGCGCTGCGGATCGCGGATGGCCCTGATGAGGTCCACAATCGTACGATTGCGCGCCACAAATTGCGCAGATACGCCAACGCGCCGATGGCATAGCCGAACGAGCAGCAAAGTGGCGCAGGGCGTAAAGCAAGACGAGGAATACGCCGGTGTTAAGCCGATCGAAGAGCGCCATCGCATCGATGAGGCGAGCCTCGATCGGTGGATGCAACAGCATGTTGAGCATTATATGGGGCCGCTCAACGTCCTTCAGTTCAGGGGCGGTCAGTCGAACCCGACTTATCGGATCGACACGTCTGGAGCCTCCTACGTTGTACGTCGCAAGCCATTCGGCAAACTGCTTCCGTCAGCACATGCCGTTGATCGCGAGTTCAGGATTATTTCAGCTCTGCACAAGCAGGGGTTCCCGGTCGCGCGGCCTTATGCGTTATGTATCGACGATGAAGTCATCGGGTCGGCATTTTACGTCATGTCGATGGAGGAAGGACGGGTATTTTCGAATCCAACGCTCCAAAGTCAGTCACGGCAGGATCGGCGATTGATCTTTACCGACAAAATCAAAACGCTTGCGAGGCTTCACGGCTACAACCCGGGAGAGATAGGCTTGGGCGATTTCGGTAAGCCTGGCAACTATTTTGCGCGGCAGATCGACAGGTGGACCAAGCAATATCGCGCCTCGGCCATCGAAGTCATTCCGGAGATGGATCGCCTCATCGAGTGGCTACCGCGTACGGTGCCGCAGCAGGAAAGAGTGTCGGTGGTCCACGGCGATTACCGCCTCGACAATATGATATTTCACCCGACGGAGCCTCGCGTCATCGCCGTCCTGGACTGGGAACTCTCCACACTTGGGGATCCGATGGCCGATTTTACCTACTTGCTGATGCAATGGGTGATGGAGGGCCTGAAGGGCGCAGATCTCGCGCGGCTGAATATTCCGACGCTTGAAGAAGCGGCAGATATCTATTGCGAGGCGGCAGGGAGGCCTTCAGTCCCCGATATCAATTGGTATCTTTCCTACAATCTCTTTCGGCTTGCCGGAATCACCCAGGGCATTGCGGCGCGCATAAGGGACGGCAGCCGAATCGGCCGCTCTAAGTGTCCCCCTTGCGATGGCGTCGTGGAGCTACGCCCAAGAAGCTGGCGCAATCTAGGAGCAGCGCTCGAACCAGCTCCGAACGGTTGCGTGTTCGTTGAATATTGGCGGCGGTGGGGATGTTACAGACATCGCTACGACTTGTTTTCAACTCGTCAGAGGAAAAAGCGACATGAGCACGGCAAAGGCTCCGGTAGGACAAATCCGAACTGAAGTGCACGGACACGTGCTGAAAATCATCATCGACAACCCGGCTAAAAAGAATTCCTTCAGCCCGCAGATGATGTTTCAGATGTCGGACGCCCTCACTCTTCTGGATAAGACCGATGAATATTGGGTTGGTGTCGTTTGCGCGGAAGGCAGCGACTTCACAGCCGGCCTCGATATGCCGAAGTTTTTCGGTCCGAAGGCCGAGAACTGGGACTTGAGGGAGGGAACGATCGACGTCTTCGCTCTCGCCAATAGATGTCGTAAGCCGATCGTTACCGCCGTGCAGGGTATCGTCTACACGATTGGCATCGAGATGATGCTGGCGGGCGATATCGTCATTGCCGCCGACGACTGCAGATTTTGCCAGATGGAATCGAAGCGTGGAATTGCGCCGTTCGGGGGAGCGCACTTCCGCTTCCTGACGAGGGCCGGTTGGGGAGACGCCATGTACCATCTGTTTCTATGCGACGAGTTTACCGCCGAGCGGGCGTACAAGATTGGTCTCGTGCAGGAGGTGGTGCCGGCAGGTCAACAGATCGAGCGTGCCATGCAGGTGGCGGAAACAATCGCAAAGAATGCACCCATCGGAATTCAGGTTACGAAGGAAGCTGCGCTGAAGTTTATCGAGAATGGCGAGCAGGCGGCCATCGACTATATTCCGAAAATCAAGGATCGCGTCTTCAACAGTGAGGACTTCAAAGAAGGAATACAGTCATTTGTCGAGCGGCGAGCGGCGGTGTTCCGTGGCCAGTAGGCCCCAATCTGAAACACCTGAATTATTCAATAACTAAGGAGAACGAAACATGGGCAGCTTGAAGAAGGCGTTTGACCTTGCCGGGAAGACCGCACTTGTCACCGGTGGGTCGCGTGGACTTGGATTGCAGATTGCGGAGGCGCTCGGCGAACAAGGAGCCAGGATCGTTCTGTCGTCACGCAAGGCCGCCGATCTGACGCAAGCGCAGGAACACCTCGCGGGTCTCGGCATCAAATCTGATTGGATCGCGGCTGATAATGGCAAGGACGACGACGTAAAGCGGCTTGCGGACGAGGCAATCGCCAAACTCGGGAAAGTGGACATTCTCGTCAACAACGCGGGCGCGACGTGGGGCGCATCGACCGAAGACCATCCCATTGAGGCTTGGGACAAATTGATGAATCTCAACATCCGGTCGCTGTTTCTGCTCAGCCAGCGGATCGGGAAATTGTCGATGATTCCGAACAAGTACGGCCGGATCATTAATATTGCCTCGATTGCCGGCCTTCGAGGTGGCATAGGCGATATGCAAATGATTGCCTACCATACCAGCAAGGGTGCGGTGGTGAATTTCACGCGGGCGCTGGCCGGCGATTGGGGCCGCCACGGGATTACGGTCAACGCGCTCGCACCGGGATTCTTCCCGTCGAAGATGACAAAGGGCACACTCGAAGCCGTCGGCGTGGATAAACTTGCCGCAGGCGCCCCCTTGCGCCGCATCGGTGACCAGGACGACCTCAAAGGCGCGGCGATCTTGTTCGCAAGCGATGCTGGCAAACACATCACCGGACAGATACTTGCCGTCGACGGCGGTTTGACGGCTGTTTTGCCGTCTGCCTAGGGACTCATCCGGTCCATGGACTGCCTGGGCCTTCATTCCGCCGCGGCGACAGATGTGTTCGGGCGTGAAAGTCTCGTCTTGGCTATGACTGCCTCGCGCGCGATCGCCAAAAGCCACCTCGTGTGTGGCGCCCAATTGATACAAACAAGGACCTAGTATGATTCCGGAGCGCGAGACCTTTGGTGGAACCTGGCCATTCGCACCACGCTATTTTGAAGGTAATGGCTTTCGGATGCATTACGTCGACGAAGGGAAAGGTGAGCCCATCATTTGCCTCCACGGAGAGCCAACATGGGGCTATCTTTATCGGCGCTTTATTCCGCCTCTATCCAAAACGAACCGCGTGATAGTGCCCGATCACATGGGTTTTGGTAAGAGCGAGACACCTCGCGATCGCGAGTACTCGCTCAAGAGCCATGTCGAGAACCTAGCGCATCTGGTCGACGAGCTCGATCTCAAGAACATTACCTTCGTAATCCAGGATTGGGGCGGCCCGATCGGGGCCGCTTACGCGTTGCGCCATCCGGACCGGATCAAAAGGCTATTCTTACTCAACACGCTCACCGGGTACGGGCGGGCTAAACCCAGTGGGCTCACACCGTGGTTTCAATTCATCAAGGATCATCACGAAGCAGGAACTCTGCATGAAGTGCTGGGGCATCTCAATGTGAATATTCTTGGTATCATGAAGGCCATCGGCTTCGAGAACACGGCCGCGGTGGACGCCAATTGGGTTGCGGCGTACAGCGCGCCGTTCCCGAGCAAGGCCGATTGTCTCGGTGCTATCGAATTTCCGCTGGACGCGCTTCTTGGCCGCATGGTGCCCTATGTCCGCGAAGGTTTTCCCCTCATCGACGATTTAAAAGCAAAACCCGCCATGCTTGCGGTAGGCATGAAGGACAGGGGTATCGCGCCCGATGTCCAGATCGCGGATTTCCGGGGCATCTGGCCGGATCGTCCCACTATCGAGCTTCCCGGTGCGGGCCATTTCAGCCAGGAGGACGTTCCGGACACGATCGTCGCCTTAATCCAGCTCTTCATCCAGAGCACGTGACACGTAAGGGAAATGCCGTGACCTACGAAACCCTCATTTACAGCGTGGCGGAAGACATCGCCCGCATCACGATCAATCGACCGGCGCAGTTGAATGCGATCGACGTTCTGACGGCGAAGGAGCTCGCCCTTGCCGCCAAACAGTGCAGCGCCGATCCGGCGGTACGATGTGTTGTGCTGACCGGCGCTGGCGACCGCGCTTTCTGCTCTGGAGGTGACGTGCTTGGCTTCGCATCGGATCTAACACGGGTCGATATCCTTATCGGGAAAATGACTGTGCATCTCGAGGAGGCGATCTCGGTATTCGCGCGTATGCGGGCGCCCGTCATCGCCGAAGTAAACGGCACGGTAGCTGGTGCTGGCCTTGGTTTGATGGCGGCTGCTGATTTCGCAGTCGCTTCTGCGAAAGCAAAATTCACCAGCGCCTACACCAAGATCGGGCTAACTCCCGATGGAAGCTCGACCTGGTTCCTGCCACGGCTGATCGGCCTGCGCCGGGCAAAGGAGCTGTTCCTCTTGAACCGGCTGTTGTCTGCAGACGAGGCAATGGCTTGGGGATTAGTCAATCGCGTGGTCCCAGCCGGAGAGCTGTCAGTTACCGTCGATCAAATTGCCAAACAACTTGCTAGCGGGCCCACGCTTGCATTCGCATCCGTCAAGCGGCTTCTGCTCTTGAGCGGGGGGGAGGACCTAGAGTCGCAGATGAAACATGAATCGGCCTCGATCGTCCAAATGTCCCGATCGCGCGACGGTCTTGAGGGCGTGAAAGCGTTCAAGGACAAACTCGAACCGACCTTCGTTGGGTGCTAAACTTTCAGTTGACCCAAATAGCCCGCTCGCACGACACCATGCGGGCATCGTCAGGCTAATAAGCCGCTCATAGTATCGGTTAACGTGCAGGGTCACTCAAATAGGTATGTTCTATCTTGCTCAGCGCGCGGAGATGCGGGCATATGCATGTTATTTGCGATAAACAACGGCTTAGCCCGACGGCCGCGGCGCGCGACTTGAGTTGAGCGGTTCGATACGCAGCAAGTCAGACGGCCTGCTGCCCGGACCGTACATAGAAGAATCCGTCCATGGAGAACACATGAGCCCTTTTAAGCTTTTCTCACCACTGGAGGTGGGCCCATATCGACTGAACCATCGTGTAATTATGGCTCCTCTCACGCGTATGCGCGCCCAGCAAGGTACCGTCTCGGCGCACGCGTTGAACGTCGAGCATTATAGCCAACGTGCGTCGGACGGTGGACTGATCATCGCAGAGGCCTCCCAGATTTCACAAGCAGGGCAAGGATACCCAGCGACACCCGGAATTCACTCGGAACAGCAGATTGAAGGATGGCGCGATGTTACGGACGCTGTTCATTTGAAGGGCGGCCGAATATTCCTACAGCTTTGGCATGTTGGGCGCGTCTCACACTCTTCGCTACAGCCAAACGGGGCGTTGCCTGTAGCTCCATCGGCGATCCGGATCAACGGCGAAACAATGACCGCGACTTGGAAGCCGGCTCCCTTTGAAACTCCCCGGGCTCTTGAAACGGACGAGATCGCCGGGGTGGTCGAAAGTTTTCGGCAGGGAGCTAAAAACGCGAAGTCGGCTGGGTTCGATGGCGTCGAGCTTCATGGCGCGAACGGTTATCTTGTCGAGCAGTTCCTACAATCGCGTACGAACCAGCGCACTGATCACTATGGCGGTTCCATCGAAAATCGCTGCCGATTTCTGAAGGAGACAGTGGGCGCGCTCGTCGACGTATGGGGAAGTGATCGCGTCGCTGTACGGCTATCGCCCTACGGTGTAGCGAATGAGAGCGGAGACGACGATCCTGTGTCGCTGTACAGATATGTGTTGAGACAGCTTGATCCGTTGCGGCTCGCCTATATGCATTTTATCGAGCCGAGAAGCAGCGGGGCAGGGCGTGCCGATGTAAATCATCAGAATGTTCCCTCTGCACTTGAGCTATTCAGACCCGATTGGTCTGGTGTGCTGATTGGCGCCGGCGGGTTCGATCGAGCGTCGGCCGAGGCCGCAATCGCTTCTGGCAAAGCGGACGCAATCGCGTTCGGTCGCGCATTCATCGCAAATCCTGATCTTCCCACGCGCATCAAGCTAAATTTGCCCCTCAACCCGTACAATCGTGCGACGTTTTACGGTGGCGATGCGACCGGCTACAACGACTATTCTCGCTATGGAGCATGATATCTGACGCCTGAAGGGCACCGCCACATCATCAAGGGCTTGGCAAAGGTCTCGGTGAATCTCGGAAAGAGAATGTGCCTGGACGTGCACTGTACGAGCTCGTTCCGGGGGTCTTAACGGGGCCGACCCAGAACGACGGTCTGCGCACACCATGCCGGGATCGTTGACGCCTCCAGCGCAAGCCCAGCCATACCATCGGGCACCAACCAACGACGGTACTACGCAGCGATTAGAAACGCCCGGGGGCGTACGCGTTGGCTGACATTCACGATCGGATCCACGCTCTTCAAGTCAATGAATTCGCGTGCGCAGGTCGTTTCTTCGGCTACTTCCCTTGAAAACTGAACTTGCCTCTGAAGTTACGTGCGCCGTGTTCCGCAACGGCTTTCACGCCAGCCTGCATGTCGTGGGTCTCCAATAGCGGAGCACCGACGACGCCGACAAGACGGTCTGCGGCGTACGCCCCGCCCTGAGCGGCCGCTCTTATCAGGCGTTTGGTCGCTTGCAACGCTCGTGTCGGGCCCTCGGAGAGCTGCTTTGCAAATTTCGCGGCGGCATCGTCTAGCTCCGCATCTGGAATAATCCTGGTGACGATGCCCCATCTTTCGAAATCAGCAACACTATAAGTGGATGTGGAATAGCAAATCTCCGCCGCACGGGCGGGACCGGCTCGCTCGCAGAGGATCTGTGCGCCTCCAAGCAACGTCGTGGCGCCGATCATCGCTTCCAGTTGGGCAAACTGGGCCGTTTCGCTGGCCCACAATACATCACAGCGAAGTACGATTTCGAGGCCGGCTGTCATGCACAATCCTCGGACGGCGGCGACAGTTGGAATTGGGAGTCCTTGCAGACGCTCCATGAGGGGGATGTGTTTGGCGAGGTGAGCTTCAGCCGCGTGTGCCGACAGGCCGTCGAACATGGCTGGAACGTCGGCGCCGGCGCTGAAATGGTGTCCGCTTGCTTTTAATAACAGTGCGCGAAGCGGTGCGGCGGCAACTTGGTCAATCACGTCGCTCAACTCGGCCAGCATTTCCCAGGTGAACAAATTAAGCGGGGGCCTTGAAACCGTGACGATGGCGAGGGCATCATCGATCTCGAGGGTTACGTTGGCCATTTTCTTCTCCAATTTACTGTCGCTGCGAAGAGCCGGAACAGGCTGCTTCGCGTTTGTCACCGATCGCTCTTGAGGGCCGACATTGCGTCGAGGAAGTCGTGAGCGGTTGCACTTGAGCGCTCCAGCCGCTCAGGAAAGAAGCCGGCAGTGCGGCTAGAAAAGACCGCAGTGATGACGGACCAGGGCACACAGACTATTGCGCGGAGCGGATCGTTGCCGTTCGAACTATCCACCCCCATTCACGAGGTCAGTCGCTATCGTTAATTCGCATACGTTAAGCCGCTCGGTCAAGATTGTGTTCCACTTCGCAAGGCGGTTTGTCCGCTCTCGGGACGACTATCAATCGAAATCGCAGCCTCCGGTTGAATTTGTGCCTAAATATTGAGCGATATATATCGGATTCAAGGGTCCGGCGCTGGTCTGCCGCACAATTGAGACGATGGGCATTGTGTTAGTCGATTGTGAGTGAAATCGTGATGTGCTATTAATTTTGCGAACCGTTTCAGGAGTATGACGTGGGAGTGTCGAGAGAACAGGCCGCCGAAAACCGTCGCGCGATTGTTGCGGCGGCGACGCAACTATTCAGAGAACGTGGAACGGATGCCGTCGGGCTGAGCGAACTGATGAAGCATGCCGGCTTTACCCAAGGGGGTTTCTATAACCACTTTGAGTCGAAGGCTGCTCTGGTTGCCGAGGTGTTTGCTCAAGCAATGGCCGAAGGCACCGCTGAACTTGCAAAAAACGCAAGAGCGCCGGTCGATAGTTCGACCACCGCTCTTCGTCGTTACATAAGTTGGTACCTGTCGCAAGCCCACCGCGATAACATCGACAATGGCTGCCCCGTGGCCGGATTCGCTGGCGATGCTCCCCGCCTTGGTGCTGAAGCACAATCACATTTCGCCGGTGGTGTGGATGATCAGATCACGATCCTGGCCGGGCTGATCGCCGAGAACGCATCTCCAGCTAGAGCGGGCCGCAAGACGTTGCGCGAACGAGCAATTAGCTTGCATTGCCAAATGGTCGGCGCGGTGGTGCTGTCACGGTCGGTTGCGAACGCTGTGCCGGCATTTTCGAACGAGATTTTGGAGAACGTTCAGCGAGACGTAATCGAATCTCTCGATGAGCTATCGAGCCAAGCCCCCGCATCACGAAGGCAGGGTTAACTTTGGGGGCTCGCGTTTCCGGTTCGGGACGCTTGCCCTACCATTCAAACGCTGCGCTCGAAATCGCATTTAGTCTCGTTAAGCGCATCGGCTTCTCTGTGGCTCTGTGAGTGTGTTTCCGCTCAATCAACATCTAATATGACCTCTAGTAGAAAATGCAATGGAATTTGCCGCGGGTGCCTAGAACTAAGGAACAAAAGCTTCGCACCCGAAAGCGGATCGTCGAAGTGGCCTCGCGTGGTCTGCTTCGAACCGGCGCAAACGGCATGAGCGTGGTCAATTTAATGAAGCTCGCCGGTCTGACGCACGGCGGATTCTATTTACACTTCGAATCGCGTGATGACCTGGTTATCGAGGCTTTCGCGTTGGCCATGGATCGGACTGTCTCCCGGTGGAAAAAATTGAAAGAAAAAGAGCCTGTCGGGATCGAGGGAATCATTGAGTGGTATCTAAGTGAAAGTCATCGCGATGGGCCTGCACAGGGATGTGCGCTGCCGTCGCTGGGCGCCGATATCGCGCGATGGAGACCGCGAGCCCGAGAAGTCTTTTCAGCGAAACTGGAAGAAATGATCGATGCGCTGGCTCATGGGCTTTCCCAGGAGTCCGAGAAAGACCGGCGCCGTGTAGCCATCGGTGCGCTCGCAACGATGTTAGGCTCTGTCGTGCTCGCACGTGCCACCGCCGACAGGACGCTGTCCAATGATATTCTCGAGGCCGGCAGGTGTGCGGTTCGCGATCAAATTACCTCTCGAAATCAAAAGATTAGCAGCTTAGAATGAACCGATCGTCGCCGAATGGCGCGCGGCACCAAGAGTTGCCGAACGTCGCCGCAGTCGACCCGGTTCCCGTCGTCCAAGATTGCCCTGGACACCACCGGATTGAAACGAGAATAGGCGCCAGACTTCGAAACGCAGGCAGACTGATCAGAATTTCGCCTCGCCGAGCAGTTTCATTGAAATCGTAACTCGGGCCCTATCTTGTGCGAGCGAGCGCCGCACGCAATTCAGCGGTGTTCAGAATTTCATGGGCATAGGTGGGTCCATCGATGTGGTGCGCTGCGTGCATCGCTTCTTCGCTGAAGGCTGCGGTCGCGTCTTTTACCAGCGTTACGTGATAGCCGAGCTCCATCCCGAAACGAGCCGTGGCCTCAATGCAGGTGTTGGCCAGCAAGCCAATGCAGATGATCCGCTCGATGCCATATTGTTTGAGCTGATGGTCGAGGTCAGTATTCGCAAATCCGCTCGAACCCCAATGCTCAGAGATAAGAATGTCGTTTTGCTGCACTTGGAAATCGTCGTGAAAGGTGCCGCCCCAAGTGCCCTTCGCGAAGGTCTTTCGTCCATTCGATGCCATCTGATATGGAGTCGCATGTTTCCAGTGGATGTAGTCACCTTCCGACCATCGGTGATGCGGAACGAAATAGATCTTCACACCCGCTCTTCGAGCATCGGCGATGATGTTCCGCAAATTATCCAGCAAGTTTACTTTTTCAGCGATCTCTTTGGTGCGCTCCCATAGCTTTCCACCCTCACTCAAAAAGTCGTTATAGGGATCCAGCAAAAGAATTGCGGTGGACTTGGAGTGGTAAGAAGCGACTGTCATCGGGGGTCTCCGGATTGGCCAAGGTGAGATGAGTTAGAAACTATTGGTCTGCCGGGGACGAACTCGCCCGAACCACGCTGCGAGCTTGCGCAAGCAAGCTTGCTCTGGTTCAGCCAGCGCCGACCGCGAGAGCGTAGGTGTCGTAGGCCCGGTAAATTCCGTAGGGTCAGCTGCTCCTTCCGGAAAACGCGGAAACACCAGGACCGTAAGCCATCGCGATCTTGTGCTTTTCCCTGGCCCTATCGAAGACGGCGATCGTAACGGAGGACGCGATCATTTTAAATATTGCGTCCGCGCCGGCGACGTCGCACTACGCGCGCGTTTTGGCGAGGCCCGCCTCCGCCGTGTTCTGGTGGTCCGACGCGACTATTGTCGCGGGCACTCTCCGTAAAGCTTCTCTGGAACCGTCGACCGCCGTTTGGAGGGTCTGTTGAATTGACGCGAAGACGGACCGGCGGAGAAGGCGAAGCGCGACCCTCCCCATTCGCGGTATTAAGTAACGATGCCAAGCAGCGCATTCCGCATCTCAAAGGTTTTCTCAGCCGCGTTTTCAATTTCCACAGCGCCCGCGAGCACAATATCACCTCGAGAATCAGCCTCGGGGACAAGAACCCTCTATAAAGTTACCGACCCGTATGTTACTTTAATGGTAGAGAAAGGTCTGTTACTTTGTCAAATGGGAAATCAGTGGGAATAGGGGATATGCAGGAAGGCACGCGACCTCGCCGAGGAGCTCCGCCGAAGGGCGAAGTGAGCGCCCGCGAGCGCATCCTCGCAACGGCAGGCGAATTATTCTACCGCGATGGCATCCGTGCTGTCGGCGTAGATACCATAGTTGCGCAATCAGGCGTGTCTAAGACGAGCCTCTATCGTTTGTTCGATTCCAAGGACGCTTTGATTACCGCCGTTGCTGACCAACAGGACCGCTCGTTTTGGGCGTGGTGGGCTCGCATCGAGGAGCGCCACGCCGATGATCCTCGCGCTCTGCTGGAGGCGCTTTTATCCGGGATCGCAAAACGGATCCGTCAGCCTACCTATCGCGGTTGTCCGTTTCTCAACCTCGCGACGGAATTTCCGGCCGATGGCAACCATCCCGGTCGCAAGGTCGCGCGGAGCAACAAGGAGGAAATGCGGAGCCGGCTGGCAATTATACTCAAGAAACTTGGTGCCAGTGATCCGCAGCGCAAAGCGACTCAGATCGCGTTACTCATCAACGGAGCATACGTATCGGCGCTGATCGATGAGCCGGCCCATGCAAAGGTCGACCTCATCGACGCTGCCGTGAAGTTATCGGAGATTGGTGATGGTAAAGGCGCCTAGATAGACCGTGCTCTTTGGTTCCCCAAGCCGTGCGCCATTGTGATAGCGGGGCGGATGCCATCTCCCTTGGGCAGGAATAGCCAGGCGCCGAGTCGAATCCTCCTTCTGTGGGAGTGACATCAAGCTTCAATTGCTCGGAGACAGCTGTCATAAGGCTCACGATAATTCTTGTATTTGTTTGGTCGGCGTTGCGATCGATGCGCTAGGCGTCACGCACGGAAATCTCGCCCAGCCGCTCAATGAGGCGCCGCATACAGGTAGCTGGCAGACAAATCGACAAAGCGGGGCAGCTGCCGATCGGGGAAAGCGGCTTTTAGGTCCTCGCTGTAAGTTTTCGCGTCGGCGGAAGCCGCGCGGATCTCCTTGGCACGCTTGATGTAGGTCATCGTGCTGTCGATCGCGGAACGGTCGACCGGGGTGTCATGCCCGATGATGATTGTGTCGTAGCCTTGTAGTGCCTTGAGCGACTCGAGGGCGATCAACCAATGATCGAAATGCTTCCCTCCTGTAAAGACGTGCTGCTTCGGTGAAAACACCAGATCGAATGCCAGCAACACTTTTTGCTCGGGCAGGAGCGCGGCGAGCTGCAAATCCGATTCAGCATCGACGAACCGTCTGAAGTCAAAGGTGACGCCGTCAATCCGTTGCAGACCTTCGCCGATCGTCTCGGTTGGTACCGTGACCTTCGACGCGGCCTTATCGCCGTAATTTTTGCGGAGGCCCTCGAGCCGGGCTGGACCTCCGGCGCGGATCTGGTCGGCGATCCCCTCAAGAGCAAACACGCGGGTGTCGGGGAAACGCTCAGTCAGAACCTGAAGACCGCCCCAGTGATCGGTATGCGCATGCGAGAGGATGATCCGATCGACGGGTTTGCCAAGCGCCTGCACGTATGACGCAACTTCTTCGGCATACGGCAGCAGGAGCTGACTATCGAAGATGACGACCGCACTTGGGCCCTCAATCATCTGCGTGTTGACCTGAAGACCGTCAGCAGGGCTGAGGTAGGAGTGAATTTTGACGGGTCCGAATTGGTTGACGAGAATGGACCCCATGCGTGCCGGTGCCGCTGCTTCCTTCGATCCTGCCGTATCACCATTCGGTGCAGCGGCCGACGGCCGCAAGCCGGCCAATGGGAGCAGCGCGCCCGCAGCCAGCTTGAGAAACTGAGATCGGGACAGAACAGCCTGCGAAAGGCGCTTAAAGCCGGAGTTACTTGACCACATTTCTCTTCATCCTTTGTCGACACTTACAAGAATGCGGACGGGCGTACCCCTCCGTCCATCCACGAAAGGCGGCCAAGCCAACCGCCAGATAACTGATCTGGTTAAACGACTTGCGCACCCAAGCCCTGACAGATGGCCATTGGATGCTCGGGACCGGTGGATGCAGCGCTACCGCATTGGCGTGCGGACCCCTCACTTCGTTCGAGCTTTTTACGACACGCGTGCTCCGGGGACCCCGTTGGTTGGTCGGAAAAACGTAACTTAAGTCAATTACGATAACAATCGATAATCGACAGCGATCTTATCGTTGTGATAATCAATAACACGTGAACGGGCGAACCTTTTCAAATATGGCGCAGGTTTCGCGCCCTGAGTTCGCAAGAACGCGCTGGAACCCGCATCAGACTTGACAGTGCACCAAAAGAGCGAAACAAACTCGATTGTGATCGACATTGTGTATTCGCGAGGCCGACGGCCTCAACGCTGGCAACGCAGCGCCTTCTCTCAACTGGAGCTCGACATGATTAAGTCCCCGACAACTCTAACCCGTCGTAGTATATTTCGCGCTGGGGCCGGGCTGGCCGTTGCTGGAGCAGCAACGCCACTGTTCACCCCCAACCCGGCTCAAGCAGAGACCCAATCCGGCGCGGAATCCCTTAACGGCAATGGCTTCTATCGCTTCAAAATAGGCGACTTCAAAGCGACCGTGATTTCTGATGGCTACGGGCAGATACCAATCAGGCCGGTCTTCGTAATGAACGCCACTGACGCTGAAATCGCTCCGGTGCTGAAAGCAAACTTCCTGCAGCCTGTCGTCCAGGTCACGAACAACGTCTTGGTTGTCGACACGGGACGGGAGCGCATCCTTGTCGATTCGGGCTTTGGCGAGAAACTCGGGCCGGCGTTCGGCAGCTTTCCCGGGCTTGAGGCCAACCTAGTCCGAGCCGGAATCACGGCGGAAAGCATAGATCTGGTCGTGATGTCGCACGGTCACCTAGACCATATCGGAGGCCTGGTGACGAAGGCAGGCGCGCTCGCATTTCCCAAGGCTCAGTTCGTGTTTGTCGATACGGAATGGAACTACTGGACCGGCAGTCGTTTCGAAAGCGAGGTCAATAGTTCTCCGATGCCCGACGGATTCAAGAAGGGCACGATTTCGGCAGCTCGAGAAAACCTGCCGGTGGTGGCTAACCGATCCCGATTCGTTAAGCAGGGCGGAGAAATCGCGGGCGGCGTACACTATGTCGCGGCGCCGGGACATTCGCCTTCTCACGCCACTATTCTGTTCGTCTCGGGCAAGGAGCAATTCATGCATATGGGTGATATCGCCCATCATCCGGTGACAAGTTTGCAGCGCCCGAACTGGTCGCCGATCTTCGACTACGATCCTGCGCAGGCAATTAAGTCGCGCAAGGCCATCTTGGATCGCGTGGCGACTGACCGGACCATGGTGATGGGCTATCATTTTCCTTTCCCGGGGATTGGCCACGTCCTTCGACAAGAACAAGCCTATCGCTGGGAAGCCGACCAGTGGGTCTGGTGACCATGGGAATGAAGCGCTTCGAACCCGAAGCGACTTCCTGTTAGCGTTGTGCCAGTCTTCGGTGATTTTCTCACCAACAGTTCGGCCGGGCAGCAATTGGCTGCCCGGAGTGGTTTGCGAAACCGCGGCGTGTCACGGAGGACGACGGCTCGCTGGCCGGCCGGTTACTCGCGTCGGATCTTCTACGGCCGCCGATTCCGGTCATTTGGACGAAGACTTCCGTCCACCGCCGTTACACGATGTACATCGAGAGTTTGATGCGCATCCGGCGTCTTCGATTGCGCACAATTTCGGCGGTTTGCGACGTTCCGAAATCGTAAGACGCTACTCGTCAGAACCCGCAGCGCGGCAGTCGGCGAGCATTCGCTTGCGCTCTCCGCAGTGAAACTCGGTCGAACCAAACTCGCGGCAAGTGCACGTCTTAGGACGACGAAGTCCAGACGACGGGGGCGGAGTAAAAGACGTTGCGACCGCGAACGACAAGACGTTCGAATTGCACGGCGTCTTGAGGGCGCGAAAGTGTTTCTCGAAGTTAGACCCCGGCTCAGCCGGATCCAAATCACCTGGAGCGGGGTGACGTATCTTCGGATCGTCATCCCGCTCCATCGCTTAATGATGCGCTCCCACCGGATTTGCGGTAGCGACGTGGATCATGCCGTCAAGATGACTTTGCCGAACGGACGATCCTCAATCAGATGGCGCAACGCTTCGCTCGCCTCGCCCAGTGGATAAACCCGCTCCACGAGAGGCTTGACCGATCCATTCAAGATAAGTGGAATGATCTCCCGCCATGCCGCAGCAACGGCAGACGGCGACTGCGCGAACAGAGAGAACCCGGCCATCCGCGAGCCTTTCCAGATCAGGTCCGTCACATCGATTGCAGTTTTGCGTCCGGCGGAATAGCCCAGCGTGATCAAAGCACCGCCAAGACCGATGGCGCTCAAGGCCTCGCCAGTCACAGAGCCGCCTATACTCTCGATAACGACGTCGGCACCTGCGCCGGCTGTGATCCGCCGAACACCATCGGCGAGGCCTTCCTTCGTGAGATCGATGACATCCGCGAAGCCAAGCGCGCGGGCCCTCTCGGCCTTCGCGGTGCTGCCGGCGGTCGATATAACTTTACCCGCGCCTCGTGCCCGCGCGAGCTGATAGGTTGCATTGCCGACAGATCCTCCGATACCCGGAGCTAGCACTGTCTTGCCAGGCGCAAACCCGGCGAGTGTCAGCGTAACCTGCGCCGTCAGATAGGCCACCGGAAGGCTCGCTGCGACCACGTCGTCGATCGTGTCTGGTACCGCTGCCAGATGTTCGGGTCTGACCAGCAGCCATTCCTGCCAAGCGCCATTCTCGCGAACACCATAGGGCCCCGTGAACATCACTCGGCTGCCCACCGCCATACCACTGCCGCCGGCATCCTCGATGACGCCCATCCCCTCATTGCCGAGCACCAGCGGCGCCTTCGCTCGAGGGTGTCCTCCCGAAAGGATCGTGTGGTCGAGGGGCGTAACACCAGCCGCCATAACTCGGACCAACACTTTGTCCTTCTCCGGCGCCGGCCTGGACGACTCGATCTGCCGCAGTCCGCCATAGCCTGAAAAGTTTTCTGCCACGATTGCGCGCATTGGATCCTCCTGCAGTGATAGACGTTGCGATAACTTTACTGACAGGTCTGTAACTTTGTCAACGTGTAAACTGCGCGGAGGCGTAGCCGTAACTTAAAGTGGTTCATCGCAATCGATCACCGATCGTGTCGCCCTTTTGCCACCCACGAGCTGTCGATAAGGATCTCACCCAACTGCAGTTCGAGATCGAAGACCAGTCGACGCTTAGCCCGGGTTGTGTGACGGCAGCGGAATTGCCCGCCATTTGGTCGTCACGACTTTCAAAGCGCCACGCCGAATGGATTTGCGAAGAAAGACGCGGAGAGAGCGGTCCTCAAAGGTTCCTTCAAGGCGCTTCCGAAGTCGTCACAACTTACAGGTCGGGAGCGTCCGCCAACGGCCCAAGGAAATCGCGCTTACCCACTGGCACGCCATTTTGCCGAAGAATGTCGTACGCCGTCGTAACGTGGAAGTAGAAATTGGGAAGCGCAAATCGCGTGAGGTACTGCTGGGGCGTGACCGTCAAAACGCTCGAGCCGAACGGAAACTCGATCTTTCCTCCCTCCAATTTCGCGAAGCTGCTTTCTGGAAGCGTCTTGAGGAATGTCAAAGCATCGTCAATTCGCGCCTGCAAGTCGGCGAATGACTTGTCCGTATTCTGAGATTGGGGCAAGCCCCGGCCGACCAGACGCGCCGTTGAGCGCTTCGCGGTATTGCAGGCTGCCCGTATTTGCTCAGCCAAGGTGAACATGTCGGGATAGAGTCGAGAAAAAATCAAGATCGCCGGTTCGATTTCTCGATCCTTAGCGTAGGCCTCAGCGGTTTCGACCAATTTAGAAAGAATCTTGAGATGCCGATCGAATATGGGGACGGAGAATTCGAAGATAGCGCTCCACATCTTCAACCTCCTATAACTGACGCGGCCAGGGCCTACGACCCCTAGTTGGCTGCAGAAAGCAAAATCGACAGCGGGCGAGCACCAAGATGCCCGGTAGGGGGATGTATTTGATGCTTGTAGAACGTCGGGACAGATACCGAGCGGATGGGCTCGGTTCCGGATCGCGTGCTCATTGCCAATCGCCTGTGCGCGCAAAAATAGTACTCGTCTCGCCCGTGTCCCGTGAGAGCCTCCTAGATGAGAGAGGCAGTACCTCGACGTTCGGCAGATAGCTTTCGCGCGAGCGGTTCGCTATCTCTTAACCCACACCAAGTAGATCGTACGCCCGACGGCGCGATACGTCATTTTTGCCACTTTCTAGGACACGACGGCATAGTGTTGTGCGCTTGGCAGAGGCGCAAAAGCGATTGCGTATATCGTTGACTCAAGAGATACGGGCATATATCGCGGCTTCTACCGCAAGAAGCATGTTTCGTAAGGTGCGGCGACCCAAAATGGCTTGCAGATCTCTATCGCGATTGGGGCAACGCGCATTGGCTTCACTGCATTGACATACGAATGCGCTCATCGATGCGCCGAATGATGACATCATAAATGCCCCGGTAACCCGGGCCAAAGGCAACAATTAAATCCGGAGGTACGCGATGAGTGAGACAGCATTAGCCAAGATAAGCGTCGATGCCTTGGGGCTCAGAATGGCGTGCCACCAATCTGGCCAGGGTGAACCGATTCTTTTTCTTCATGGCAACCCAACCTCTTCTTATTTGTGGAGAGACGTCGTTCCTCATCTCCGGTCGTCCGGTCGGGTTGTCGCACCGGATCTGATCGGAATGGGAGACTCGGACAAACTGACCGACGCAGGACCTTCGACCTACAGTTTTTTGACGCATCGAAAGTATCTTTGGGCTCTGATCGACAAAGTCATTTCACCCAAAGAAAAGGTGGTCCTCGTCATTCATGATTGGGGATCCGCGCTCGGCTTCGACTGGGCTTGCCATCATCCCGATCGCGTCCGAGGAATCGCCTATATGGAAGCGATCGTAAGTCCAATCAAAGATTGGAGCGACTGGAATGAGGCCGCGGTTCCGATCTTTCAGGGTTTCCGCTCGGAAAAGGGCGAAGAGCTTATCCTCGATCGGAATCTCTTTATCGAGAAGGTCCTGCCGGGTTCGGTGATCCGGAAACTTTCAGATACAGAAATGACAGAATATCGCCGTCCGTTCCTGAAACGCGAAGACAGGTGGCCAATGCTTACTTGGCCCCGGCAGATCCCCATCGGTGGAAGTCCCGCTGACGTTGCCGCTATTGTCGACACATACGCCAAATGGATGGCGGAAAATGAGATCCCAAAATTGTTCGTGAACGCGGAGCCTGGAGCAATTCTTACCGGGGTAGCGCGGGAATTTTGTCGTACTTGGAGGAATCAAACGGAAGTATCCGTCGCCGGGACGCACTTTATCCAAGAAGACTCCGGGGAGAAGATTGGATTGGCCGTCGCTGAATGGATAAAAGCCGCGCTGGGTTAAAAGCCAAAGTGGGCAACGCCGGCGCTCAAGGTTCGGTAACTTATCTCAGGACGAACTCAGTCGCTCGTCGTGGGCGATCGCAAGTAAAGTTGAATGAAGCTCGGCAGCTTGGCGAGTTCCAAAGATGTCGGAAAATTGCTTTTGCGCGCGCGCCCAGAAGATGGTGGCCTGCCCTTGCAGCGCTCCCCCTTCACAGTCAAGACCACGTTCCGTGGCTCGTGCGTCCTCGCTATCCACTGCAAGCGTGATGAGGCCGTCCCTTTCTAGAGGGCCGAGAGTATGACCTAGGCCAGACCTATCCATCACCATAGCGTCTGCAAGTTCGGTCACGGTTGGCACGAGCTTTCCGCGTCTCACGAGTTCAGTGAGCAGGCTATACTGAGTGACGGTAAGTCCCGCCGGCGCAAGAGCGGTGTCGTAAAACTGAGTTATGCCGATTTCAGAAAAATACCACAGGAGGCATGCTTGAAGATTTTCTTTGCTCCTGACACCCGAGCAGTTCGCGTGGTGTGGCTGTTCGAAGAGCTGGGGCTCTATGAACTCGAGCTCTTCAAGCTCGGGGATGCAAGCATGCGGTCATCTGCCTATCTCGGGATTCATCCGCTGGGCCGCGTGCCAACCCTCGTCGACGAAAAAGTCACGATCTTCGAGTCGGGGGCAATCGTACAATACGTGTTGGCGAAGTACGGCGGCGGCCGGCTTACCCCGGACGTTGGTTCACAAGAGTTTCCGGTCTACCTCCAGTGGTTTCACTTCGCTGAAGGAATGATCATGCCCCCAATAAATATCATTGTCGTGGAAACGGTCCTCCTTTCGGCCGAGCGTCGGAACCAGGTTAATGTGGATCGAGCTACGAAACTTCTCTCAAGAATGTTGGCCTCCGTTGACGCCGGAGTCCGCGGCAAGGAATTTTTGGCGGGAAAGTTCAGCGCGGCCGATATCATGCTGGGTCAGGCCTGTATGGCCGCCGCTAAGGTCGGTGCGGACTTTTCGGGCCGGCCCGACCTGTCGGCTTACCTTAATCGTCTCCGCGAGCGGCCGGCGTTCAAAAAGGCGAGTGCAACGGGAAAGCCGGGGAGCGCAGACGTCTCCCCGCAAACCTAATAGGTTTGTGGCCGCCGCGAAGCGGAGATCGCTGAGACGATAAGAACAACGAAGTTCGCCGAGGAAATCGGGGTCGAATACGAGACGCTCATGCGCGAACTTGTGGTTTGTTGGCTAGTGATGCCTGCGCGATGTCACTCGCAACAGCAGCGATCATCGAACGCTCATCGTTGTCTCCGCAGTGGGGGAACTCGCCTGTTGTTGCGAGGACATGGACCGAGGCGTTCAGTTCGCGTTTTACCCGGGGCGCCCTGAGCCGAGCTGCGGCCTCCACGCCACGTTCGCTAAATAGCTGTGTCGCTACGGTCGCGCGGCGATTTCCCGCCGGCTGTTCTCTCGACATGCCCGCGGCCGGCTCCTCGACCGGTTACCGCAGACGTCTCTCGCCCCGTGATGGTTTTGCTAGCCGACCAGCCGGAAGCGGCAGTCAAGGGCGGCGTTGCGGATATCCAGAAGAGCCTGATAGGCCGGCGAATTGTACCAAGCGAGGGCGGTATCCTTGTCTTGGAAGCGGATGATCATGCCCCCATCGTGGCCGCGCTCGCCGCTAAGCAGATGCCAAGGCCCGAATGCAATAACTTCAGCGCCGAATTGCTTCAGCACGACACTGGCTTGTGACCCGTAGCGATCACGGGCCTCCAGGTCGCGAACGGTTGCTTCGACGACGATATACGCACTCATGCTAGTGTCCTTTCCGTCTCGGGATATGAGACTTTGCTTGCGTTGCAGAATTAAGCGGTCGCGGTCATTTCCGATCTGTTCTCAAGCATCAGGGCAGGGGTGCGCGACGGCGATCTCGTCGAGACAAAATGCCTTTCGCGAATCGCCGGCCTCCGAACGCCCGCAGCCAGTTCCCTGTCGGTGACATGCTTCAGTCCCGCGAGCTTGGCGGCGTCTGCCACGACCAAGGGGAATCCGATGCCCCAGATGGCGAGCCCTTCCGTTTGCCGATGTCCTCGTCAGCCGGCCTTCGCACCACTGACTGTTAATGGCAGTTAGAGCCATCATAAAGCAATGTCGACTGACATTAAGTTTATCAGACGCCATCCTAATCCATGCTGAGGATATGCCAAATATGGACATATTTTCATCCGATTTCGGCTGGTATGTCGCTATTTTTGACTTGACCGCGTATGAAAAATCGCAATCATGATTATGAACGGAATTGTGTTTTCGGGGAGAATAGGGAAATGGCGCAGGCAACCGCGGAAACGAAGTCGCTGGCTAAGGCCGTGGTCATGGGTGTCGGTGCCGAGGACGGTCTTGGAGCGGCGTTGAGCCGTTGCTACGCGGCCAATGACCGTCACGTTCTGGTCGCCGGACGCACGCTCGAAAAGGTGGAGACGGTTGCAGCCGCGATCCGGCGCGACGGTGGCCGTGCGACCGCCTATGCTGTCGACGCGACGCAGGAAGAGGATGTCATCCGGCTGTTCGATGCCGCAATGACACAGGACCAGGATGGCGGTCCTGCCGACCTCGTGACTTATAATGTGGGCTTAAACCAGAAGATCGATTTCCGGCAAATGGAGGCCTCGACGTTCGAGGCCTTCTGGCGGACGAACACTCTTGGCGGATTTCTGGTGGGCCGTGAGGCAGCACGCCGTTTTGCGCCGCTCGGCCGAGGGTCGATCTTCTTCACAGGAGCCTCCGGTTCGCTTCGCGGCATGGCGGGCTTTGCCCATTTCGGCGCGAGCAAGGCGGGTCTGCGTATGATCGCGCAGAGCATGGCGCGTGAGTTTGGGCCACAGGGCATTCATGTCGCACATGTCATCGTCGACGGTGCGATCGAGGGCGATCGGGTTCGGTCGTTGTTCCCGGGCATCTTCGAACAGCTCGGAGAGAACGGTGCACTCAATACCAAGGCGATCGCCGATACCTATTGGCAGCTACATCTCCAGCATCCGTCCGCTTGGACGCAGGAGCTGGACGTCCGTCCGTTCAAGGAATCGTTCTGAAGCTTTGGCGGTAACCCGCCCCTCAACACGGAGAAGACGATGAAACTTGTTGGTCCCTATATTTCCGGATTTACGCGTCGGACGGCCATCGCGATGAAGCTGCTTGGACTTCCCTTCGAGCATCTCGACCTCAACGCCTACGTCGATAAAGAAGAGGTTCGGCGCTATAGCCCGATGGGCAAGGTGCCGGCGCTGATTCTGGATAGCGGCGAAGTGCTGATCGATAGCGCAGGCATCATCGATGTATTGCACGAGATGGTCGCACCCGAGAAGGCGCTTATCCCGCCATCGGGCGCCCAACGATTCAAGGCGTTGCAACTCACCGGAATCGGCCTTGCGATCTACCCAAAGCTGACCGCCTTGTATGATGAGAGTCTGCGCCCGGAAAACTACCGCCTGCAATCCGCTTTCGAGGGTTTCGCAGAGCAGGCGATTATCGGTTTCAAGCTGCTCGAGGAGAGGACCGGGGACGGCTGGTACGTGAACGACACGCTTGGCCTGGCGGATATCATGGCCGTCGTCTGTCATCAGGCTGCGTCACAATTTGTCCTTCCTGATCACGTCAACGCGAAGAACTTTCCTCGTTTGGCGGCGCTGAGCGAGCGCGCGATGAAGATCGATGCCTTCGCATCCACCGTGCCGCATCTCTGAGGAGGTTGTTGAGCGTTCCGCGCAGCAGGGGCGGGCAAGACGCGCCAAGTTCGCGAAGGCGGTCCGGCGCGTTGGTCTCGGGAAAGCGAGCGGGCTTCCACGCCGAGTGTACCATAGGGGAAGTTGGCGTGAAGCGCCGCTCGCGGCGAAGGCTAGGCTTACAGCACGCGAGAGGTTCAACTCACCTTAACGAGGAGCTTGCCGAAGTTGCCCCCGAAGAATAGCCCAATGAATGCTTCGGGCGCATTCTCCAATCCTTCGACGATGTGCTCGCGGTAGCGAATACGCCCGGACGCGACCAGAGGGCTCAGATCCCGCTTGAAGTCATCATAGTGGTCGACGGCGAAATCGGTATTGATGAATCCCTGCATCAGCAAGCTGCGTCTGACCGCGGTCAACATGGTCGAGGCGAGCGATTCCTGTTCGGCCGGCCGTCCACCATTATATTCTGCAATGAGGCCACACATTGGGATGCGAGCGTACCGGTTGAGAAGCGGTAGCACGGCCTGCCAGATTGGCCCCCCGACGTTTTCAAAATATACGTCGATGCCGTCAGGACACGCGTTGGCCAATGCCTTCGGCATGCCATCTGAGTGGTGGTCGATGACGGCATCGAACTTCAATTCGTCTCGCACATAGGCGCATTTCTTTGGTCCGCCCGCAATACCGACGGCACGTGCGCCAGCGAGTTGAGCAAGTTGCCCAACGAGGGAGCCCACCGGTCCGCTCGCTGCCGCGACGACGACGGTCTCCCCGGGCTTTGGCCGTCCGATGACTTTCATGCCGGAATAGGCCGTGAAGCCTGGCATCCCAAGCACGCCGAGCACCGTGGTTACCGGATTCCCATTGGCCTCTACCCGCGTTAAACCTGTTGGTTCGACGGCGGCATGCGTTCGCCACCCGATGCGCCCCTGCACCAATTCGCCTCCGCGGTAGTCCGGATGCTTCGATTCCAAAACCTCCGCCACCACTTCTCCCTCCATAACAATGCCGATACTCACGGGGGCGGCGTAGGATTTGGCCTCGTTCATTCGTCCACGCATGTATGGATCGAGTGACAAGTACTGAGTGCGAAGCAGTATTTGCCCGTGCGCGGTGACCGGAATGGGACCAGTCTCAAGACGGAAATTCTCCGACGTCGGGACGCCCCTGGGACGCGACGCAAGGACGATCTGGCGATAGGTATCCATAGACTTCTCTCCGGGCCGCGAATTTTTCTCAATGTAGTTAGGGATCTGCCCTACGTGGGGCAGTAACTGGCTTTACAAACTTCACGCTCGGCCCAAAAGGTCGCAAATGCCTCGATTCGGGACATGGCAGCGGCGTGTCACGATTGGCTTCGGCAGTGCAGTTTTTCTCGTGACTTAGTGACCGCGCTTGTTGCCCTGCGTTCTCGTCGACGCTTACTCGTTCAAGGCTCCATTCTCGGTGCTTTTGCTCGAATGTCACGCTCCCGGCACCGCCACGACGGGCTTAGCCGCCATCAACGCTATAGGATCGCTCGTCCGGGGATTGATGGATAATGCATATGGAGAAATCGATCGAACGATCGGAAAGCGCGATCGCGCGATCACTCCCGCCGTAGATGATGCCCCGCGGGTCGCACTCGGTTCGACAACCCTGCCTCATCCAATGCGTCGCGACGTGCCGAAGGGCTCAATTCACTCGACCGTCATTAAGCCTTGGCCGGCCGCATGCCCTCCGAGTCTCAAAGGGTGCGATCTATGACCTTTTTAAGTTGGGCAGAGCCGCGTTACGTTCACGGTTGCCCGCCCGGCACGAAGGGACCCATCGATGGGCCTTGATCGCAATGGGGTGCGGCAGATGAAGAACCTTGGCCGACCCGGTCCTACGCAATCGAGATGGTTGCTCAGTGAGCCGTCGCCAGCGCTATTTCGGCGCTGTTCCGGCCGAGGAGGGTAGATGTCGCACATCAAAGTCACCATAGAGAATAACTTGGCGAGGCTCGTGCTAAGCAATCCTCCGCAAAACCGACTGACGCAGGAGTTCTTCGATGAACTGAGCGACGCTATATCCCTGATCGCCGCCAGTGGAGCGCGGGCCGCGCTTCTGTCTGCTGAAGGACCGGACTTCAGCTATGGAGGCGATATCGTTCCTTGGGCCACTTTGACACCGGCGCAACTGCGTGCGGCTTTCGAACGGCGTCTCGCCACGGTCAATCAGTGGGAGCAGCTTCCCGTTCTGACAGTCGCAGCCGTGCGGGGCCTCTGCTTCGGGGGTGGTTTCGAGCTCGCGATCAGATCGGACATAATCTTCGCTGGCACAAGCGCCCGCTTCGGACATCCCGAGCAATCGCTTGGAATCGTGACGATGCTTGGTGGCGTACAGCGCGTTGCCGAGCGGGTCGGCAAAGCGTTCGCCCTGGAGTGGGCGCTCACTTCTGAGCAAGTGCCAGCGCAAACGATGCTCGAACGCGGCGTTGTAAATCGAGTCGTCCCCGACGAATCCTTGCTCGACGAAGCGGGCGCCTTCGCACGCAACCTGGCGGATGGCCCGACGCGGGCGCATCTTGTTCATAAGGCGCTGCTGCGTATATGGACCGGAGGCGGCCTGGCAGCGGCCGACGCGGCGGTACTGGATCTCGCATTGCCGCTGTTCGAGACCGAAGATGTGAAGTTGGCGCTACCGGCCGCGGTAGAAGCATTCAAGGCAGGTCGGCCGCGCCCTCGCTTTAAGTTTCAAGGCCGATAGGCTGGATCGGCGCGGCGTAAGGTGGGATTTCGATTTGCACCTGCAGCCCGACATCTTCTTTCGCTGGAGGTCAAGCATTCTATCGCTACCATAGAGGCGCAAGTCATCATGGACGGACCAAGGCGAATATAGTCGCCCCTGCGGTCATGGCTTGCGTACGATTGTCGGTGCCATCATCAAAACCAGAGAAGCCAGCATCCTGTTGCTCAAGGCGGTCTCAACGCTGAACGATGCTGCGTAGGGCGCCCGGCTTAGTTTTCTGAGGTTGGCCGAAATGGTTGCAATTGTGACGTTGGATCCGCAAGGCGTCGAAGTTAAATTGATCGCGCCGGCGAGGTCGTGTGATTGAGCCGTGACTCTTTGGAGAAGCGTATGGCGGCCGGATCGAAGACGCTCGACCATTTGCCGGGTGCGGATTGGATCGCGATCGTTCGTAAGAACGGATCGCCCGAATTCGCTGCCGCCTTTGTTGAGCGGCCGATACTCAGGGCATCGGTTTTGCGCAATCCTTGTGTTGGAGCCGAGTCCATCGGCGCCTTCTTTGGTGTTGCAAGCCAGATGTACGATACCCTCACGTTCACAGACGAGACCGTCGACGCCGGCAAGACGTATCTCGAATGGGAAGGAAAAATCTTCGGACTGGACGTTTGCGGTATCACGATCTTGACGCGCGACCCTGCAGGATTGATCGAAAGTGTCCGGCTGTACCATGCCCCTTTGCATGTACTCGCGCGCTTCTCTACAGAGCTCAAGAGTCGCCTGAGCGGTAAACTCGACCCATCCGTTTTTGGTGACACGGCAATATAGGGCCCGCTCGTCCGGCCATCGACCATCCAGATTGTCGACTTCAGGACCGCTCCGTCAAATCACGACGGGACCGGCGTCCATCTGTTCTGGAAATCTCTCGCGCCAGGGCGTGCGGGCGATTTGACCTCCTAATTGATAGCCAAAGGATCGAAAAGCATGAGTGGCAGAACGAAGCGAATAGCGTGGGTGACTGGAGGTGCCAGCGGAATCGGCCAAGCAGCTGCCGAGGCACTGGCTGCTGATGGATGGACAGTGGTGATCTCGGGCCGGCGTCCGGACGCTTTGGCCGCCACGGCGCAGAAAGTTCGCGCGAGCGGGGGAGTGGTTGACGTGTTTCCGCTCGACGTCACCAATGCCGACGAGATCGCCGCTGTCACCGACGCTATTCTCGCAAAGCATGGACGGATCGATCTTCTCGTTAACAGTGCCGGCTTGAACCTCCCAAAACGCAGTTGGGAGGATATGGAGCTGAAAGGATGGGACCAAATCGTCGACGTTAACCTGAATGGACTTTTGTACTGCATGCGTGCCGTTCTACCTGCGATGCGCGCCCAGAAGGACGGCTGCATCATCAACGTGGCCTCATGGGCCGGCCGTATCGTCTCGCAAGCGACCGGGCCTGCTTACAACGCGACGAAACATGCCGTTCTGGCACTCACGCACTCCTTCAACATGGACGAATGTCAAAATGGTCTTCGTGCATGCTGCCTTTGTCCAGCTGAGGTCGCGACTCCCATAATGAAGATGCGGCCGGTTCCCCCGAGCGACGAAGTTATGGCCAAGATGTTGCGGCCGGAGGACATCGGAAGAACGATAGCCTTCGTGGCCAACATGCCGCCCCATGTCTGCGTGAACGAAATTTTAATCAGCCCGACTTGGAACCGCTTATTCTTGGGCATGATGTAAGGCGCAGTCCCTGCTACGACGATGCGTGCGAGGGCTCCATGCGAGAAATCGCGACGGTCCGCGGGCGTCGTGAAGCTTGCTGCCGACGCAAAGGCCTTCCATTCGCGGACACACGACCGCCATGTGGGCTCGGTCACAATGTCGGCATCACGCTCTCTCGGCTGGCCCGCAGGGCGAAGGCGAATGTGGGCTCTAGCATACGCCGCGCGATTACCCGTAATCGTCAAGCAGCTTGCTTGCGTGTTCCAGCTTTCGCGGGCTTATCAGCCAGCCTTGCCGAAGCTGCGCGCGCGCCGGGACCGGGATGAGTATGAACTTCCTTGGCCAGCAGCGGCTCGCCGCACTCGGAGCACACGATGACGGGATCAAATATCTTCCCGCACTTGCGGTGCTCATGCAACACGGGACGCCCGCGTTCGTCGACCATGTGGGTATCGCCCCAATGCACCAGCGCCATTATGACCGGATAGAGATCGAGACCCTTTTGGGTCAGGATGTATTCGTGCCGCTTCGGCGTTTCCTGGTACGGAATGCGCCGTAAGACACCCTGCCGGACCAGCTTCTTCAGCCGCTCGGCGAGCAGATGGCGCGTAATTCCGAGCGCGGATTGAAACCCCTCGAACCTCCGCGTACGCAAGAAGCATTCGCGCAGGATCAGAACAGTCCAGCGATCACCGATTACGCCGATAGTCCGAGCCAGCGAACATGGCTCCTCCTCCAGGGCCTCCCACTTCATTCCTGATCTCCAGTTATCGCATCAAATTGGAATTTGCCTCGAATCGACCGGGAAACCATAACCGTCCCCCATTCTAAAAAGAAACGATCTGAGGTAGAACCACGCGAAAAGTGCTCTACTGTCGAAAAAATTAGCCCGCGTGATCCAGAATTAATAGTTCGTTTTTAGAACTCAATGAACAAAATATAGCCAACTGCCCATAGCATTCGCGTTCGTCGATTCCCAATCACACAATGCTCGCTCTCTTAGGAGAAGCGCGTGAAGAATCCCAATCAGACTGAATTACGGTTCGAGTTGGCTGCTCGAACGCTCGTCTGGCGGAACCGGCGCTTTCGGTGATCGAACGCGCGAAGACGGGTGCGGCCTCGCGGTCAACCAGTAATCCGGGTGTAGCAGGCGAGTTCCCACGCTATGAAGAACAGCTTCTTGATTGTGTCCAATAGCGGCTCGTCGACGTCCGATCCGCCATCGAAAAGGCAGACCTCGATCGGTTCGATATTCTGTCCGACGTCCGCGACCTGCAAACGCCGGCGCCGGCCGTGCGCACAAGCATTGCTACGCTCAGGCTGTAAGTCTGTATTCAGAACTGACATAATTGACGACATCGTGATCGTTCGTAAATGGAAGTCGGCGCATTAGCCCTATCAATGGCCTCCGATGCGCATCCATTTCAGGCGGTGAGATTTGCATTGGCCGCAATAAGGATTGACGAGTTCTAAAAAAGAACGTTAATTGGAGTCGAAGACAAAGGCAGCACTAAAGGTGGCTATCCGGATTTCGGGAGTTTGGCCGTGGCGACACCGTTAGAAGCGAAAAAATTCGCCGAAATTGCCGCTGGGCTTCCGAAGCGAATCCATCAAATAGCTGACAGACACGTTGTCAAATCACCCGATCGCATTGCCTTGATCGAGGATGGTCGTGCGTGGACTTACCGCAAACTGGATCGTTCAGTTGCCGAGCTCGCTGATGCGCTTCGTTCGCTCGGCATCAGGGCGGGTGATCGGATGATGATCGTTAGCGAAAACTGCATCGCGCTCGCGGCCCTACTGCTAGCGGCGAGCCGAATCGATGCTTGGGCTATCGTCGTCAATCCGCGGTCGTCCGAGCGCGGACTCGATCAGATTCGCGGTCACAGCGGTGCGCGCCGGATGTTTTTCACCACCGATGTTTCGAGAGAGGCCATGGCACACGCCTCGCGCTACGGCGCGGACAACGGGTCGCTCGGTCCATTAAATGGGATCGGAGTAACCGCGCTCGACCAAGATTCAATCGCAGAACTGGTGGAGACCGAAGCCGCGTATCAGGTCGCGGTGCTGATATACACGTCCGGAACGACGGGTAGTCCAAAGGGTGTTATGCTGACCCATGACAATCTCCTCTTCGGTGCAAAGACCACGGCGCAATTCCGGAAGATCGATGCCAACGACAAGCTTTATGTCGTGCAACCCATCTCACACATCGGTGGCCTATCGCAGTTGATCACGACATTGATGGTCGGCGGTACAGCTCGGCTCGTGAGCAAGTGCGATCCCGCGGCGCTCGCCAAGGCTATCGCCGAAGAGGGCGTCACAATCATCAACGGGCCGCCTGCAACCTATCAACGCCTGCTCGAATACAAGGATCTTGCTGGGATAGGGCGACTTGAACGTGGTTCTTTGCGGCAGATCACGGTTGCCGGGGCTCCACTCGATCTCGATCTGAAAATACGCGTTGAACGGGAGTTCGATCTTCCGGTTTCGTGCGGCTACAGCATTACCGAATGCTCGGCGGGAATTTCAGGGGTACTGTTCGATGAGCCACGGAGCGATCATGCAGCGGGAACGCTGCTGCGCGGCGTCGAGGCCCGCATCAGAACGATTGACGGCATTCCGCTGGGGAGGGGCGAAGTGGGCGAGCTTCATGTTCGCGGACGAAACGTCATGCGCGGCTATTATCGTGCGCCGGATCTGACGGCGGAGGCAATCGATAGCGAAGGCTGGTTTAACACGGGTAACTTCGCGCGTTTCGACGGCGATCGCCTCCATATCATCGGCCGCACAAAGGAAGTGATCATCTGCTCCGGCCTCAATGTCTATCCGGCGGAGGTCGAGGCCGTTCTCAATTCGCACAAGGATGTCGTGCAGTCCGCCATCGTGGGCCGCGCGATCCCCGGCGACGAGGAGATCGTCGCGTTCGTGCAAATGGTCAGGGGAGCGGCGGCGAAGCCCGCCGATCTGATGGATTATGCGCGACGGCAGCTCACGTCCTACAAGCGACCGTCAGAAATCATCGTGCTCGATGCGTTGCCGGTAACGTCGGCTGGGAAGATCCTCAAGCAGATGCTCAAGGAGTCGCTGCTCGACGTCACGCATGAAAGCATGGGCTGGCCATCGCCGGCGCAACCTAGAACGATAACGCTAAACTGAACGGAGATCGCCGTGCAGAAGAAAAGCGCGACCGTGGCCGTTATTGGCGCCGGAGACTTTATCGGCGGCGAGATTGCCAAGAAATTTGCGTCGGAAGGTTTTACGGTCTTCGTCGGACGTCGTCAGGGTGAGAAACTGGCGCCCCTGGTCAGGGAAATCGAAGCGGCCGGCGGAACCGTGTTCGGACGGGCGCTGGACGCCCGGAAGGAAGATGAGGTGGTGTCCTTCCTAGGCGACGCCGACAAACATGCGCCTTTGGAGGTTTGCGTCTTCATTATCGGCGCCAATGTGAATTTTCCGATTGTGGACACCACCGAGCGGGTGTTCCGCAAAGTCTGGGAAATGGCCTGCTGCTCCGGCTTCCTTGCGGGCCGAGAGGCCGCGCGTTTGATGCTTCCCCGCGGCAAGGGCAACATCTTCTTCACAGGTGCGACCGCAAGCTTGCGTGGTGGATCGGGTTTTGCCGCCTTTGCGAGCGCCAAATTCGGCCTACGAGCGGTGGCGCAGTCGATCGCACGCGAACTTGGGCCGAAAAATATCCACGTCGCCCATCTCGTGATCGACGCCAGCGTCGATACCGAATGGGTGCGTCAGCTCATCGCGAGCCGGGAGGGGCCGCAGGCGATCGAGAATCTCGATCCGAACCGCCTGATGCGCCGGCTGCAGCGGCGGAAGCATATTGGCAGATCTATCAGCAGCCGCGCGATGCTTGGACATTCGAGCACGAGATCAGGCCATTCGGCGAGAAATGGTAGGGGAGCGCACGAGTGGAACGAGAGCTTTCACCGAACAATGCGATCGAGCTTCACGGCGGGATGGGCATGAGCGACGAGACCATCGGAGACGACGTCAAGCGGATCCCAGCCATCAACGCACGGTTGGGCGATCCGGCCCATCGTTTGATGCGTGACGCACAGCAAAGTAACGCCGGTTTTTGTCCCAACGCGGGATGAGCCGTCGATTCCAACTAGAGGTAAGAGAAATGACTGATGCAGTGATTGTTTCCACCGCCCGTACGCCAATTGGGAAAGCGTATAAGGGTGCGCTAAACAATACCGAAGGCGCGACCATGCTGGGTCATGCGATTTCGGCTGCGCTCTCAAGAGCCGACATCGATAGTGCCGAGGTCGAGGACGTGGTGATGGGTTGCGCTATGCAACAGGGCACGACGGGCGGCAACATCGCGCGAAAGGCACTGTTGCGTGCCGGGCTCCCGGTCGCGGTGGCGGGAACGACGATCGATCGCCAATGTGCCTCTGGCCTGCAGGCGATAGCGTTGGCGGCGCGCTCGGTGATCTTCGACGGCGTGGAAGTCGCCGTAGGCGGCGGCGGCGAATCCATTAGCCTGGTGCAGAATGACCAGATGAACATGTTTCATGCGGTCGATCCGGAGCTTCTCACCATCAAGGGAGATGCCTACATGGCCATGCTGGACACTGCCGAAATCGTTGCAGGGCGGTACAACATCTCCCGTGAACGTCAGGATGAATACAGCCTTGAAAGCCAGCGCCGGACGGCGTCGGCCCGGCAGGCGGGCCGTTTCAACGACGAACTCGCTCCGATCGAGACCACGATGGCGATCGCCGACAAGGCTACCGGCGCTGTCTCGTATAAGCAGGTGACGCTTTCGACGGATGAAGGTCCACGTCCCGATACGACTGCCGAAGGGCTGGCGGCCGTCAAGCCGGCGAAGGGACCAGGCTTTACCGTTACCGGCGGCAACGCAAGCCAGCTTTCCGACGGCGCCAGTGCGGCCGTCATCATGAGCGACAAGCTCGCCGCGCAAAAGGGCCTGAAACCGCTTGGCATTTTCCGCGGATTTGTCGCTGCAGGCTGCGAACCCGACGAGATGGGGGTGGGGCCGATCTACGCCGTGCCACGTCTCCTCAAGCGTCACGGTCTTAAGATTGAAGATATCGATCTCTGGGAACTGAACGAGGCGTTCGCTGTGCAGGTGATCTATTGCCGTGACAAGCTCGGGATCGATCCGGAGAAGCTCAATGTCAACGGCGGGTCAATCGCCGTAGGCCATCCGTATGGCATGACCGGCGCGCGGTTGACGGGTCACGCACTGATCGAAGGTCGACGCCGCAAGGCGAAATATGCCGTCGTCACCATGTGCGTCGGCGGCGGGATGGGTGCCGCCGGGCTGTTGGAAATTGTCCACTGACCGTTCCGGCGCATTCGGCTGTGGCGGGCTCGCTATGCGACGTGAAGAGCCAGGGAAGGTCGCCGTGAACAACCCGAGGAGAATGACGATGCGGATGCGCGAATATCTCCGCGCGCGACTTTGTCTGAGTTCGACCAGTCAAGAGATGGCACCGGATCAGTTCTCGTCGGCGGCTTCTGATGCCGGGTCATCGAGTGACGGTCGTAATACGGGCGCGGCAGCGAAGGCGACGGTGATTGGTCGGGTTTTCGCAGAAATCCACGAAATCTTCTGGCTCCTTTCGGTTTAAAATCATGGCTCGACCGAAAGCCGCGATTTCGAACACCCGGGTTCGTCGCATGGAGGGGCAAGACGGGAAAGGTAGAGGTTCAGAGGTTCGCACCGACCCCGATGGTGGCCATGGGTAGGAACGCACCCAAAGCTGACACCAGTAGCGGGCATATAGGGGTATATATCGCTTTACCAGAAACCGTGATGCGGGCTGCCCACCATGCACCGCGGATCTCGCACAGTGAACTGAACAGTGCCCTGTCGTTAAAAAAAGACAGCCACTGACGGGGGCGCGATCGTTTCCAATAAATCCGGGCCTTAAGAAGACACGTTTTGGCACAAAGGAGGCCATCAAAATGAACCTAGAGATATCGGGTCGGCATGCTTTGGTATGTGCCGCCAGCAAGGGATTGGGCAAAGCCTGCGCGATGGCGTTAGCGCTCGAAGGTGTCCATGTGACCATCAACGCAAGAAACCAAGAGGCGCTGGCGGCTGCGGCAGCCGAGATCCAACAAGCGGCTGGCATTGCGGTGAACACGGTTGCCTGCGATATCACTTCCCGCGAGGGGCAGGATGCCGTTCTCGAGGGCCTTCCCGCGGTCGACATCCTCGTAACCAATGCGGGCGGTCCGCCGCCGGGTGACTTCCGAGATTGGTCGCGGGAGGATTGGATCGCCGGACTGGGCGCCAACATGCTAACCCCGATCGAGCTGATACGCCGCGTAATCGACGGAATGATCGAACGAAAGTTCGGGCGCATCGTCAATATAACATCAAGCGCAGTCAAGGCGCCGATCCCGTTCTTGGGGCTGTCGAATGGCGCCCGCACCGGGCTCACCGGATTCGTCGCGGGTCTTGCGCGACAAGTGGCCCGCCACAACGTCACGATCAACAACCTGCTGCCCGGCTATCACGCGACCGACCGCCTGCCAGCCGCCCAGAAATATTTGGCCCGTCAATACGGAGGCGACATCGAAGCTGCGACTCGCGCGGTGCTTGAACAAATTCCGGCAGGGCGCTTCGGATCCCCCGCGGAGTTCGGGCAGACCTGCGCGTTCCTTTGCGCAACATCCTCTGGCTATATCACCGGGCAGAACCTGCTGCTTGACGGCGGTTCCTATGCCGGGACTTTCGGCTGATGCGCGGGAGGCGAAGTTGAGACGATGGTGAGGCTCATGAGACGACAGTGAGGCTCAGCTAAATCGGTAGCTCGATGACACCGAGCAGGCCTCCGGCGCGGCGACGCGATGCTTCAGATCGGGCTGTAAGCGGCGCTCAGTGCGTTATCCGTATAAGGGCGAATACTTTCGAGGCTGGACCGATGTCGAAGCAGAAAATGTGAGAACAGCCAGCGAATCGCGAACACAACTCCCGTGACGCCAGTTATCCGACGCCCCGCCACGCGCAGAATCGTCGGGGTTAGCTTTGGAAATTCAATACTGAGGAGACCGTCCGATGCACACTGCTTCCTTCGAAGCGCAAGTCCACCATGCCTTCATCGACCGAATGCGCCAAACAGGGCGTGCGCCCAGCCGGCATGAGGTCTCAGCCGCCCTGGCAAAGCCGGTCGAGGAAATCGAACAGGCTCTGTCCCGCCTGGCCGAAAGCCACGGTGTCGTATTGCACCCCCATGTTTGCGAGCCCTGGGTTATCCACCCGTTCTCCTTCTCCCCGACGGCAACGTGGGTTCAGAAAGGCGATCAGGGTTGGTGGGCCCCCTGTATCTGGTGTGGTTGCGGAATTGCCGCCTTGGTGGGCGGGAACGCGGTGATCCACGCCAGACTTGGCGGCGAGATGGAAGACGTCGATATCCACATCGTAAAAGGCGAGGTCGAGGAAAAAAATATCTGGGTGCATTTTGCCGTTCCCCCACGAGCGGCGTGGGACAACGTTCACCACTTCTGTGCCACCGTTCTGCCCTTCCGGCACGAGTCCGACGTGCAGATCTGGAGCGAACGACATGGAATTCCGGTCGGATCGGTCGTCCCGATCACCCAGGTTCAAGATCTTGGGAGGGAATGGTATGGCCGTCATTGCGACCGAAACTGGCGCAAGTGGTCGGTAGGGGAGGCAATCGAGATATTCGAAAAAGTCGGCTTGGTCGGAACGTTCTGGAGACTGGAAAGCCGCGACGGCAACTTTTAAGCGCATTTTCGGGAGCGGGGATAGCTGCAGCGTCGCGTTCGGCTTGCCGCCGACATGGTGCCCGAGAAAATGGCTTAAGCAAAATAGCAGGCGCGACGGTCGACCCGACGCGGGCTTGCGTGATGACCGCTGCGATTTTGCCCCATTGTTCGGTTTGTCCGTTAGGCCCCAAATACAATTGTTTCAGCGTACAAATCCAACGGTACGCGGCTTGGAGACCCACGCAAGTGTCGCTCGGGTCGACACTGATCGACACAAGGCGGTCGCGTTCACGCCGCGCGGGACTTCCTTAGCGCGGTACGATCTATGCCGACCCGCCTGCCGACTTCCTGTGGGGCAGGGAGGTGACGCGGTAAGCCGCGCCAAGGCTCGACTATCGACTATCGACTGTCGCTCTGCGACAGCCTGCGATGTCTTAAAACGTGGGCAAAACGACGTTTTGCGCAAGGCGGCGATCACCTAGTGTGCACTCTCCGTAGAAGGTGCCTAGCCGACCTGATTTAACAGGGGGAAGCTTGAGGAGGCAGTCAGGCGTTTTCTCTTGCGGCGAGCAGGCGCTTCGTCTGCTCGCAAAAAGCGAGTGTCGCCTTATCGAGCGACGTTCCGTTCCCCAGGAGATTGTGGTTAGCCATGTATGGAATTGATGAGAAAGGCCCCTTGATGGGACTGATTCAGGAGCGGCCGCTCCTTGTTTCGGATGCCCTAATCCACGCCTCGCTTTATCACGCCGACACCCCGGTGATCTCGCGGCGCCGCGACGGATCCTTCTTTCACTCCAATTGGGCAGGACTGGAACGTCGCGTGCGGCGACTTGCGAGCGCGTTGTTGGCTGCCGGCGTCGAGCGCGGTAATCGTGTGGCAACCCTTGCCTGGAATAACCACCGTCATCTTGAAGCGTACTTCGCCATCACCGCCATTGGTGCGGTCTGTCATCCTATCAATCCGCGGCTTTTCACCGAACAAGTAGCCTATATTGCCCGACACGCCGAAGATATTGGGTTGTTCTACGACCTCGAATACGAGCCGCTCGCCCGCGTCATCGCAGAGCAATGTGCTCTTCGGCTGAACATCGCCATGTGCGCCACGGACGAACTTCGGTCGGATTGTCCCGATGGGGTCGTCGCCTACGAAGCGTTCATCGATACCGGTCACGAAGACCCTTCGGTCTATGTCGCTCTTGACGAGCGAACTGCGGCTTCTCTCTGCTACACTTCGGGAACGACCGGAAATCCGAAGGGCGTATTGACCAATCATCGCGCATTGGTGCTGCACGCGATGACGGCGCGAACGTCCGATCTGTTCGACCTTAGGCCCACCTCAACCGCCTGTGCTATCGTGCCTATCTATCACGTGCATGCGTCATGGGGGCTGCCGTTCGCTGCCGCAATGGCAGGAGCGGGTCTCGTCCTGCCAGGCCTCAGGTTGGACGCCGCTTCCTTGGCGGAAACCATCAATTTACATCGTGTTACCTTCGCAAATGGTGTCCCAACAATCTGGAATGATCTGGTAAGGCATCTTTCATCTGTCGAGATGACCGTTCCCACGCTGAAGCGGATCGTGGTTGCCGGATCGGCTCCCGCTCCAAGCTTGGTGCAGGCTCTTGAGGAAGACCACGGTGTCGAGGTTTGTCACGTTTGGGGCATGACCGAAACCGGCCCTTGCGCCACCTCCGGCGCAGTGCTTCCGCGCTTTGCTTCAAAACCGATGGAGAAAAAGCTCAAACAGGGACACGGCCTTTTCGGCGTCCAGATGCGGATCAGCAACGAGCATCATTCTCATTGCTCGTGGGGCGAAGAGCACGTTGGCGCCCTTCAGGTACGCGGCTCGTACATCATTTCGGGCTATTTCAAGCAACAAGGCAAGGCCCCGGTAGATGCGGATGGATGGCTCGATACCGGTGACATCGCCTCGATCGACGCCGACGGCTACCTTAAGATCGTCGATCGCGAAAAAGACCTCGTGAAATCTGGCGGCGAGTGGATCTCGTCGATCGAGGTTGAGAACACTTGCGGGCTCATGTCCGGGCGTGAAGGAGGCTGCAGTGATTGCCGTACCTCATGACCGCTGGGGTGAGCGTCCGGTGTTACTCGTGGTGCGCGCAGATAATGCCGATGTCGACCCGGAATACCTAATGGCGTTCCTGAGCGAGCGGGTTTCAAAATGGTGGCTGCCCGATCGCATCATTTTTATGTCGGAGCTTCCGAAGACCGGGACAGGCAAGGTGATGAAGGCCGAGCTTCGAAAGCGGTTCGCGGAACCTGCGACTGCGGAGATCTGAGATGTACGCTGTCGATCCGATCGGGTCCTGCGGTCAGTCTGCGGTTCAGAGTGCGAGCGTCCGACGCGACGATCCAGCCCTGTTCGGCGAGCAACTCACCGAAGACCGACGCACGATGCGCGACACCGGCAGTAAGACATCGACCTTGTCGCTTGCCGTGGGTCGGTGCGCGGCTTGCATGTTATGCAATTGCCCCAACCGCTGCCTGCAAAGTCGAAACGGCGGCCGCATTCGAAACCGTCACATCTCCGCCGAGCCTCACGAGTACCCTCAGTGGGCGAGCCGTTGGAGTATCTGGTCACGTTCGACCTCCGTGATTTCGTCCGATATTGGGGAACCCTTCCTGCGCGCGGGGGCGCGCTCGAAGGCTCATCCGGCTCCCGTGTCTAAGTTCCTCAAGGGTAATCTAACGGTTGGGCCTGATCCCTGGTGAGCGCCAGAGCAGCACGATCTCTCAACAATTCATGTTCGGAGGAAAAAATGAAACTCTACGATCTAAAGACCGGCACCAACACGAGACGCGTGCGCATTTTTCTGGCCGAAAAGGGGCTAAAGCTGCCGACCGTCGAGGTGGATATGCTCAAGGGTGAGAACAAGGATCCGGATTATCTATCTAAAAATCCAATGGGAACGATGCCTCTCCTCGAACTGGACGACGGAACGCAACTCGCCGAGTCTGTCGCGATCTGCCGGTATGTAGAAGAGCTTCACCCGGACCCGCCTCTTTTTGGTACAACACCGACCGAACGGGCTGTAGTCGAGATGTGGAATCGGCGAATGGAGCTGGAACTGCTCATACCGATAATGGATAATTTCGTGCATTCCTCGGCGTTCTATAAAGAACGCCTCTCACAGGTGGCGGATGTTGCGCGCCGCGGCCACACGCACGCACACGCGCGGATGCGCTGGCTTAACGACGAATTGGCGATGCGGCCCTTTATCGCGGGTGATCAATACACCATTGCCGACATCACAGCCCAGTGCGCTCTTATACTGGGCAAGAATACCGGAACGCCAATCCCCAGCGATTCACAAAATCTTGCGCGATGGTTCAGTGAGGTATCGAGGAGACCAACCGCTCGTGCGTGAAGACGCAAGTACGTTCCTGTCGATAAAAGTCGAGCGACCGCCAAATCTCATGACGCATCGTTGCGGCAATCGAGCGCGGCATCGTATCGATCAACAGTTTCGGGTTCGCGCTACGGGAAAGACCGCTCGGCGGTGATGCGGTTCGGCTATAGCTCCGAGGTAACGCACTGACGCGGTGGATGACTGCTTCAACATCACGTTCATGTGCGGACTGGAGTCTGAAACCGACGGAGGACGTGACCTTTCCTCCGTCGTTCACCGCTCTGAGCGTTCCAGAGGCCGGGCTGAAATTGCCATCTCGGGAACGGCAATCAATCGGTAAGTCCGCCGGCTGTAGAGCCGCTTATCCGCTTTTCAAGACGGTCGTTGGACCTCGGCGACGCAATTAGGGCGCGGCGCGAATGGAGGAAATCGGCTCCTTTTTCGGTCGCTGGCCGAGCTGGGCCTGGGACGTTCTTGCGAAGGATCCGAGGAAATATTCCGAGAATTCGTATGAACTGAGCGAGCGGGTAATGGTGATCGCAGCGGCATCGCTAGCCTTGAAGGGTTGGGGACGCCTCGTCCCAAACCTTCACGGGGTCTTTATGCCTTTGTTACCGCCAACAGAGCTTCAAAGTTGGCGATGAGACCCTACATGGCATTTAGAAGGACGATCATCATATAATGTCAGTTGAATCTCGAGTAAAGCTTGGAGCTAAATATGGGAAAGGTTATTCCATTTGTGTCAAAGTCTGATGGCGAGCTAGCTCGCCTAATTCGAGAAGCCCGCGCGATATATAACAGCGTCTTCCCGTCGGTTGAGCTGGTGAGCGAGAAGGATAGGGTAAGTCACACCGTCGGTGGTGCCGACACTTACCTCAGCGACGGGGTGCTCCCGCCGTGATCAAGATCGTCGCTGTGCTCTGCGATTGCGCCACGCGGTTAATTTGACACGAGCAGGCCATCACCGCGTCGGTCTCGCCGAACCGTTGCAAAGTGCGTTGCGTCGACCCTGCGTTCATGATGCAAGTTGGAACTCCCGCTGTCAGACACCGATGCGCTCTGCAGACGAGCGAGAAATTATTTCGGTACTCGAACCACGACGATATTCGAGCGCCCGTTTTGGCCGGCTCCGTGCGCAATTCGACAGAGGTGGCACCCTCTCTAGCTCTGCAAGGCGCAGGGGTCCGGCAGCCGTACTCCTGTCCCGTCATCTCGCGATAACCGGAATATCTGCCGAGCATCAATATGGATGGACGACGACGTGCAACCATCTCAGCAGTTACTTAAATAACCAACGAGGAGACCTTCGATGATGAAACCGATCAAGCAGTCAACCAGGTGTCGTCGCTATGAATTCGTGCGCGACGAAGACGCCGACTTTGTGGTCTATCAACGGAAGTGTGCTGATGGCCTTTGGCCGACGGTTTCAATATGGATGATCCCGGGTTCTGGTTCGTCGAACAAAATATAGCTACGCATTCACATCGACGACCGTGCGGCCCCGCACTTTTCCGGCGAACATTTGGCGGACCACATCGGGAATCTCCGCGAGGCCGACCACCTCAACCGTTCGGGTGAGTTTGTCAAGGTTGAGATCGCGAGCCAAGCGCGACCACGCCTCGATTCGAGCCTCGCGCGGGGCATTGACCGAGTCAATGCCTGCAAGGGTGACGTTGCGCAGGATGAACGGTAGAATCGTTCCGGGAAAATCGACACCCTGAGCCAGGCCACAGGCCGTCACCACCCCGCGGTACTGCGTCTGCGCAAGCACATTCACCAACGTATGACTGCCGACGGAGTCGACTGCGCCAGCCCAACGTTCGCGCGCGACAGGAGCTCCAGGCTCCGAGAGCGTTCGCCGATCGATGACATCCGCCGCGCCGAGACTTCGCAGATAGTCCGATTCCTCAAGACGTCCAGTCGATGCAATGACGCGATAACCGAGACCGGAAAGGAGAGCGATCGCGATTGAGCCGACGCCGCCATTGGCGCCGGTGACCAGGATGTCGCCACGCTGCGGAGTGAGGCCTCCATGTTCGAGGGCAAGTAGGCTGAGCATTGCTGTGTAGCCCGCGGTGCCGATTGCCATGGCGTCCTTCGTTGAAAGCGGGGCGGGGATTTTCAAGAGCCACTCGCCTTTAACTCGCGCTTTCTGAGCGTAACCGCCATGGTGGGTTTGACTCAGTCCCCAGCTGTTGGCGACGACGCGATCTCCGACTGCGATGCCCGGATAGGAGGATGCCTCGACCGTGCCAGCCAAATCGATACCTGGGATCAGGGGAAACTGACGAATGACTTCGGCGCGTCCCGTAATGGCCAGCGCGTCTTTATAGTTCACGGTTGAATAATCCACCGCGATGGAGACGTCTCCAGGCATAAGTTCTTGCTCGTTCATTTCGACCACTTTGGTCGAAATCTTCTCACCTGTCTTTTCTGCCAGCAATGCCTTGAACGTCATCGTCGTGTCCTGGATTGGTGTTTCGCTGTCCAACGGCCTAACGGAGCGCCCTTACGACCACAAGAAGGCACATTTAAAGCGGGTACTATCATTTATGGAGGTACTCGCCGGGTTCCGAGGCGTGAAACTAGGCGGTGGCCCATACGGTATGCTTGACATGACCTCTTAGCGCTTCGAGCGCACTCGCCAGGCACGCCGTCGGCTTTAGCAGAGTCGGTCACTCCAGCCGCCGCGATAGCCGTCGTCCGAAGTCCTGGGTGACAATCCTCTCAGTCCGCTCGTATAGGATGTCTGTATGCCCCTTGGCCTTCCGCATGCCGTCTCCCCAATCGGGGTCTATTGTATTGGCATCGTCATGTGATATGAACACATGACGCCAAACAGCCGTTCGATGGCATTGATGGTTGCATCAAAAAACGCCAGAGGCGCGAATGTAGCGCGAGCTTTTCGGCGCGATGGAATGGGCTTCAGGCTGCTCCACCAACGCAGATTCGTGCCGTGGTGTCGTCGGAGCGCATAGGTCTAAAAGATACAATCATTTATGGAGGCGTCCATGCGTCCAAAAAGGTTTGACGCAAAAAGCGGATGTGCGGTCGGAGTGACATTGTCCGTCATTGGCGGATTGTGGAAGCCGCTGATCCTTTTTCATCTCTTCGCTGGCAAGAAGCGGTTCATGGAACTGTCCCGGGCCATCCCTAACGCCACGCAGAGGATACTGACGCTCCAGCTGCGCGAACTGGAGGCCGATGGCGTGATCGTGCGCCATGCCTATCCGCAGATTCCTCCGAAGGTGGAATATGAAATCTCTCCCTTCGGTCAGAGTCTCGGGCCTGTGCTGCTTTCGCTTCGGAGTTGGGGCAACCAATATGGGGCGGCAATTGAAGGTGTCCTTCAGCCGCACTACGCGCCTGAAGATCGGCAGCCAAACGCATGCCTGTAAGGTTGAGATCGAGTGATGCTCGCGGGCGTCAGCCGGTCTTCATCGCGCGATTGACAAACCGGCGGTAGCTTCACGCCGCCGTTCGTGGCGGCGGGCTTTCTGTCATCGGTCACGCCAAGATCCAAGGTATTCAGCATCGACCCCGCCTTACGACGTTGCTGGGGCGGCGGCCCGCCAAGGTGGCGGCGATCGCGCTCGCCAGCAAAATTGTGTGCCAGTAAATGCTAAGATTGCAGAATCCAGGTTCCGATCTTGGTTTGTCACGGGGAGGCCGGCAGATCTCACTCGAGGGAGCAAGACCGACCTATAACGACCGCGTGAGTAGCCGGCGCCGGGAACTGAAAATCCATACAAGGCAGGGCAGTGAGCACCACTACAGCATCGGGAATATCCGCCTTGCTACGGATTACATGGCCGACTGGATTTGCGGATGTTCTTAAGACCGGAAAATCGCTGGCTCAATGGCGAATTGGCGATGCGGCCGTTCATCCCGGGTGATCGATATACAATTTGCGGCATCACAGTACGGTGCGTTCTCATACTAGTCAGCAATGCCGGAACGTCAATTCTCGGCGTTTCACAACGTCTCGCACGATGGTTCAGTGATGTATCGAAGATACCAACCGCTGAAGCGTGGGACGCGAACTCATCCCATCACAGCTGGCCGTCGCCGTGGCGGAGATGACCCCTTGTCAACAATGCGAACGAAGCCGCGCCGGCCGAAGGGGAGAAACGATGATCGGTGCAACGCGCGTTACGCTTGGCTGGAAGGCCGAGCCTCGCCGATTTTGATCTGCTGGGCCAGAAACTCCAGGAAGACGCGGATCCGGATCGGCAGGAGCCCACCCTGCCCAAGATAGACTGCATGCAGTTCGTCGATGTCGCCGGGATTGAACTTCTGAAGAACAGGGACAAGCCGATTGGCGGCGATATCACCCCTGACTATGAATGAGGCCAACCGAACGAGTCCGACACCGCTGATGGCAAGCGCCCGCAACGCGTCGCCATCGCTAACTTGAACATTCCCCGAGGGCGGTATCGTTCTCTGCACGCCTTTGTCAATCAACGGCCAGCCCTTTGTCGCTCGCGCGTAGCTGAAGCCAAGACGATTGTGGTGCGTCAGCTCGTCCGGCGTTTTCGGAATGCCGTGTCGCGCGAAATAGCCTGGTGAACCGACGATTATCATCCGCGCAGCGCCAAGCTTGCGCGCGATGAGCTGGGAGCTCCTGAGCGGGCCGCTGCGCAGCGCAACATCGGTCCGCTGTTCCAGCAGGTCGATTACCTGATCCGTCAGGGATATCTCCAAAGAGAGTTTCGGGTAGGCTTCCAGGAAAGCGGGGACGATCGGCAGCAGCAATTGCCGTCCAACCGGGATGTTGGCGCTCACCCTGATCTTTCCTTTCGGGACCTCGGCTTCCGCAACGGATCGCTCGACCTCGTCCATGTCGGCGAGCAATCTCATGCTTCGCTCGTAAAACAATCGCCCTTCTGGTGTGAACTCAAGAGCCCTCGTGGAGCGATTGACCAGTCGCGCGCCGAGCCTGGTCTCGAGACGCCCGACAAGCTTGCTGATCGCCGAAGGAGTCATGCGAAGCGCGCGAGCCGCGGCGGAAAACCCCCCGAGTTCGAAGACCCGCGCAAAGACTTCCATCTCGCCGGAGCGATTTACATCCAATCGGGCCATTGTGATTTCATTTCACAAATGATGTTCCAGACCAAAGTCTACTGCATGCCCCTAGGCGCGTCCAACTGTCTGAAACCAACGCTCAAGAGGCTGACCGGCAAGAGACCGCCTTAACAAGGGTCCTAAAGCTGAAAATCAAAATTAATCATGGAGATGATCATGAATAAGCCCGTTGTTTTGATCACCGGTGGCCTCACTGGCATCGGGCGCGCCGCCGCCGTCGCTTTCGCCAGGAAGGGCGCAAAAGTAGTTGTTGCGGGTCGGCGTGATGAGGTCGGCAATGCTCGTTAAGGAACTGCGCTCTTTGGGTTCGGAGGCCGAATTCATCAACGCCGACGTCCGCAAGGAGGATGATGTCCGCGCCATGATCGACAAAACCGTCGCGCGGTTTGGTCGACTTGATGTCGCGGTGAACAATGCCGCCACCGAAAGCCAGGTTGGTCCAATCACGGACCAGACCGCGGAAAGCTTTGCCGCGACCTTCGACACCAACGTTCTCGGCGTGGTCCTGAGCATGAAGCACGAGGTGCGCGCCATGCAGGCACAGGGGAGCGGTAGCATCATCAACATCTCCTCGACCTACGGCCACAAGGGCGCGGCTTTCGCCTCGATCTATGTCGGCGCCAAGCACGCCGTCGAAGGCATCACCAAGTCGGTAGCGCTCGAAGTCGCCAAGTCAGGAATTCGCGTCAACGCCGTCGGACCCGGCCCCACGGACACCGGCATGCTGACCCGCTTCACCGGCACTGCCGAGAACAAGGCGGCCCTGGCGACGCAGGTTCCGCTGGGTCGGCTCGGAATCTCCGAGGAGGTCGCTGACGGTATCGTCTTCCTGGGGTCGGACGAAGCCAAATTCATGACGGGTCACATCCTCAACGTCGACGGTGGACACAGCGCGAACTGATCCGATCGCAAATTTTCGAGGGAATTGACGATATGAGCACGATTGCGAAGAAGCGGCCGGCCAACGCCGAGACCGAAGAACTCGATGTCATCATTGTCGGCGCGGGATTTGCCGGATTCCACCTTCTGGACCGTCTGCGTAGCCTGGGTATGTCTGTCCAGGTGTTCGAGGCCGGGGACGGTCCTAGCGGCGTCTGGTATTGGAATTGTTATCCGGGAGCCCGCGTCGATTCTCCCGGCCCAATGTATCAATTTTCGCGCGACGATCTGTGGCGAGATTGGAAGTTCAGCGAGCTATATCCCTCGTGGCAGGAGATTCGCGAGTATTTCCATTACGTCGACAAAAAACTCGACCTTAGTCGGGACATTCGCTTCAACAGGCGCGTGAACGAGGCGGAATTCGACCCGGTGCGCAATCGCTGGACTGTCCGTTCCAGCGATGGTTCGGTCACGAGGGCTCGCTATTTCGTGCTCTGCACAGGCTTAGGTTCGAAGCCCTACGTACCGGAGTTACCAGGCCTCAGCGAATTCGCCGGGGAGCGCCATCACACAGCGCTTTGGCCGCAGCAGGGTCTCGACCTGGCGGGCAAGCGGGTCGGGGTCATCGGTACAGGAGCGAGCGGCGTGCAGATGGCTCAAGAGGCCGCTGCCGTGGCGGCCCACCTGACCGTATTCCAGCGCACGCCTAATCTGGCTTTGCCGATGCGACAAAGGAAACTCGACGACGACACGATCCGCCGCATGAAGGAGGACTATCCACGCGCCTATCAGAAGCGCAGGACGACCTTCGGAGGGTTCGACTACGATCCTCTCGAAAAGTCAGCGTCCGAGGTGTCCGAAGACGAGCGGCGAGCGACGTTCGAACGCATTTGGGAGATCGGAGGTCTTGCGCCGTGGGTTGGCTCGTTCAACGACTTGCTGGTAAACGAACAATCAAACCGTGCCGCCTACGATTTCTGGCGCGACAAAACGCGGGCGCGGATCAAAGATCCTGCGGTTGCCGAGATACTCGCACCGACAGAACCGCTTCATCCCTACGGCACGAAGCGGCCGTCCCTCGAACAGAATTTCTTTGATGTCTTTAATCAGCCCAACGTGAGCCTTGTCGATCTCCGCAAAACCCCGATCGAACGAGTGACGCGGAGCGGAATCAAGACGGCGGCCGGCGAGCACGACCTGGATGTTCTCGTCTTGGCTACCGGCTTCGATGCCGTGACCGGCGGGCTGACCAGCATCGATATCCGCGGCACGGAAGGCGAGACGCTGAGGGAGAAGTGGGCCAAGGGCGTGCGCGCCCATCTCGGAATGGCCACGGCGGGCTTTCCGAATCTTCTCTTCGTTTATGGCCCTCACAGCCCGAACGCTTTCGCCAACGGGCCGACTTGCGCAGAGCTTCAGGGCGACTGGATCGCTCAGATTCTCGACCACGTTCGACAACACGATTGGGCGCGGTTCGAGGCGACGGCGGCTGCGGAGGAAGCATGGCGGACGCAAGTAAGCGCTCTAGCGGATGCGACTCTCTTCCCGCGCGCCGACTCCTGGTATCTCGGCGCGAACATTCCCGGCAAACGGCGTGAAATGCTGTCCTTCACTGGTGGTCTCGCGACGTACATGGCGAAATGCAACGAAAGCGCCGAACGAGGGTACGAGGGATTCGCGATCGGCTGAATTTGGCCGAACCCTCATGCGCGACCGCATCGTCACTTGGTCACCGTCGAAGGCTTCGCACGACCCGCTTTCAATTCAGAAGGAGAAACATGATGGCTGACAGATTGATAAAGATAGCGGGGCCCGACCATCCCATTTCGATCGAACCGAACCCGTCTCGCGTCGCGGTCAAAGTCGGCGGAAAGATTATCGCCGACACAAACGACGCGTTAACGCTCCGCGAGACGTCCTATCCGCCCGTTCAATACGTTCCCCGTCGCGATGTCGATATGGCCGCGCTCACGCGCAGCGAACACACCACCTACTGCCCCTACAAGGGCGACGCTTCCTACTACAGCATTCCGGCGGGTGGGGATCGTTCGCGCAACGCGGTGTGGACTTATGAGACCCCGTTTGAAGCGATGTCGCAGATCAAGGATTACGTCGCCTTTTATCCGGACCGCGTCGACGAGATCTGCTAACCGACCTCGGTGGGCCCAACTTTGATGGGGCATGCCGGTGAGTCCCGATCTCGCGCCGGGGCGAACTACAGGAGAGAATACAAATGTCGAAGGCAAAGCGTACCGCACTTGTCACGGGTGCCTCAGGCCTCGCCGGCGGTTACATGCTGGCGCACCTGCTAGAGCAGGGGGGCTGGGATATCGTCGCGGTTTCGCGCCGCAAGCCCCAGAATCCCGGCGACTACAGACACATCGCCGTAGATCTTCTCGACCTCGCTGATTGCCGGACGAAGCTGGGGCCACTCACGAATATCTCGCACCTGTTCTATTTCGCAATTACGGAGCGCTCAGATCCCGGCGAGACCGTGTCGGCGAACGCCAACATGTTCTTCAACCTCGTCAGGACTGTCGAGGCCGCGTCACCTGCGCTCGATCATGTTCATCTCTCTCAGGGCACCAGGTGGTACGGAAATCATCTCGGTCCCTACAAGACTCCGACCAAGGAAGACGATCCGCGGCATATGCCGCCGAATTTCTATTACGATCAGCAGGACTTTCTTGAAGAATTCCAGAAAGGCAAGCGCTGGACCTGGTCGGTCGGGCGTCCGCACGCGGTTTGCGGGTTCTCCACGGGAGGACCGATGAACCTGACCCTGGCGATCGCCGTCTATGCGAACGTCTGCAAGGCATTGGGGCTGCCTCTCAGCTTTCCGGGCAAGCCGGGAGCCTTTACCGCACTTTACCAGTGTACGGACGCTGCCCTTTTGGCAAAGGCCGTCGAGTGGATGGCAACCGATCCGAAATGCGCCAACCAGGCTTTTAACATCACCAACAGCGATCTCATCAGGTGGGAGAACTTGTGGCCCAAATTCGCTAACTTCTTTGGGATGGAGCTGGCCCCGCCACGACACATCAACCTTGCGCGGTCCATGGCGGACAAGGGACCAATCTGGGACAAAATCATCGAACAGAACGGATTGCAGAAGTTCCGTTTTGAAGAGATCGCAGCGTGGGGCTACCCGGACAACGTCTTCGCATCGGACTACGACATCGTCTCGGATACGAGTAAGGCCCGCCGTTTCGGATTCCACGACCTGGTAGACACTGAGGAGATGTTTCTTCGCATGTTTTCAGACTTTCGGCGCGACCGGATCATTCCCTGATATCGGCGTCACTGGCGCCGGAGCGCCAGATCTTCCGGTGAGCGCATGTTCGGTGCGCTTCCTCTACCAAGCGCGATCAGGTCGTCCACCCTGGAGAGAAACACTTTGAGAAGCGAGGATGTGTTCGCCCTGTTATAGCCGATCACCAGATCAATCGTCGGTGCTTCGCCTTGCAACGGACGGCTGACGACCGACGGCGGAAGAAGATTTTGCGCATAAAGGGGCAACAAGGCGACGCCACGCGTGGATACGATCATCGAGATCGCCATCGAAATATTATCGACCTCGTGGTCAGGTGTAAGATCGATTCCGGTGCGCGCTGCGTAACCGTCGATGACAGCCCTGAGAGCAGGTGATGTCGTCTTGGGAACACTGATGAACGTTTCGCGCGGGATGTCTTGCGGGCGAATAGTATCATGCGTGGCGAGGCGATGATCGCTGGGCAGAAAGACGACAAGGGTCTCTTTGGTCAAAAGCTTGAATGCCAGGCCCGGCACCTGCTCTTCCCGCCGGAGAAAGGCCACATCGAGTTTGCCCTGAAGGAGCCCCCTTGCAAGGTCGGGCGATAGCTGGCTGTGCACGATGACTTCGATGTTGGGTTGATCGTCGCGGAGAATC